>Ga0180009_10008031_pt1 | contig 10584 bp, 8 predicted proteins | sample OS_PC_MetaG_FD_123537 | JGI IMG/M metagenome (GOLD analysis project Ga0180009, IMG submission 123537) | Groundwater microbial communities from the Aspo Hard Rock Laboratory (HRL) deep subsurface site, Sweden - OS_PC_MetaG | ecosystem: Environmental > Aquatic > Deep subsurface > Groundwater... | reverse complement strand
CCTCTAAATAATCGCCCTGACGATTTGAGAAATCAACTTGCATTATTTACTCCTATGAAAAATGCTAAATTTCATCCCTCTATAAAAGATTTAGACCAATATTTTACAGAAATTAGATCTAAAAGAAAAAAATTAAAAAAAGAGTTAGAGGATAAAGAAATATCTAGAAAAGAATATCTAGATAACCTTAAAAAAATCTCAGAAGATATAAGAAATAGAATTCTAAGCAAAGTAATGATTAGGAGAACAAGATCGGACATTAAAAAATTATTTAGTCAAGATATGGATAAACAAGGTCTTAAATTTCCAAAAGTTGAAACCCCACAAACCCTTTATTATGAATTTGATGAAGAATTGGATAAAATTTTTGAGGAAACTTTAGAATTACTTTTAGATGAAAAGAATATGAAGTATTGCAGATACGCCCCAATACTTCATTTAAAAAAAGATATTGATGAAAATAAGAAAACTCCTCAAAGAAATATCAAGCATTTTATGAAAATCCTTGTGGCAAAAAGATTGGAAAGCAGTTTTCATGCATTTAAAGAATCTATTGGGAGATTTATAAGGCATTATGAAGCTTCAATAAAGTCTTATGATGAAAAAGGATTTATAATTGTAAGTGAAGATTATTACGCTAAGGTTTTTGATTATATTGAAGGGGATAACTGGGATGAAATAGAGAAATTAATTAGAGATGAAAAAGGAAAAAAATACTTAAAAAAAGAATTTAAACCTCGTTTTAGAAAATTATTAGAATCTGATTTAAATAATTTAATAAAAATTCGAGAAATGTGGAAAAAGGTTAAAACAGATCCTAAACTAAATGCGTTTAGAAATTTTTTAAACAAATTATCCAAAAATGAAAAAATAATTGTTTTTAGTGAATCAAAAGATACTATAGATTATTTAAAAAAAGAGTTGGATAGGACAGATGTTATGGCTTTTTCAGGTTCTTCTGGAAATAAATTAAAAGAAGAGGTTATTGAAAATTTTGATCATTTTTCAAAAATTAAAAAAAATGATTACAATGTTCTAATTTCTACAGATACTTTATCTGAAGGAGTTAATTTAAATCGGGCAAATAAAGTATTAAATTATGATATTCCATGGAATCCTGTAAGAGTTATTCAAAGAGTTGGAAGAATTGATAGGGTTGCTAAAGACCAACCATTTGATAAAATCTATATTTATAATTTCTTTCCAGCAAAAAAAATCAATGATAAAATAAAATTACAAGAGAATGCAGAAGAAAAAATAAATTCGTTTATTAGGCTTCTTGGAAATGATTCACAACTACTTTTTCAAAATGAAGAAATTTGCAGTTATAAAGAATTTTCCCAACATATTCAATCCTCTGTTCAACAAGAAGATTCTTTAACTACCATAGAAGATACAGAAAGGGCATTTATTAGGGATATAAGAAAAAATAATCGAGAGCTATTTAAAGAAATTGAAAGTTTGCCGAAAAAAATAAAAATAGGGAGGAAAAAAGGAAATCAGGATATCTTTACTTTTTTTAAAAAAGGGGATTTCAAATTTGCATATTCCTATAACAAAAATGATATTGGAGAGATTATTGATTTTGAAAATATAGTCAAGATTATCAAAGCAGAAAAAGAGGAAAAATCAATTAATTTCGATAAAAAAGATTTTTATGAGAAATTTTATAAATTAAAAGAGAAATTTTTAGAAGATTGTAAACCTAAAAAGAAATATGGGGTTGGATTAATTGGAAATGCAAAAATAATCATGAATAAAATAGTATTGATGAAAAAAGACAAAAGATTATATGAAAAAGAATTAGATACTTTAATAAAAATTGAGGAGTTGTTAAGGGAGAGAAAAATTCCTGATTTAAGATTATTAAAACAAATTAAAAAATTAGATAATGTGGAAGCATATAAATTTTTAATTAAAAATATTCCAAAAGAATTTTTTAAGAAATATAAAGTTGAAGAGAAGGAAGATGAAAATAAGAATCAACCCGAAGAAATAATTTTGAGTGAGTATTTTGTTTAGTTAAAGAATAATTTAAATAGGTGGAAGAATTAATTATACAAAGGGTGTTTGAAATATGAAAAAACAAATTTTGAAATTAAATGCAAATTTTGAGATAATTGAGTGGGCAATTAAAACATCTGGTTGGGAAATTGATGAACTTTTAAAAAAAATAGAGCTGAGTAAGAATACCTATGAAAAGTGGATTAAAGGATTAGATAAACCTACTATTAAACAATTAGAATTAATTTCTTGGAGAACGAAAAGACCTTTAGCAATTTTTTTCTTAGATAAAATTCCACAAGAAAAATCAATTCCAAAAGATTTTAGATTAAATCCGAAACAAGAAGGAAAGTTTGATAAAAAAACGATTTTTGCCATAAGAAAATCTAGAAAATTACAATCTATCTTAAAAGATTTTGGGGAGAACAACCTTGGAGAAACAATTAAAGGATTAAAAATTAACATAAATAATTCTCCTCAAGAAATTGCATTTAGGTTAAGAGATAAATTTGGGATAACCGAAGAATTGCAAAGAAAAACTAAAGATTCATGGAAATTCTTTAGATTTCTTAGAGAGAAATTAGAAGAAGAAAAAGTATTTAATTTTCAATTCTCAATGCCCTTAGAAGATGCCAGAGGATTTGCGTTATCAGATGAATTGCCAAGAGTAGTTGTAGTAAATTCGGGAGAGATAATAGAAGCAAGAATTTTTACATTAATTCATGAATTAGGCCATATTATTTTGGGAGATACTGAAATTAGCATTCCTAATTTTGTTGATATAAATAAACATGAAAGGTGGTGCAATGAATTTGCTTCTGCATTTCTGTTACCCCCAGAAATGGCAAAAAGAATTTTTGAAGAGAATGATAACACTCTAATTGAATATGATACCTTAAGATATTTATCTAAAAAGTATAAATTAAGTAAATCTATGTTACTCTACAATATGGTCAAATTAAAATTTATTACCTCTTTAGATTATGAAGAAATTTTAAATAAATATACCAAAAAGGATTATTCAAAAAAAACTTCTGGAGGGGGAGGGGTTCCAGCAGAAAAAAGATGTTTGAATGAATTAGGAACATCGTTTGTTTCTTTAGTTGCAGATAATATTGATAAGAAAATAATCACTTATAGTGATGCTTTAGATTATCTTTCAATCAAATCAAAAAGTTTTGATAAGTTAATGAATAAAATTTAAGATGGAAAAAAAGAATTTTTATATAATTGATAGTTGTTCTTTAATTGATTTGAATAAACATAGCCCTCTTGACGTATTTCCTGGTTTATGGAAAAAGATTGGGAATTTAATTAATTCTAATATGATGATTTCCCATATAGAAGTTTTTAATGAAATAACACAACAAGATGATGTCTTATCTGAATGGATTAAAAACTATAAAGTAATGTTTAAAAAAATTACCTTAAGACAATCTGAAATAGTGAAGGAAATATTAGAAAGATATCCTTCTTTTGTAAAAAAAGACAGCAAATATGATGCAGATCCTTGGCTTGTTGCTTTAGCAAAAGAAATACAAGAAAACCCTCAACAAAATTTATTTTTTAATATAAAACGATTAGTTGTTACTGAAGAATCTTTAAAGGGAAATAAAATAAAAGTTCCATTTGTGTGTAGTAAATTTGGAATTGAGTGTATAAATCGGATAGAAATGATTCGACAAGAAGGTTGGAAGTTTTAAAGATTAGGATTTTATTTAAGAGCAAGTATTTGTTGGCTAATTAAAAAATTTTTTGGATTTCTTCTTTAATTTTTGGAATTATACTTTCTTCAGTGAATATCCCTTGAATACCATCTATAAGAACGATAAGTCCCATTAAAATTAATAATAGATTTAGAATCTTTAGCCCTGCAATTGATAAAGGAATTAAGAGAAATTTATAGAAGAGGGTTTTTGGCCAATCACTTTTTATTATCTCTATTGAAGCATCTACGAAGATTGTTGGAATAGGAATCATAACTCCAAGAAAAGCCTCCCATAAGTGATTTATTCTTTTCATTTATGTTTCTTCAAAATCAACAACAATCGCTGAATTTTCATTTAATTCTAGTTTTGATAAAATAGACCTAAAAACAAAATCAAAATTTTCTATATCTTTATCTCCAAAGTAAAGCATTAATCCATTATCTTTGTTCAGATTCTCGTATTCTTTTATAGGTTTAATTCCATTTACTGGATTTGCTTCTTTAAATTTTTTTCTAATTATCCTAACTTCTTTTCGATTCAAAATAAGAATCTTATTTATATCTTGATGTGAAGTTATCCAATGAATGTCTAAATCTCTTCCACTAATTTTTAGAATCGGACCTCTTCCAGAAATAAATTGGATTCTATTGGGCATATCTAAAGACATGTAATGAATTTTCTTAAAAAATGGTTCTAGGGGGAAAAAGATATCTGTAGGATCTTTTAATCTTAAAATTACTCTATTTAATTCAAAATAACTCAATCCATGAATTTTATCTGTTTTTGGATTTCCAGATTTGATTATTTCTTTAAACACAAAATTATTTTCTCCATTAACTAGCGAACGAATAAAATCACTTGCTAAAACGGAATTATCTTGATAAATTCCCTTTTTGTTTATAAAAAAATCTTTTGGAAGTTTTATTCTCTCCCCCACTTGGATGAAATCTCCCCTATTTCTATTGAAATCCTCTATTGAACAATATTTTTCAATATAATTCTGTTTTTTATATTCTTCATTCATAGCATCTGTAAATTTCTTCAATTCTGGTTTTATTAATTCTATTTCTTCTTTTTTCATTTTATTATTCTAAAATTTCCTCCGATTCTTTTTTAATTGATATTTTATCATCATGGGGAAGCTTATTTATTTTTTCAAGAAATTCTTTCATTTTTTCTTTTGCATTTTCATCATTAAATAAAATATATTGTTTTGAGGCAAGAATTGAAAATTTACTCCAGTCTACATTTTCTTTGATGATACCAGAATAAGTTCCAAAAGAGCACGCTGTTCCAAATTCCTGTTGTTGATATTTGGCATCTTTACTTGATTCTGTAACAATTATGGCGATTATCCTGCTTTTAGCTAATGCTAAATTTATTTTTATGAACATCTCCTCTTCTAAAGTCACATCATCTTCAAAAAAGAAAGTTTCATGTTTTGATTTTAATACTTCATTTAACATTATTCCATATTTTAATCCTTCGTTACCAGCATGACTAATAAAGATTTTCATTCTTCTCCCTCAATAATTTTAATTTCTTCAGAAGTCAAATCATAAAGTTTGTAAACCATTTGGTCAATTTCTTTTTCAATTTCTTTTACCTTTCCTTTTTTAGAATCGTTTGTTAAATAGTCCTCATCTTTTGTTATATTTAGGATTTGGTCAACTTTGTCTATAAAAGGTTTTTGCTTAGAGGGCGGGATTTTTGGAACAGTTATAGAATTTAATGCGGGGATAGTAATCTGCCACCCAAAAAATAATTTGTTGTAATAAAAATTTATCAATTTAGAATTTAAGCATGATAGAAGATATTTTAATTGAAAATCTTTGTTTATAGATAATAATATATAAGCAGTATTTAAAGAATAAAATTTTTTGTTGTCATAACCTAAGCAAATTTCTATACTTCTTCTTGGTAAAAGAAGTTTTTCTTTTGCTATAAAGATTCTCTCTTCTCTTGGTCTATGCAGTTTATTTGTATATTTAATATACTTATTCTCTTCCTTAACATCCCAATTTATTTTCCATTTTAATACATCTCTTCCATCCAAAACTTTCTTGAAATTAGAATCTTTCTTTTCATTTGAGAAGACTTTATCTTTAGACTGACCAGAGTATATTATTCCCTGCTGAATTTCTAAGAGAACACTTAAAGGAGTACCTTTTCTTAAAACTTTTTCTATTATTTTTTTATTCTTATTAGTTAAATTTACTGGAAATAAAGAAAATGGAAATTTAGATAGTTCTGTTTGATTTAAGTAGGCAAGAAATTTATTTAAATTTTTATATACTGGAAAAATACAATTTTCTTCAGGTAATATATTCTTTATAGAGAGGATAGTGGTATCAACTGATGCTTCAAATAGTCTATAATCAAATAAAACAGAATAAATTATTTTTGAATTTTTTAAAAGATAATTTCTAATATGCCTATATTCTACATTTGAATATATCCCCTCAGGGATTATGAACGTTAATGTCCCATCTTTTCTAAGCAACTTGTGTCCCTTTTCTAAGAACAAAGTGAATAAATTGAATCTCCCTTTCCCCGTTTCAAGGGCATTTGATAGGATTTTTTTATCTTCCTTAGAAATACCTTTGACACTTACATAAGGCGGATTAGCAATTACAACATCAAATCCGGGATTTTCTCCTTGAAAAACATCAATAAAATTCATCTTCCAAAGAAAAAAAGGTATTGACCTTTTCTTTTGAATAATTTCTTCAAGTTCTTTAAATGCTTCTTGATTTCCTTCTTCTTTTAATTTTGATTTAATTAATTCTATTGTTGCTTTTTCAATTTTCTTCTTCATTTCTTGCTTTTCTGCTCTGTCACTTATATGGGTAAATTTTTCATGTAACCCTCTTAAAATTTCCAATTTCCTCTGATGCTCTGGCTTAAACAAAAAATCATTCTTCTCAAAACTCTTTACTAATTTTTCTCTTTCTTTTTTTAGTTCTTTTAATTCTTTTTCAATTATTCCTTTTTCTTCTTTATTGTTAGAAAATTCATGTAGTTCCATTTCTTTTAATTTTATTTGATTGTCTGCCTTTTCTAGCTTCTCTTTTTTTGTAACTTTTTTAATTCCAATCCATTTATCATCCCAAAGTTTCATTCCTTTATACTCTTCAATTAAACTATTCCCACACATAATTTTATAATCTAAATTTGGGAGAGGTTTAACATCCCCATAGTTTTCTTCATCAACAACTAAAGATAACCATAATCTCAATTGACAGATATCAACTGCCCCAGGAGAGATATCAACTCCATGAAGATTATTTTCGATACATTCTTCTTTTAAATCAAAGATTTTCTTTTCTTTTTCTAAATAAGAACGAGCCTTTACAATTTCAGTCATCATCCCAACTAAAAATGCTCCAGAACCTACTGCAGGATCAACAACTTTTATATCTCTTAATAGGTTGTTTATTCTATAGGCGTTTTCTTCAATTTCTTTGGGTAGTTTCAGAGAACAATCTTCTGTAACAAATTGCTCTAAAATTTCCCTATTAATATTCATATTTGTTTTTAAGTAGTTAATCAAACTTTGTTGGCACATATAATGGACAATTTCTCTTGGAGTGTAAAAAGATCCTGTAGACTTTCTTTCTTTCACCTCTAAAAGATTTTCAAAAACTTTTCCCAACATTTCTGGGTCAATAGCAACTTCTTTTTCCAAAGGTTCATCCTCTCTAATAGTAAAATTATACATATTAAATGTCTCAAAGATATCTTTAAAAACAGAATCTTTAATTTTAATATCTGTTCTCTTCCAATCATATTCCCCAATAGGTTCAAATAACCCTCCATTCAAAAAAGGAATTTTCCACTCATCCCCATATAATTCAAATGAATAATCTTCAATTTTCCTATCAGATTTAGCTAAAGCATCATAAAATAAATGTTCTAAATAATCATTAAAAAAATTCTTCCCTTTTTTAAGAGATTTATTAAATAAGGTATGAAGAAAATCGGGGTCTCCTTCCCCAAATTGCCCAAATTTTTTAGTCTTAGAATCTCTTTTTACTCCCAACCAGCCTTTTTTCTGTAAGAAATAAAGGAAAACTATTTGCCCAAGAATTTTCTTAGCAAAATCCTCTTCTGAAATGTTTTTCTCTTCAAATTCCTCATTTATTAATGGATCTTCTTTTCTTAGTCTTTTTACTTCCTTATACAAATTATCAAATAATTTAGCATATTTTTCAAAAAATTCTTTAGTTACCTTCTCAACATTAAATGCCTCTTCAATGTCTTCAATTGATACGCTTTCTTTATTAAAAAGAGTTTTTATTCTTTGATTACAAGTATTATTAATTTCACCTTTTCCCACATAAAATGAAAATCTTTTTGCAGTTCTTCTTTTTTTCTTAATTTTTTCTCCTTCTTCAAAATAATCTATCTTAATTAAAGATAATCTCCATTTATCCTTTGTGTAAAAAACGACTAATGCATTTTCTTCTCCTTCGTTTTCAAGTTGTTTTGCAATAAAATCTCTTTGAAAAACCCTTGCTCTTTCAACATCTTTATTTTCTAAAAACACACTATAGAAATGGATTTTCTCTCTATTTGATTCATAATAATCTAAGTATTCTGCTCCTTTGATATATTCTTCATAGGCTCCCGAAACTTCTAATTTTTGAATTTTAGGATTAATTTTAAAAAGTGTTTTTAAGAAAAGTATATAATCTGATCTATCAAAGGGTTTAGTGATTAATCCTTGTATATCGAATTTTTTTAAAAGCATAAATCTATTAATGATTTAGATTATTTTAAATCTTCCCTTCTTTTAAATGGGATATACTAAGACATTATATTCAGCCACCCCTCCAACAATAGTCTATTATGCCGAGTGGCTCTTTTTGCATCGTCGTCGTAGATTTGCTAATTTTTGTTTTAGATATCTCAAATCAATAGAATCACCAAATTTTTTATATTCTGGAGCCTTATTTTTATTAGTTACGACAAAAAACTTCCCATAACGATTTGTCCAATATCTCCGTCCTAGGACACGATCAGATAAAGTGAGATTCTTATTCAATTATCATTCTAAAGAGAGGTATTAATTAAAAAAGAGGTTTATTTTTGAGTATACCCTTATTTGCTGTGCCGAGTGCCAACATTATGATATCTATACTTAAATAATTTTGGGTACTAGGTGTAGCCGATTAATGATTTGATTTTGAGGGAACGTACCTTTTGCTGTCAAGTGTCAATACATTATGATATCTATACTTAGATTTTGTTGGGTGCTAGGTGGTGACAAGATAAAAGGTATTTCTATCTATATTAATATAATAAGGTTTATCTTTTTACTATTCTGTGCAACTCTGTTTTAGAATCCTTATTAGAATAGGGGTTTAAATTTGTTATAATGTTTGCCTTTTGTTATGGGTTTAAATTCTTCTAAGAATGCTTAGGATCACAATTCGGTTATTGAATTCATTCCCACATCAAAAATCCTAACTTTTCTTACAGGATTATTGCAATAAGGACAGATTAAATTTTCTGAGAGGCCATCTATAAGAACATAAAACTTTTTATCACATTTAGGACATAAAAATTGTATTAATTTTAATAGAACATTCATTTTTTAGAGCTCCAAGTTTTGCTTTTAATTAATTGAGGGGCTTTAAACATTTTCATTTTCTCTTCCATTCTCTTTTCAAAATCCTCAATTTTTTTTAATCTTAATCTTATCTCTTTATTTTCTCTCTCTAATTTCTTTATTTCTGATTTATCTGCTTTGTTTAAAATTTCTTTTTTGAAAACATTGGAATACATCTCTTCGTTTAAATCATCTTGATCGTTGTGAGAATAGAACTCCATACCAACCGCTAAGGAATGGTCTGAGAACATCTCATAAGCATCAGGGCTTAACTTTTTTCTTAGGAAGTTTAAACGGGTATGTCTGAAAAGATATAAAAAAAGGTTATCTCTCTTAATTGATTTTCTCCCAATAGTTCTTAAATAAGAATGTGCTGTTTGAGAAATTAAAGGTTTATTCCTATCGTTTGGAGATGGAAAAATATAATCTTCTTTTTTAACATCAGGGTAGGGATAATTATTTTTATGGTTTTGTAAATGGACTAGGCAATCGTTAAGAGGTATAAAACGAGTATTCCCAGTTTTAGAACTAACCAACCGAACCTCTTTTTTATCAAGGTTTAAATCAGACCATTTTAATTTAAACAATTCCTCGGGTCGTCCTGCACTTTCATAAGCCAAAGAAAATAAAGCTTTATACAAAAACCTATCACAAGCATTAACTAATAATTCAAATTCACTCGGGCTTAAAAGTTTGTCTTTTCCAATTCTCTCTTTATTAACTGCCTTCTTTTGTTTGATTGATTCAAACTTTAATTTCTTAAATCGCTTTTCCCAATCTTCATAATAAAATTTTAAAAATCTCTTTAATGCTTTTTTAATATCGTTCTTGGTATGGTTTGCTTTGTCTGATTTATTTAAAATGGAAAGGAACGAGCTTAAAGTATCATAATCCCATTTATCAAGAGGGGCCTGTGTAATATCACAAACCTGTATCATTATTCGGTGGATGTTTTTAGTTCTCTTGCTTCCAGCACTACCCTCAACATCTTTAAGAAATTTCTTTATGATATCTTCATCCTTTGGTTTTAATTTTATATTCCAAAGGTCTTTTCCCGTGTAATCTTGAAACCCCTTTTTCATACTCTCTTAAAGAATAGGGTGTTTATAAATATTGGGGTATTGAGGAAAAATAATAAACCCTAGGAGAGTATCCAAGCCTAGCAAAAAGTATGACTCGAAGCCTCTCCTGGGGAAAAAGAGGTGATAATAAATAGAACTCTCTAAACTATATAAACCTTTCGGTTATGTTACCCTT
>Ga0180009_10008030_pt1 | contig 10585 bp, 8 predicted proteins | sample OS_PC_MetaG_FD_123537 | JGI IMG/M metagenome (GOLD analysis project Ga0180009, IMG submission 123537) | Groundwater microbial communities from the Aspo Hard Rock Laboratory (HRL) deep subsurface site, Sweden - OS_PC_MetaG | ecosystem: Environmental > Aquatic > Deep subsurface > Groundwater... | reverse complement strand
TCCAAATTTTTTCTAAAAATCTTCTTACTCCCTTGACCCCTTTTGTATCCCAAGGAATCATCTGTTCAAAAGGACCCATAAACATTTCATAAACTCTCATAGTATCAGCTCCGTGCTCTTTAACAATTTTCTCAGGACTAATCACATTGCCTTTTGACTTAGACATCTTAATACCTCCTTGGCCAAGAATCATTCCGTGAGAAGTTCTCTTCTTGTATGGCTCTGAACCAATAGATTTTGGCACTGCTTTAATGTCCCATAAAAATTTGTAAATAAAACGAGAATATAATAAATGCAAAGTAACATGTTCCATGCCGCCGTTATACCAATCCACTGGCATCCAATGTTTAAGCTTTTTTGGATCGGCTAATTTCTTATCATTAATAGGATCGCAATAGCGAAGATAATACCAATTAGAACCAGCCCAGTTCGGCATAACATCTGTTTCCCTTCGTGCCGCACCACCGCACTCAGGACAAGCCACTTTTATCCAGGTTTCAGCTTTTGCCAAAGGCGACTCACCTTTTTCAGTTGGCTTGTAATTTTTAACCTTAGGCAGTTTAATTGGCAGATCTTGTTCCAATACTGGCTGCCAGCCACACTTCTCACATTTTATCATTGGTATTGGTTCACCCCAATACCTCTGTCTAGAAAAAATCCAATCTCTCAGCTTATAATGAATTGTTTTTTTAGCAGAGCTGTTTCTACCCAGCCATTCAGCTATTCTTTCTTTAGCTTGTTCTGATTTCATTCCAGTAAATCTGCCAGAGTTAATTAAAGTGCCTTCTCCTTCATAAGCTTGTTTTGAGGGATCATATTTAAAATCTTTTGGTTTGATAACTTCAATAATAGGAAGATTATATCTTTTAGCAAAATCAAAATCTCTCTGATCGTGAGCCGGCACAGCCATTATAGCGCCTGTACCGTAATGCATTAAAACATAATCAGCTATAAAAATAGGGATTTTTCTGTTATTAACCGGGTTTGTGGCTTTAACGCCTTTTAATTCTATGCCCGTCTTTTTTTCATCTTCTGCAATTCTTTCTTTTTCTACTTTCTTTTTTGATTTCTCAATATAGTCTTTAACTTGCTTGTAATTGCTAATCTTACGTTTAAGCTTTTCAATCAACGGATGCTCTGGAGCTAATACCAAATATGTGCACCCAAATAAAGTATCAGCACGAGTAGTGAACACAGGGATTGGAAACTTTATCTCAGTTCCCTCGCTCCTTCCTATCCATTCTTTTTGGGAAATCTTAATTCTTTCCGGATAGTCAACCTTATCCAAATCCTGAATCAATCTATCGGCATATTTGGTAATCTTCAAAAGCCACTGTTCTTTTTCTTTCCTCGTTACCCTTTTTCCGCAACGCTCGCACTTTTCATCAATAACTTCTTCATTTGCTAAACCAATTTTACAGGATGGACACCAATTAATCGACATTTTAGCTTTGTAAGCCAAGCCCTTTTTGAATAATTGAATAAATATCCATTGAGTCCATTTGTAATATGACGGGTCTGTAGTATTAATTTCTCTGCTCCAATCAAAAGAAAAGCCCAGATTTTTCTGCTGACGCTTGAAATTACTTGTATTCTTCCTGGTGGCAATTGCCGGATGAATACCAGTTTTAATAGCATAATTTTCTGTTGGCAAACCAAAAGCATCCCAACCCATAGGAAATAAAACATTAAAACCCTGCATTCTTTTTTTCCGAGCCAAAATATCTAAACCAATATAGCTTCGGCAATGACCAACATGAAGCCCCTCCCCCGAAGGATAAGGAAATTCAACCAAAACATAAAACTTCGGCTTTTTTGACTTATCCGACGCCTTAAAAATTTCTAACTTTTCCCATTCTCTTTGCCATTTTTTCTCAACTTTTTTAGGATTATATTTTTCCATATTCAATTCTTAATAATAACATATATCTCTTAAATTCTGAATAAGTTTTTAGCATTTTGGAAGGTGGTTTCAGCTACTTTTTGGAAATCTATGCCTTTTATTTTAGCAATGTCTTGAACAATGTATTTTATAAAAACTGGTTCGTTTCTAGTAACCCTAAGACCCTCCTTCGCCAAGGCTTCGGAGGGCAATAAGTAAGGACAATCTGTTTCAATAAGAATTTTCTCAAGAGGTGTTTTCTCAATCACATCTTTTAAATCAAACTTGTACATTATTCCATTAATTCCTAAATAAAATCCCATATCTAAATATTGTTTTGCTTGACTCCAACGACCGCTAAAACAATGGATAACCCCTTGAACCTGATGATTTTCTAAAATTTCTATCAAATCATCATGGGCTTTTCGGCAGTGAAAAATCACTGGAAGATTTAATTCCTTGGTTAATTCCAGTTGCTCAAAAAAAACTTTTTTTTGTTTATCCTTAAAAACAGCATAATCTTTAAAATAATCAAGCCCAATCTCGCCTATTGCAACTACTTTATCAGACCCTTCGCCCCTGCTCAGGACAAGTTTTTTATACTTTTCTATGTCAAACTCCTCGTCTTTAGCATGAATAGGATGAAGTCCAATTGCAGCAAAAACTCCATTATATTTCTCAGCAATCTCTACTGCTTTCTTGCTTGTTTCATAATTTGAACCAACATTTATCATCCAAATATCTTCAGCCAAAGAACGCTTGATAACTTCATCAAAGTCACTTTTAAAAGCGTTAAAATTAAGATGCGCGTGGGTATCAATTAGCATATCTTAATTTAGTTTTGGAAATAAAAGTTTGCCTCTTTTGTTTACGAATTCTCCGGTTTTTTTATCTCTGGCTATTTCTTTAATAATTCTATCTGATGTTTCTGGCAAAAAGGCTTCAAGCAACTCAGCTATATTATCTAATACGACTAATAAATCATTAATAACTCCTTGATTCTTTATTCTTAATTCATAATTCTCATTTTCCCATGGTCTTTCCTTTTCAATATATTTATCACAAAAACTAATCAAATCCCAAATCGCTCTTAGCGCTTCATTGAATTTAAACTCCTCCAAAGCTTTTTTGTATTTTTTTCGCGTTTCATCAATTATTGTTTGGAATTTAGGATGCAACCCTACGGGGAGTCCCCTTTGGGTCCAGGGGATTTGTTTGGAATTTGGGATTTGGGATTTGGGATTTATATTATCTGCCATTACTCTCACCCTAGCAAGTAAATTCCCAATTCCAGAAGCTAAATCAGAATTATATCTATGTTCAAATTTTTCATAAGTAAAGTCACCATCTTCTGTGGGAGAAATTTCTCTTAAAAGAAAATATCTAACAGCATCTGTTCCATATTTTTCAACCAGTTCAAAAGGATCAATCACATTACCTAATGACTTAGACATCTTTTGCCCATCAACAGTTATAAATCCATGAACAAAAATCTTCTTTGGCAAAGGTAATTCTATAGATAAAAGCATTGCCGGCCAAAATAAGGCATGGAATTTTAAAATATCTTTTCCAATGCAATGAACATCAGCAGGCCAATACTTTTTAAATTTCTTATTTTCTTTTTCGTACCCAATAGCTGAAATATAATTCGATAGGGCATCTGCCCAAACATAGATTGTAAAATCAGGATCTCCTGGAACAGAAAATCCCCATTTTAAACTTTGTTTTGGCCTGGAAAAACTTATATCTTCTAATCCTTGTTTAATAAAACCTAAAACTTCATTTTTTCTAGTTTGGGGAATAATTTTTATTTCGTTTTTTTCTATCTTTTCTTTAATCTTAGGAAGATACTTTGAAAGTTTGAAAAAATGATTTTCTTCTTCTACTATATCCGGCCTTACTTTATGAATTTGGCACTTGCCATTTACTAAGTCTTTTTTAGTGATAAAAGTTTCACATCTATTACAATAAAGTCCCCTATACTTTTTTTTGTAAATATCGCCTGATTGTTCTAATTTTTTCCAAACTTTTTCTACTGCTGGCAAATGACGTTTCTCGTCAGTAGTTCTAATAAAATCATCATTGGAAAGATTTAATAAGGAGCTTAGCTCCTTGAATTTAGCTGAAATTTCGTCAGCAAATTCTTTTGGTTGCTTTCCTAATTTTTTGGAAATTTCTGCAACTCGAAAACCATGCTCGTCAGTGCCAATTAAAAAGAACGTGTCTTTTCCTAAGGCACGATTATAACGTGCTAATACATCGGCCTGAATCAATTCTAAAGCAAATCCTATGTGAGGATTTGCCGTAGTATAGGCAATACTAGTTGTGATATAAAACTTTTTCATAATTTTAAAAGGGAGAATCTAATCTCCCTTTAGTTTTACCATAATTTAAACACAAAATCTATACCACTACTGCATCTCCATCTCTTCTTCTTTCCAGAAATTCCTTGAAAAATTCAAATAATATGCCAAACAAAGGAATAGCTAAAACTGCTCCCAATAATCCCCAGAGATTCGCTCCGACAACCAAAGAGATTAAAACCAAAGCAGGAGGCAGACCAACAAATTTCTTCATTAATATTGGAGACAAAATACTTCCTTCAATTTGTTGTATCAAGCCAAAGGCAATTAGAACAAAAATCCCTTGCCATAAATTAGTTGGGAAAACAATCAGAAAAAGAACGATTCCTGTCAGAAGCGGACCCACATAAGGAATAAAATTAAATGCGCCGGCAAACAATGCCAAAGTAAAAGGATATTCTACATTAAAAAGAAGAAGCATAATGTATGAGGCAAGTCCAACAAACAAACATGCTAACACTCTTGCGCCAAACCAGCCCGCCACCTTTTTCTGGCATCTTGCCCAGACATTCAAAACTTGAACTTCATATTTCTTTGGAAATAAAAGCATTAAAGTTCTCTCAATACTTTTTTCTTCTAAAGAAAGAAATATAGCAGTAACAATAACAAATAAAGCGCTAAACACTCCGCCAAAAATACTAAATAACACGCTGAAAATATTTTCTGCCATTCCTTCCAAAGTGCTCCCTAATGCTTTTAGAAAACTCTCAATGTTTTCAAATGCCTGAAAACCAAGACCCTTCAAGGGAGGAGAAATCTTTTCAAAGTATTCAGGAAAAGATTCTAAAAATGCCTGGATTTCAGCAATAAAAAGAGGAACTACCAAATAAATCAAAATGCTTAATATTCCGAAAACGCCTACATACATAAGAACAACTGCAAGACCGCGAGGTATTTTTCTTTTCTGCAAAAAGCCAACAGCTGGATTAAACAAGACAGAAATTGTCAAAGCGAAAATAAACCAAATCAGAATATCTCTAATTGAGTAAAGAACATAAAAACAGGCAACAGCAATAAAAATCTTTGCAATTGTTCTCCAAGAAATATCTAATAGTTTTTCTTGATCCATAACATTAAATTCCAAATTACAAGCACCAAATTCCAAATAATATCAAAATTCTAATGTTCAAAATCCAAAACAGTTTAAAATTTGTGATTTTGGATTTATTTGTGATTTGTAATTTTGGATTTGTAATTTTAAAGTTTCAATAACTGCTGAAACTTTACTTTGTCTTTGAACGGCCCTATCAAAGCTAAGTTTAACTTTTCTGGCTTGAAAATATCTTTACTAACTTTCAGAATGTCGTTAACACTCACTTTATTAATTTTAGCATAAATTTGTTCAGGAGTTAAAATTTTGTTTTCAATAAGCTCCTGCAAAGCATAAAATGATGCTCTGGCATCAGATGCCTCAAAAAGCAAGCTCATTTTACCTTTAAAATGGTCTTTTGCCTTTTTAAGTTCTTTTGATGAAATCTTGTTCTGAGAAATTCTCTTATATTCTTTTAAAACAGCAGAGATTGCTTTTTCTGCTCTTTTATTATCTACTCCAGCCTGAGTAACTAAACAGCCGGTATCAGGGTCAGAAGAAACGCCAGTTTTTACATAATAAGCAAGCCCTAACTCTTCTCTCACTTTAATAAATAAGCGGGAGCTCATCATTCCTCCTAAAATCAATCCTAAAAGTTCCAGAGTAAATCTGTGAGCATGAAAAAGATTATATGCCCTGACTCCCAGGCAAAAATGAGTCTGGTCTGTATTCTTAAAATTCACAAGAGATTCTGGCTGTGTCTGTTTTTCAATAACACAAGGTTTTTCAATTATATCGCCTATATTAATTTTAGAAAAGTATCTTTTTGATTTTGCTTCAACATTTCTAGGAATACTGCCAGCTATGCAAACAATAGTATTTGAAGCAGTATACTGTGTTTTCATATAATCTGCTAACTGCTTTCGAGAAATCTTTGACACGCTTTCTTTAGTCCCAGCAATATCACGACCAGCTGGCTGATTACCATACAGCACTTTATTCCATAAACTTTGGATATAAGAAGAGGGGTGGTCGTAATACATATTAATCTCTTCTGTAATCACTCTTTTCTCTTTTTTAATCTCTTTAGAATCTAATTTTGAATTCAAGTAAATATCAGAAATTACATCCAAAGCCAAATCAAAATGCTCGGCATCAACTTTAGCAAAATAGCCGGTGTATTCTTCTCCAGTAAAAGCGTTGTATATTCCTCCAACTCTGTCCAATGGTTCAGCAATAGTTATGGGCGTAGGTCTTTTCTTTGTGCCTTTAAAGAACATATGCTCCAAAAAATGCGAGATGCCATTTATTTCTTTTTTCTCATATTTAGAACCAGTCGCAACCAATACTAAAACCGTTACTGCCTTAGTCCCCTTTTGCGGAACAGTAATAATCCTTAATCCATTCTTCAAAGTTGTTTTCTTAAACATTCTATTAAATCTTTAATCTTAACTCTCTCTTGTTTCATGCTATCTCTATCTCTCAAAGTAACTGTGTCATCTTCTAATGTTTGGAAATCGCAAGTAATTGAAGCAATAGTGCCGATTTCGTCCTGACGGCGGTAGCGACGGCCGATAGAGCCAGTTTCATCATACTGGCAAACAAAATGAGGTTTTAATAAATTATAAATTTCTTTGGCTTTTTTAACTAATTCGGGTTTATTTTTTACTAATGGCAGTACAGCTATTTTGACTGGAGCTAAAGATTTGTGAAGCTTAAGCAAAACTTCAAGCTCTTTTGCCGCTTTAGTGGTTTTAGTTCTTCCTCCTTTTACTTCCTGATAAGCATCGCATAAAAAAGCAAATAAGCTTCTGTCTACTCCAACTGAGGTTTCAATAATATATGGAAAATAATCTTCATATTTCAAGTCCTCTCCACTATGCTTTGAATGATTAGATAAATCCCAATCTCCCCGATTATGGATTCCTTCAATTTCTTGCCAGCCAAAAGGAAATTTATACTCAATATCAACTGCTCTTTTAGCATAATGAGGAAGTTCATTTTTAGGAACTTCTTTTGCTCTTAAATTTTGTTTTCTAATACCTAAACTTAAATACCAATTTATTCTTTGTTTTTTCCAATAGTCAAAAAACTTAGGAGCTGTTTTTGGCTCACAAAACCACTGCATTTCCATCTGCTCAAACTCCCGAGTTCTGTAAATAAAATCTTTTGGGTTAATCTCATTTCTAAATGCCTTGCCAATCTGAGCAATTCCAAAAGGAATCTTCAAGCGCATTGTTTGCATAACATTCTTAAAATTAGTATAAATCCCCTGACAAGTTTCAGCTCTCAAATATGTTTCAGACGCCTCATCTTCAACAGGTCCGACAAATGTCTTCATCATTAAATTAAACTTCTTTGGCTTTGTTAAACTCCCTCCACAATCAGGACACTTTTCTTTTATAAAATCTTTTCTAAAGCGATGATGGCATTTTTTACATTCTACTAATTCATCAGCAAAACCAGCTGTTAAATGACCTGATGCTTCCCAAACTTTTGGGCTCATTAAAATAGAAGCGTCTAAGCCAACGACATCGTCGTGCTTTTTTGTCATCTCATCCCACCAGACCTTTTTGATATTATTTTTCAGTTCCACACCCAAAGGACCAAAATCATAACAAGAGCCAAATCCTCCATAAATTTCAGATGAAGGAAAAACAAATCCCCTTCTTTTGCTTAAAGATACAATTTTTTCCATTAAATCCGTCATTATTATATTTTACCTAATTTTTCAAAAATAAAAAAGGGCTGGATTATTCAGCCCTTTTTGTCTCTAATACTTCAAAGACCTTAGCCGTTGCATTAAGGAAAAGTTTTTTCCTATCACGTTTTCTTAGCGCCACCGCCATTCTTTCTTCTTTTTCCGGAACGAAAAGCGGGTCCCTACACAAATAATTCAATACTGATCTTTCGTCTTCAGTTAACCTAACGGCTTTCATTATTTCTGTGTTAATCATAATCAGAGATCTCATCTTTAAACCCTTTCAAAATTGTTAATTTTCTTTTGTTAAGAAAACATTTCTCTTAACTTACTACTATAATAATATCATAGATTAAAATGTCCGTCAAGTCAAATAAAAAAGCCCTGTTCAGAAAATCCTGACTCAGGACTTATTCAATGGCAATGAATGGCTTAACTTTTTTTCTGTCTTCAAAATAAATACAATCTTTAAAATCTTTAAAACAATATAATTCACTCCAATTTTTGCCAAGCTTCTTTTGAATAATATAAGCTGCGCAAAATTTAAAAAACGGACATGCTCCACAATCTTTTTGCATATTTTGTTTCATAACATCACCTCTTTTTAAAAGAACTTATTTAACAATTTCTGAAGCTTCGCCTTGAATAAATGATTCTGTCCACTGGTCTTCTCCAGTAATTACTGCTTCATTAATAATTGTCTGGCCAGATGTTGAAACAACTTGGAAAGAGATATTTGGGGCCTCATTAAAAATTCCTGTTCCTGCCTCCATATCTCCAACCATCCAGACAATCTCTCTGCTTCCGCTATCAAAGGCAAATTTTGATGATTCACTTTCAGGAAGAATTTCACCAGACAAGTTCACACTTGCGGGCAAAGTTGCTTTTACCTTAACATTTTTAACATCATTCAAATAATTCTTAGCCTGCCAGGTTATAGTATAAATATCTCCTTGTTGAGAAGCTTGTTGAGAAATCTCTAATTTTGAATTTACTTTTGTTTCAAACTCTTCCTTTACTTGAGAAATCAAAACTGAATTCTTCAAAACAGCGTTTTTCTCTCCAGGGCTGCTAATTTCCCAACCATCTTTCAAATCAATCCAAAACTCAACTTTTCCTTCTTTTCCTTCATCTAAAAACTTAAGATTTGGAACATCTCTCCAATCCCAGATTATAGAGCTATCTCCTTTTTGAAGCTGGCCTGACTCGCTTTTTACTGTATCAAAATCAAATCCTGCTCCATCAAGAGAAGCTACTAAGAATAAATCTTTAAATGGTTCTCCGCTAATATTTCTAAAGAAAACTTCATAATGAAGCAAATCACCAGGACTGGCAGTATAATTGCTTTGTCCATTTATATGCTGAAAAATAGAAAGCTGAGGCTTGGTAATTTCTACTCCTTTTGTTATCTCTTTTAAAATAATAAATTCATCGTCCTGCCAAACACCAATAGCAGCTTTAAACATTTTCTGCTCTCTAAGTTCTCCAGAGAGATTGCCTCTGATTTCTATTCTTCCTCCTTCAGCCTTATTCAAAAGAGAAATCCCCCATTCTGTCTTATTTAAGCCCTTGGGCTCACTTCCTAAAAACTCAAAGCCCTCAGGATATTCAACTCTTATGCCTAAATTAGTAAGAGGATAGTCCAAGCTTGAGAAATAATTTAAATAAAACTCAAAATCCCTGCCTGCTTCTGCTTTTGAGGATAAATCAAAATCAAAAGTCAAAGGAACTGAGTCAATTATAGTGCTAAAAGTAGTAGTTGATTCATAACGTGCTTGAAGATTTTTCACACGGTAGTTCAACCAGGCCTTAGCTGTTTTTACTTCTCCCTGTTTTCCTAAAAGCCGACCCTTGAATCGGAAAGTTTTTTCCTCGCCAGGATAAATATCTCCTAATTCCTCGGCCCCTATTTCTATTCTTCTTGAAACTCCATTTTCTAACAAAGTATATTCTGGGAATTCAAAAATAAGGCGGGGCTCTTCTAATCTAACATCCCCGTTATTTTTATATTTCACTGTATATTCAATTTCCTGCGCAATTGAGGCATTTCCAGGACCTAAGATCTCCAATTTCAAAATTTCTTTTGAATAAGGATTCCTCTGCCAATACCAATACCCAGCAATTGCAAGAATTGCAGCTAAAACTATAATTATGATAATAACTTTTCTCATGCTTTAATCATATCTAACACTTTTTAAAAAATCAAGAGAAATTGCTTCTAATTCTTTTTTATGAAAATCTTGAATTTTTAATCTTAATAAAATATTCCAGTCCTTTTTAAGAAAAAGACGCAGTATCTTAATAATTTCTGGGGAAATCTCTTTATCTGCTGCTCCTTCAAAACAACCAGAACAAACTATTCCCTCTTCTGAATTAAAGTAAAGCTTTTCAGGAATAAGCTTTTTCTGACAATTATTGCAATGGTATAAGTCCATTTGATATCCTAAAATTGATAACAAATTCCAAACAAAATAATGATATATTGGTGGGTAGCCCCTCGGTCCTGAGCTCGGGGTCGAAGGATTTATAGTTTGTAGTTTGTAATCGTTTAATTTATCAAAAGTCTCATTTAATAAATCCCAGACTTGTTCATCTTTTTCTTCCCCTTT
>Ga0180009_10008029_pt1 | contig 10585 bp, 7 predicted proteins | sample OS_PC_MetaG_FD_123537 | JGI IMG/M metagenome (GOLD analysis project Ga0180009, IMG submission 123537) | Groundwater microbial communities from the Aspo Hard Rock Laboratory (HRL) deep subsurface site, Sweden - OS_PC_MetaG | ecosystem: Environmental > Aquatic > Deep subsurface > Groundwater... | reverse complement strand
GGAAACACTGTTCAAAAACCCCCCAAAAATCCCGTAGGCCAAACCGGTAATCCAACCGGGGTCGGCGCTACACCAAAAAACATCATCCTCGTGCAAATCCAAAACCCATTGAGCCGTCAATTTTTGCACGGCGAGGGCGGAGTAGGGGAGGACCATTCCCCGCACCGGCGTCCCACTCGTCCCCGAAGTATACATCATTATAGAGGCTTCTTTTGTCAACCCGTCGGGTTGAATTTGATTTTCCGTGCCGTGGTTGAAGCTTGTTAACCCGTCGGGTTGAACAGCATCGACTTCTAGTATATGCTTAAGCTCTGGTAAATCTTTTCTAACCGAATCAACTCTCCCCTTAAGTTCAGAATTGGTCACCAGAACTTTAGCCCCACTATTTTTTAATCGCTCAAAAGCCCCTTGCGTTCCAAAGGCGGCAAAAAGAGTTCCGACGACGGCGTTGGCGCGGACCGCTCCTAAGACACCGTAGTAAACTTCGGGGACGCGAGGAAGGAAAAAGAAAACCCGATCGCCTCTCTCCACCCCCAACTCTTTCAAATAACCAGCAAACCCGTTCGCCAACGCATCCAACTCTTTGTAGGTAAACTGTTTTTTCTCACCGTCGGCCCCCTCCCAATACAAAGCAGTCTTGTCAGAAACAGGAAACGAGACATCGACATCAGCGTCAGACCAAGAAAAAGAGTTGTAGAACTCCTTGTAGTTGGGGAGGTTGGGAGAGATTTTAAAATAGGATTTAGGCTTGTTTATTATTTCACTCATAAAATTCTAAATCCGAAATCCTAAGTTCCAAACAAGCTCCAAATTCGAAATTCTAAACCAAGGACGTCCAATGTTTAGGGTTTAGATATTAGAATTTGTTTGGAGCTTCGAATTTAGAATTTAGGATTTTCTCACGGAGGCAGAGACAAGCTCTGCAACTACACACGGATCAATCCCGTTTGAGCACCCACCTTCGAAATCACACTTCCAGCATTTTTTGTTCCCAGCTCCAACGCTTCTTCAATCTTCTGACCTTTGATCAAAGCGCCAACAAAACCGGCGGCAAAAGCGTCTCCCGCCCCGGTCGTGTCTACCCGCTTTTCTACTTCCGGCGCCGGGTGGGTATAAAAATACTCACCGTCAAAAGCCTGAACACCCTCAACATCTTTGGTAATGACAGCGATTTTGACTCCAAACCCACAAAGTTCCTCCAACATCTTTTCGATTTCTTCCTCCGGATAGCGCGTATTTTCACCACGCCCCAAAAGCTTGCCGGCTTCGTAGTCATTAAAAATCAAAACCTCGGTTCTTTTCAAAATTTCTTTCAAAGCTTCCGCCCCTTGCTCCAACTGATTTAATCCGGGAACAAAAGCCAACTTGACTTTTTTATCTCGACACTCTTTGGCAATAAACTCAATCAGCGGAGTCGGATTGCCTGTCAATTCGGCAACGAACAACCATTTGGTCTCAAATATTTTTTCAAAGTCAATTTTTTTCGGATCCAACTCGTCGTTTTTAGCCCGATACATCACGATAGAACGCTCGCCGGTTTCGTCAACAAAAATCGTCGAGAGGGAGGTGGTTCCGTTCTCGACCAGTTCGACGAAGTCAAGAAAAACCTTTTCCTCTTTTAGACGACGGAGGACAAAATCGCCAGCCGGATCGTCGGCGACTCGCGCCCAAATAGCTGTATTAAGGCCTAATCGAGAAAAACCAACCGCAGAGTTGCAGGCCCCGCCGCCAACATCCAAAACCAAACCCTCAACCACAAATTTCTCGCCCCAAGTAAAAGTCAGTTTATCATCGCGGACTTCGTAGTCGGGACTGATGAAGAATAAATCTTGGACAGCGCCGCCGATTGTCACAATATCGAACATCGTCGAACGGTTACGGTTAGGAAGCCCGTATCGAAGTTCGGTTGCGAAGTTCGTCACAAGCATCGAACTTCGGGCATCGATACGCACATCGCAAACGTAACCGAGCTTCAAATTTATTCTATCATATGTTAAACTGATAACAAGATGCCAACTGTTGCTTCTCTAGAATCCGCTCAAAAATCTTTAGAAACTCCCGGCCTAGCCGCTAAACCTTTGCCCAAAGTTGAATCTGAAACGGGAAACATTCTCTACCTCTTCCGCCACGGAGAAACCGAAGATAACAAAAACAAAATCTTTTCCGGTCGGCGAAATTCACCACTGACAACAAAAGGAGTCGAACAGTCCAAAGAATTAGCCGAGAAATTAAAGGATAAAAAAATAGATGTAGCGATATTTTCTGACATTGCCGAGGGCAAGTCCGACCGTGCCGAGAGGACTCTGGAAGAAGTTTTAAAACATCATCCCGAAACCAAAAAAGAGCCGGCAAAATTTTTGGTCGAAAGAGACTACGGAGAACTAACGGGAACCAGCAAAGCCGAACTTAACCAAAAAAACCCCGAACTTTGTCTCAAGTACCGCCGCTCCTGGGACTTCCCGCCACCGGGAGGGGAGAGTTTGAAAATGGTTTGGGAGAACAGAGTCAAAAAGTTTTGCGAGGATTTGGAAGAAAGAATGCGTAAGGAAAAAATCAATGTCGCCATCTCCTGCACCAACAACACGATGCGCCTCATCCGTATGCACTTCGAAAACATCTCGATCGAACAAATGTTAGAACTCGAAAACCCCCTCGCCCTCGACTACGCTTCCTACACAATCCACATCCCATAGACTTGACAAACACCTCAAAATCTGCTACTGTGAACCTTGCTGTCTAAAACAACCGTAAACAGCGCCGTTAGTTAATTTTCGAGGAGGTGAGAGAGCAAAAAGCAAAAGAACTAGCACTTTGAAATAAGCTCGTTCGTTCGGTCGGGGGTGCAGCCCAACCGACACTTACCCAAAAATACAAATCCAATCACAAAACAAAGGAGGAACAAAAAGTGATAAGCTTTTTGAGATTAGTTGCGCTACTCGTCATGCTCGGGGGAATCGGCGGGATTGCCTGGAAAGTGGGGTCCTGGATGAAGAGTGCAGCGGACTACCAGGAAGACCGCAAGCGCTGGCAACGAGCGGGGATGGATCAGTGGTCAAAAGATAGCAGGGGACCGGAACCGCAGAAGCCTGCTCGTCCAAAGATAGCGGCCGTCTACGGGACCATCATCGTCCTCGCCATCATGGCCCTGGTTGGACTTTCCGGAGCGACTCAGGTACCTGCCACACACTGGGCAGTGGTAGAGAACACCATCACGGGTCAGTTCTTCGATCTTGGGCCAGGTCTACACATTTGGCCGATCGAACCACGTCTCTGGCCAATCGGCACTAACGTCTCCAAGTACGACCTCCGCCCCCAGATCATCGAAATCGGTGGTCAGCCGGTGGACGAGAAGGGCGTCCAGGCCGACTCCAATAGCCCGGGCCGTCCAGTAGTGTACTTCTACGCACGAGGGTGGGCGTACCCCAACAAGGAAAAGATCATCACGCTCCACCGGCTGTATGGCACAAGTTACCTGGACAACTGGGTGGAACGGGTCTGGGTGTCGAGCCTGAAGGCGACGCAGGGCGAGAGGGCCTACGATTTTGTAGGGAATTACCGCATCCAGTTTCAGGATCTGGTAGAGAAGGAGTTACAGAAACAGTTACTGGACCTGGATGAAGGCTCTATCGTCTTCGTCTCACAGCTGGCCATCGTAGACTACGACTTCAGTGCGGAGATTAACGCATTCCTCGACCAGGTGGCAGAGAAGGAGTTCAAGCAACAACAGGCTCAACAAGACGTCCGCATTGCTGAACAAGAGCAGAAGGCAGCGACGATCCGGGCCGAAACTCTGTACATCGAGAAGAAACGAGGTGCTGAAGCTACTCAAGCGGAAAGCATAGCGCTGGCAGAAGGCGATGCCCAGGCCACAAAGACCATGGCAGGCGGTGAGGCCGACGCCAGAAAGCTGCTAGCCGACGCCGATGCCTACACGATCCAGGCCAAGTACCAAGCTGAAGCTGACGGCATCACAATGGTCCAACAGGCTGTGTCCCAGGCGCCCGATTACTTGACCTACCAGAAGCAACGTGTCTGGGGTGAGGGTGGGGCGGACGTTCCCGAAACCCTCATCATTGGGTTGGAGGGAATGGTTCCGTTCCTGGACTTGCTGCCCGGCAAGTAAACGTAACACAAGTACATCAATTGGACTAAGGGTAACTGCACCCTACCCTTAGCCCGCACCACACAGGCGTGGAAGCACACCGCAACACCGTGCTTCCCCGCCTGTTTTCGTTTCCGGAGAAAGTGGGACCCTACTACCATACTACAGAGTATGAGTGATTGCGAAAATACTGTAGTAGCAATGTTTCTACGAAAAGGGGTCAAGACCACTACCATACTCTAGAGTATGGAAAAATTAGATATAACCAGTTAGCAACGGTCTAGACCGTTGAACTTTTTAGATAAAGTTTTTGAAGTTTGGAAACTTTTGAAAAAGGGGCGACTTTTGTTCACGACCGTGAAAAAACCACTGATGTCACTTCAATCCGTTTTGAATTTCGAGGAGGCGATTGTATTTGGCCAGGCGTTCGCCGCGAGCAAAGCCGCCAAATTTAACATAATCGGCCCCAACCCCCACGGCCAGGTCGGCAATAAAATCATCATTAGTTTCGTCGGCGCGATGGGAGACAACAATTTTCCAACCAGCAAATTTAGCCAGTCGAACCACTTCCAAAGTTTCGCTCAAAGTTCCGATCTGATTCGGCTTGACAATCACCGCATTGGCCGCATGCCGCTCGATCGCTTCCTTTAATCTTTCAGGACTAGTCGCTACCAGATCATCGGCAACAACTAATGCCTGCGAACTCCAGCCCTTGGTAAATTCAACCCAAGTATCCCAATCGTCGGCACCAAAAGGGTCTTCGATCGATCGCACATTGAGCTTCCCTAAAAACTTTTGGTAGTTCAAGTTTTTGTTTTCGCAAGAATCAAAAGCGACATCCAACGCCAAGGGGTTACCGCCCAGAATATAATTCAAAACCTCAACCGCCTCTCGGTCATCAATGTCCGGAGTAAAACCGCCCTCCAACCCCACCGAAAGCGATTCGCCACTCTTCTGCAAATGCTCCCACGCAATTTTGTACAACTTTAGTCCCTGCTTAACATCTTTGGCAATGGCCATAAATTCTTGAGCACAGAGTTTTCCACTTCCGTGTTTTCCTCCTTCAAACAACAGCACCATTAGGCGCGGAAGCTTGAAGCTGGAAGGTGTTTTCGGCGAAAGCCGAAACCTAGCGAAGCGTGTTAGCTGGAACGTCTTGGCAAGGTGACGAAAGAGAGGTAGATCCGAAGACTTCGCCGCAGCACGACAAAAGGCAAGGGAAACAGAAAGAATCGTATTCGCTCCCAACCTGCGCTTATCCGAAGTCCCATCAAGTTCGATCAGAGTTTTGTCGACGGTTGCTTGGTTGCAAGGGCTTCGCCCTTGTAGCGCCCCAACCACAACATCTTGAACATTCTTAACCGCTTTATCCGCCGAAACCGTTTTCGCCTCCCACCCAGAAACGGAAACGCCGGAAGGGACCGAAGCAACACCAGAGGCGCCATCTTTAAGTTCGACTTTGGTTTCGATGGTCCAGTTGCCAACGGAGTCCAAAATTTTCCTAGCGGAAATTTCTTTGATTTTCATTACCCCAATACTAACACAAATCGCTCCTCGCATTTGCAAATGCAAAAGTTATGTGCTACTCTTTAGAAAATGGGAACTGACGCAGCAAATTCCAACGGCAAGAAGGTTCTGGTCGTTGAGGATGACTTCTTCGTCCGCGATCTTTACAGTCGCGAATTAAACCGTGAGGGTTTTGAGGTTTCAGCCGCTGAAGATGGCGCCGAAGGGCTTCTAAAAGCGATCGAGGAAAAGCCGGACATCATTCTTTTAGACATTATGCTTCCCAAGATGAGCGGGTTGGATGTTTTGAAGAAAGTCAAAGAGAAGGAAGAGACCAAAAATATTCCGGTCGTCCTCTTGACCAACCTCGGACAGGAGAGCGTCATCCGCGAGGGCTTTACCCTTGGCGCCGTCGGCTACCTCATCAAAGCCGCCTACACCCCGACCCAAGTTATTGAGGAGGTTAAAAAGTTTTTGAAGGAAGCAAGTGGAAACCCTAAGGGTTAACCCAGCGTTCGTTCCAACCCTTAGGGTTGACAAATCCCGCCGTTAAAATATGAACTACACCGGATTGTTGATAATCTACGGAGGCATGACTTTAATGGTAGTTGCGCTGGGAGCCATTGTTTTCTTTCAGGACCGCACCAAACGGTTAGCAAAAGCATCCTAATCTTTAGAAACCAACTCCTCTTCCGCTCACGGACAGAATACCACCAGTGTGTTATTTTCCTAACGGCGAAAAGAGATTAACTGTAGGGAAGTCTCATTTTGTCCAAAGCTTAACGAAACAAAAACTGTCGAATACTTCAGCGCTATGTAGTGTTAAAGTATTTAGTGGAAATTCAATTGCGGAATAGGAGATTAACTTTTAGGGGATACAAGCTCCTTCTCCGCTTCGTAGATTACTTGACGGGTTTGGTTGATGACATCGGGGTTGACCGAAATGGAAGTAATTCCCCATTTGACCAGTTTGCGCGTTAATTCCGGATAATCGGACGGGGCCTGGCCGCAGATGGAAGAAGTCAGACCCAGTTTGCGGCACTTTTTAATCGTCTGTTCCAGCATCCACAAAACCGCCGGATTCATTTCATCGAAGCCCTCGGCAATCTTTTCGTTGTCTCGATCAATACCCAATGTCAACATTGTTAAATCGTTGCTGCCAATCGAAACTCCATCAATTCCTACTTTGGCAAAATCCTCCAGAATAACCACATTTGAAGGAACTTCGACCATCATCCAAAGCTTAAACCTTGAAGACCGTCGCAGGCCCTCGGCCACGACCATTTCTTTGACTTTTTCTAATTCCTCCGCCGTCCGCACAAAAGGAACCATCAAAATCAAATTGCGAAAATCCATTTTGTTTTTGACCCGTTTGAGGGCTTTGAGCTCAAGACGGAAAACATCGTCATCGGTAATGTAACGCAAGGCCCCGCGAAAACCAATAAACGGGTTGGCTTCTTCCGGCTCGTATTTTTTACCACCTTCCAAATTTCGATATTCCGAAGTCTTGAAATCGTTGGCCCGATAGACAACCGGGCGGGGAGAGAAATTGCGGCAAAACTGGGCGATCATTTCCGTCAACTGGTCAACGAAAATTTTTGACTTGTCCTCGTCAATTAGTTTGCGCGGGTGAACGCCAATTTTGGCCATCACAAATTCGGAACGGAGCAAACCAACCCCGTCAACATTTTGGGCGGCAATTTTTTCGGCCGCTTCCGGTTCAGAAAGATTAACGTAGAGTTTTGTGGCAGTTTTTATATTGGATATTGGATACTGGATATTAGATATTTTTTTCATTTCTTCTTCCGAAACCTCACCTTGATAAACTTTGCCACTGGAGCCGTCGACGGTTACTATTTCACCCAATTTCAGCATTGAGGTTGCGTAATGAGTTCCGATGGCGCAGGGAATTCCCAATTCACGAGAAACAATCGCCGCATGCGAAGTCCGCCCGCCTTTATCCGTCAAAATCGCCGCCGCCCGCTTCATCGCCGGGACAAAATCGGGATTGGTCATTCCGGTCACCAAGACATCGCCTTTTTTGACCCTATCAATATGTTTTGCCGACGACACAATCTTAACCGGGCCAATCGCCACCCCCGGCGAAGCCCCCGTTCCCGTCAGCAACAACTTCTCATCGACCACATCCTCTCGAACTTCGAACTTCTCTTCCTGAACCCCAATCGTTGTCACGGGCCGAGTCTGAACAATCCAAATTTTTTTATTGGCGTAGCCCCACTCGATGTCTTGGGGGAATTTATAATGCTCCTCAATCTTCTTGCAGATTTTCGCCAGTTCAACAATTCTTTGATTGGGAAACTTTTGCTTGCTGCCCTTGCGACGCGAAACTTTCTCTTCCCCCCGGCGAGTCAGTTGAAATTCTTGGCGGGCAATTTTCTTGTCCACAATTTCCAAAGTTTTCTTGTCAACCGAGTATTGGTCGGGGGTCAGCGTCCCCAGCACAACTGTCTCCCCCAGGCCATAGGCGGTCTCAATAGCAATACGGTTAGGATTTGAAGTCAAAGGATCAATGGTGAAGACCACTCCGGAAACCTCCGAGTCAACCATTTTTTGCACCGGAACGGCAATGCCGATTTTGAAGTGATCGAAGCCCTTTTCAACGCGATAAAAAATTGCCCGGGCGGTAAAAAGTGACGCCCAACAACCCTGAACGGCCTTGAGAAGTTCTTTCGTCCCCTGCACATTAAGAAAAGTTGTCATCTGGCCGGCAAAAGAGGCCTCGGGAAGGTCTTCTGCCGTCGCCGAAGAACGGACGGCAACCCGCTCGTCATGAGTCCCCGAAAGCTGCTGATAGGATTCTTTGATTTCCTCGGCCGTCTCGGGGGGCATCTTCGCCGCTTTAATGGCCGCCTGAATTCTCTCCGACGCTCGTCGGAGTTTTTTGGAGTCGTGAACATCAAGCCCTTTAAGTTCGGTTTTTAGTTTGGCAGTTAAGCTGCTCTTTTTGATAAAGTCAAAGTAGGCGACGGCGGTGACCAAAAATCCTGGGGGAACGGGGATGCCAATATTAATCATTTCCCCCAAATTGGCGCCCTTGCCGCCAACGAGAGGAATATCTCTTCTCGAGACATCATCAAACCATAAAATTGTTTTTTCAGCTTTTTTCATTGTAGGCGGGGTTCGGGATTAACTCAATCCTCCCATTTTCGTCCTCAACAACATACTTTGCAAAACCCTTCTTCTTTTTGATTGGTTCATAATCGTTGACATTGGCTTCGGCATCCGGTGGACAATCATCGGCGGTAATCAGCGGCCCGTCGCCAGTGTTAATCATCGTGTGGGCGCAGCCCTCGGGGACGATAACTTCTTCACCAACCTTCATTTCTAAAAGTTTGACATTGTCAGCGCCACGATTTTGAATTAGCATTTTTCCTTCGCCAAAAAGGACTTTGTATGTTTCGCGGCGATCGTCTTTGTGATAATGGCCGTGGGTTTTGGTGAACTCTCGGCCAACTTTTCCCGGCACCAAAACGGTGATGTTGGGATTGCCTCGGACCATTACATAAACATCTTCCGGACCGTAGGCCTCGGGGTTCATTAAAACTTCTCGCATATCTTCAAGTTTTCGAATTCTAATTTGTGACACTTCTTTACCGCTCCTAACTGCTCCTATAAGTCCTATTCTTTACCATACTCTGTAGTATGGTAGTAACTTTAACCCATAATCTCAATCCTATCTACCCACGAACCGTCAATCTCTGCAAGCTTTTCCAACTCTTTTGCTACGACCTCAACCATTTGCGAAACCTTCTCCGCCGTGTCCGCTTCAAACCTCAAAGACAAATAAGGACCCGTGTTTTTAGCCCGGACCAAAAACCAACTTTTTTCGTCAAGCCGAGCTCGCACGCCATCTATTTCTATCGTATCATATTTTTGGGAAAAGCTTTGTTTGACATTTTCGACCAACTCAAACTTCTTCTCGTCGGGGTAGGGGAGTCGGATTTCGGGAGTATAGAAAGATTTAGGGAATCCCGAGATAAGCGCAGACAACGGCTTCCGCGATTTTGAAAGAATTTCCAACAGACGAGCGGCAGCGAATGTGGCGTCGTCGAAACCGTAAAAATTATCATTGATATGGACATGACCAGAGGCTTCAACCCCCAAAAGAATATTGGGGTCCTCATAAAGTTTCCGACGAAAGAAAGACCGCCCGGTGGGAATCATTTCCACCCGACCACCCAACTTTTCCACCGCCGTTTCAAATCCCAAAAGCGCTCGCACATCGCAAATGAATCTTTTCTCTTTCTTATTTAGAAGCGGCCGCTTGCAAATAAGAAAGAATAACTTCTTCCTTTTAAGAATATCTCTAGCAATCAGAAAGGCTATTTTCTCGATTGGGACATAATTTCCTTTTTCATCAACCACCCCCAGCCGATCGCCGTCGGGATCCAAACCGATTCCCAGATCATAGTTGCGGGTGGTCACAATCTCGGAAAGGTCTTCTAAATTTTCAGGCACCGAAGGATCTGCCCCACCGTGAGGACCTACCAAAGGCAGGTTCTTCATAAAATCCGCCTTTGGCGGACAGGCGTAGCGAAAAACCTGACAACCTAATTTTTCAAAAATCTCGGGAGCAAAGGGTCCAGAAACCCCATCACCACAGTCCACACCAACCTTCAGTTTTGACGAAAGTTTGACTCGGCGCAAAATTTCGCTTTCGTATTCGTCAAAAATGTCGTTCTTCTCCAACTTTCCACAGCCGGAAACAAATCCGTTTGTCTCGACCAATTTCTGAATCTCTTTAAGCTCCTGGCCAAAAATATGCAGGGCACCCTTTTTACAAAGTTTAATTCCGTTGTATGCGGGATGGGCATGGCTACCGGTAATAATTGCCCCTCCATCCAAGCCCCAGTGAATAATTGAAAAGTAAAGCATCGGGGTCGTAGTCAAGCCGAGGTCGATAACATTGATGCCGGTGGAAAGAACACCGCGGATAAAATCCGGGGCTAGTTCACG
>Ga0180009_10008028_pt1 | contig 10585 bp, 9 predicted proteins | sample OS_PC_MetaG_FD_123537 | JGI IMG/M metagenome (GOLD analysis project Ga0180009, IMG submission 123537) | Groundwater microbial communities from the Aspo Hard Rock Laboratory (HRL) deep subsurface site, Sweden - OS_PC_MetaG | ecosystem: Environmental > Aquatic > Deep subsurface > Groundwater... | reverse complement strand
TTTTTGTGCCTCAGCAACCGGTCAAGAGCTGAATTCATCCCCGGCAAAACTATCCGGACGAATGAAATCCATTATTAAAACCCATAGTGAAAAATTGCAAAAATGGGTGGTTGACCCGGTGATTATTGCCGGCGTCAATAATCAGAATCAAAAAAATATGCCCTTAGACGATATAAAAAAAATTGACAAAGAGTGGTTATCCGGGACAAACAATGACTTTGCTCTAAGTCTGCAAACCAATTCAGTTGGTCAATTTTTACAAAAAAAAATGCAGTCCAACAATATGACAGCACAGCTTTATGTTGAAGCGATTTTATGTGACCGACAGGGTGCAGTGGTTGGCGAATACCCAAAAACAACGGATTACTGGCAGGGGGATGAGGATAAATTTATTAAAAGCTACAATGGCGGTGACGGCCACCGGTTTATCGGCCCGCTTGCTTTTGATGACAGTACCCAAACCTATTCCGTACAGATATCAATACCGGTAAAAGACCATAAAAAAACCATCGGCGTATTAATTGTTGGTCTGAAAAATATAAAATAAACACCTGTCCGGATTTTTTAATAAATTTACTGAAAATTGTTTCAACCCTGTTTGAAAATTTCATGCAATGACCCAAACAACCGACATAAGAGATCAGGACTGTCTATCCGGAAACGAGATTCAAAAACTGAACTTTGTCAAGACTTCAGGCCGCTATGTTTTCCGCAAATATTATCGTTCCGGCCTGAGATCCCATATTTTTGAAGTTCTCCTGGCTAAAGATGTTTTAAAAGAAACTCAAGGTGAAATGACAGATGGGATCCTCATGTTTCCCAGGGCCAGACCCAAAAAAATGTTCAGGATATTGCGAAACCGATTTAAAGCTAAAGAAGCTGTTTTTAATGAAATAAAAAAATACACCCTTTTGTTAAACGCCCTTGGTCCTGATCTTATTGCTGAATCTGAAGAGTTTATCGTTGATTATACCGGCACTGGAACACACCAGATTGTTCTGTGCGGTCTTCAGGAATATATTGAAGGAGAAATACTGGATCCATGGAGATTGTTTGGTAAAAATTACCTGAACAATCTTTTCGATGCAACACTGCTGACGGCTTCCCGACACCGTTCAGTTGTCGAAACGGCCCGGAAGAATATTGCCCGGTTTGTTAAAAAAACCCGGCAGATGATCTCCCAGAAAGGATATATTCCAGACCTTGCAGGGATCGGCAATCTGGTTTTAACCCCTGAAGGAGATTTAAAACTGGTTGACATCAATAATATTGTTGAAATCAAACTTGACGATTCCATCCGTATCGATGACAAAGGATATCCTTCCTGTGATGTATCTGTTCATGTACTGTCTATCCTTGAAAGGGATATCCTCCAAAAAGATATCTGCATGGATGACCCGCTGTACCGGCTTTTCTTATCAAAAAAAAGAAAACGACAGGTCAAAGCTCTTGAAAAAACATTTTACAATAATCTGTAATACATCCGTCTCAAGAAATGGCAAATGCATTATAAAGACCATTTGTTGATGGTATGTTTAAGCCAGGCAGAACAGAGCAGAACCTCTGTCACTGCCGTCAAAAGCTTGATCCACCAGACGGAGGATACCCCCCAGTTGAAATATGCCGGCAATGTCAATACGAAAACAACAAACAAAACATTGTCAGCCAGGGCGCAGATAAGTGTAGGCGTTGTTTTTCCGATCCCTTGGAACACTGCGGAAACAGTTAAAATAGTGCCGACAACCCCATTGGCAAGAGAGATGATCTTAAGATACATCACCCCATAATGGGTCACCTGGGGATCCTGGCTGAAAATATGGATTAAGAAACCTGGAAACATCCAGCAAACTAGAGTTCCTGTAAGCATCACCAAAAAACTGATGCGCCACCCGGTCCAGAATGTGGAAAGAATCCGGAAATGATTTTTTGCACCATAGTTCTGGCCCACAATGGCCGCCATTGCATCGGCAATGGCGACACTGGGAAGATATATGGCCTGCACGATACGAAATCCAATCCCGAGCGCTGCCAGTGCCTGTGTCCCATAAGGACTGACCACGCGATAGGTAATTAAAAGATTGGCGGTCAATAAAAAATAAGCCAGCCCGGACGGCAGACCAATGGCAAGACTTGACTTAATAATCCCCAGGTTCAATGTCCAGGGACCGTTTAAATGGATGTGCTGTTTTTTTATAAAAACAAGATAGGCAAAAATCAACACCCCGTAAATCTGGGATATTAAGGATGCAAGAGCTGCGCCTTTAACACCCAGAGCGGGAAATCCCAAAAAGCCGAAAATTAAAACAGGGTCAAGAACTATATTTAAAACAAGGGACTGGAGCAGAATCAAGGCGGTTGTTTTGGTATCTCCCATACCCCGGTAGCAGGAACCGAAAACATGCAGCATCAGCAAAAACAAAAGAGAAATCGAATAAATTTGAAAATACTCCACTCCCCATTTAAGGGTCATTCCGGTTCCCCCGAAAAAACGGATATACGGCTGGGCAATAAAAAAACCGGTAATGGCAGCCATGCTGCCGACAAGAAAACTTAAGACAAGACTTTGCTCAAATACTTTTTTGGCCCGGCTGATCTTATTGGCACCAACCGCCTGTGCAATCAACGCCATGGCCCCGGTTCCAATGATAAAGGAAAGACCCAGGTGAACAAAGAACACATTACTGGAAATAGAGAGTGCGGCAATGGCATCCGGTCCCAGGCGACCCACAAAATACAGGTCTGTCAACAGGTATAAGGTGAAAATGAGCATTCCAAACATGATAGGGCTTGCAAGCCGCAGTAATTGTCCGGCAATCGGGCCGGTTGTTAAATTTAATCTTTCAGTCATTCATTTTTTCCAGAAGCGCACAGGACTCCCGGCTCCATTGTATCAAGGCCTTGTTGACAAGCTCACCAAACCGAATCGTCATCAGCCAATAGGGCAGATGGGATTGATCGTTGTGATCCATTTTTATGGTTTCCTTTATGGTTTTAAGGTCTGTTAATTCTTTTTCATAAATCTTTTGAAACTGCTGAATCTGTTTAATATTATCGTTAACCGAAATCATGGGGCCAAAAAAAAGTTTCAACAGAATCTCATGGCGCCCGATATGACGGTCAACCGGTTCCTTAAGCCATTCCATCAGTTTTTCATGCCCCTGTCGGGTCAATTCATACACATGTCGATCCGGTTTTCCGATCTGCTTTTCAATTGTCTTAACGGCCAGGCCCTCGGCGTTCAACCGCTTTAAAATCGGATAAATCTGGCCATAGCTTTCATTCCAGAAATTAGAGGCAATTTTTTCAAATTTTTTTTTAATATCATATCCAGACATGGGGCCCATGCTCAAAAGGCCAAGGATGGCGTATCGGCTTTTATTAATTTTCATTTTCCTCCTTGGTTTTATTTATAGTTAAAAGATATATATCACTCAGATATATAAAAATCAATTTTTTAAAAAAAAATATAAGGGTTGCGGATAAGAAAATCAAAAAACTTGACATAGGTCAAGGATACTCCCTGTTTTTTCAGGCATGATGCTTTCTAAACCAATGGATAAAAAAAGGTTGAAATTAAATTTAATTAAGGGGATTTGCCATGAAAGAAAAAACCGTATCAAGACGAAATTTTATTAAAAAAAGCACCATGGGGCTTGCAGCATCCGCCCTGCTGCCTTCCATACTGTCTGCCAATAAAGCCTTTGGTGCTGGAAATAAAACCGAAAAAGACATGTTCTGCTACCAATGTGAGCAAACCATGGGCGGCAAAGGGTGCACCAAAGTTGGTGTCTGCGGAAAAACCCCTGATGTTGCAGCACTTCAGGATTTTTTGATCCATACCCTTAAAGGGCTCTCCATTGCTGCAGTTGCCGGAAGAAAGGTAAATATCAGTGATTCTCAAACCAACCAGTTTACCTGCATGGCCATGTTTGCAACCCTGACCAATGTGGAATTCGATCCCTACCGGCTTGAAGATCTCCTCCAGGAATCAATTTCTCTGAGGGACAAAATGATCAAACGTGTGAACGCCGCCGGCGGTACAATTTCATCGGACAGCGACAGTCTGACACTGAAACTCAAACCCTCCCTTGACGGCATGGTCAAACAGGGAAAACAATACGGCCTTATGGCGAATCAGGAGATTGACCCGGATTTAAGATCTCTTCAGCACATGCTCCTTTTTGGTATCAAGGGGATGGCCGCCTATACCGATCATGCAGCAGAACATGGCCAGGAAGATGAGGGAAATTATGAATTTGTCCACAGAGGTCTTGCAGCCCTTGAAGACAAAAGCCTGGATGCCAATGCATATCTTGGCCTGGTTCTTGAGTGCGGTGAAAAAAACCTTCGGGCCATGGAGCTTCTCAGCCTGGGCAATTCCGGGGCTTATGGTGATCCCGTCCCCACCAAGGTGCCCCTTGGTGTTAAAAAAGGAAAAGCCATCCTGGTATCCGGTCATGACTTCATCGACCTTGAAGCGGTTTTAAACGCAAGTATGGGCAAGGGCATCTATGTATACACCCATGGTGAAATGCTTCCAGCCCACGGGTATCCGAAATTAAAAGAACGATTCCCCCATTTTTACGGCCATTACGGAACCGCCTGGCAGAACCAGAAAAAAGAATTTTCCGATTTTCCAGGTGCCATTCTCATGACCTCCAACTGCATCCAGAAACCCAAACAGGAATACAAGAAAAACATTTTCACCTCCGGTACTGTTGGAATGCCCGGTCTTATGCATTTGAACAAAAACAATCTGGGACCGCTGATTGACAGGGCCATGGAACTGCCCGGCTATGCGGAAGACCGTCAGGACATGGAAATTCTGGTGGGGTTTGGTCACAAGGCAGTTCTGGGGGTGGCAGATAAAATTGTTGCCGGAGTAAAAGACGGGTCCATCGGTCATTTCTTCCTGGTAGGCGGTTGTGACGGCGTAAAAAAATCCAGGAACTATTATACTGAATTTGTTGAAAAAACACCGGACAACAGTATTATCCTCACCCTGGCCTGCGGCAAGTATAAATTTTTCAAACATCAGCTGGGTGATATCAACGGAATCCCGAGACTTCTTGATGTGGGTCAGTGTAATGATGCCCATTCAGCCGTCCAGATTGCCGTGGCCCTGACCAAGGCATTTGATACGGATGTAAATGGACTGCCCTTGTCCTTTATTCTCTCCTGGTATGAGCAAAAAGCGGTTGCCATTCTTTTCAGCCTGCTGAGCCTTGGCATCAAGGACATCCACCTGGGACCCTCATTGCCGGCTTTTGTTACGCCCAATATCTTGAATGTACTGGTTAAAAACTATAACCTGACCCCCATTGGAACACCTGAAGGGGATCTGAAAAAAATTTTGGGATAACTCCTGTATAGAACCTGTCCAACCCAAACCAGTGCCATTCAGGAAATGAACGGCACTGGTTTTTTTATGGATCCCTTATGAAGTCAACTTACCGGATAAAGTTCTTATTTTCTAATGCCGCTTTTTGCAACAAAACGGTTAATCCAGCAGGTGATTGAAAAACCGTTTGAACCGCATTTGACAGTAGCCCATGTTTACACCAAACACCAGCCTTGGATCAAAATTGATGTTTGGAATTTTTGCCATGAATGATATATAATTGACGTTTTGAGCCACTGAAGTGGGGCATCCTTTCAGTCGGATATATCTTTTCCGGTTAAAAAACCCGTGGGCGGTTGCAAAAATAATCTTCTTTATGAGATCGTTTGATTTGGCTTTCTTCTCATCCACTTCTGATGTGGTTTTGTAAACACTTTCAATTGTCACCCGTTCTCCATCGATTTCCCCTTCCCAACTTGTACAGTCACCTGCAAATATTACTTTTTCACCCGGCTCCAGGTTGAGGGGTCCTTCAACCTTACCCACCACATACCTGACTTTACCCATTTCTTTTTCAATCTCCGGGTAAAAGGCCCTGAAGATATGCATGGTTTCCTGGAGAGATCCGGGACATCCTCCCCAGCAGTAATCCGGTGAATGCTTTTCAGGGAAGGTTCCGACAGTACATCTTAAATTAGGAGATTTATCAAAATAGCTGTCGATGTGCTCCATGCAAAATTGAAAGTTTTTTGTTTTTTTCTGTATTTCTTCCAAAGGAAAATCTCCCGAAACCGCTATCTTGTCAAGTTCTATCGGTCCGAAACCTCTTTCTGACGAAAATTTCAGGTGAACAACATCTTTGGGGTCAACATTGACCATGTGGGCACATACCGTATCCACAGCACAAGAATTTGTCCCCATCACAATAGCGCCCATGTCAAACGGAGTCGGGGTTAACATCATTTTCTGACCTGCAGTGATGGCATCTATTGCAATAAATTTGGGTTGAATGACCTCCTGAAGATCGGCTATTTTATGTTCAAGAAAGGAATTATGATCCACAAGCCGGTGTTTGTCATCCTGAATCCCGATAAAGTTCTTTAAACTCAAAGTGAGGCGAGTCCAGGGATGGGCCTTGAATTTTGGCAGATTAATCAGGAAATCACAGTCCACAATGGGTTTAGGGAAAAACATGTTCTTGCGAAGGTTGACATCTTTTTCAAGTTTGAACGGCACGTGTTTGGTTTCGTCAAAATAGTAGGTTTTAATACCATGTTTTTTAATAACTTCCAGATAGCCGGCCTGCTTAAAGCTATAACGGGTAGGTATGGTGATTCCGGATCGCTCACCCACTGAGATTTCCTTGACCTCTTTTGCCATATCTTTAGTGGCGGCAATAACACCGTCAACAAACTCGGCCCGGGTAAAAGCATGGGGGAAAAACTTTTTGTGAGCGATGACCACATTGGGTTTTAAAAGAATATTCCCTGAAGGAATCGCATTTAATTCTTCCATACCCTGTTTGATAATCCCTGCAATTTTTTTTGCATTATAAGATGCACACCGCATAATTAAAACTTTATGCTTTTCTTTCATGAAGTTCTCCTTTTCTGTGAAGCGTTAACGCCTCTCTTCCATACAGGGATTAAGGTCGATTATAATAAAAAGAATACAATAGATTGCCGTGCAAGACAAATTTGAAAAAAAATGCACCCCAGGATGCAGGACACATAAAGTTTATCCATAGGCGTTGAGATAATCAAAAACGGAACCTGCTTACCGCCTACCCCTTGGGTCACCTTTTTTCGGTGCTCTTGGGGTACGCGATTGTGCTCTTGATATTTTTTTCCCGGCATTTTCAGTTTTTCTGTTGGATCTGGGTTTTGATATGGTTATTCCTTTTACCGGTTTTGAACGCGTCTTTTTGGCTTTTCTTTTGTCAACAAGCTCTTTGATGCTTTTGTCTGCTTTTTTTTGGCTGGAAGGATTGTTGGGGCGTAATAAAACAAAATCCGGAACTGTGCCGTCAATTGTAAAACCGTCAATCGTTTCCCTTGGTATTTTTTGCCCCAGCAGTTTTTCAATGGCATTCAGATACGCTTTTTCATCGGGGCTGACCAGGGAGACGGCAATACCGCTAACACCCGCCCTGCCGGTACGGCCGATTCGGTGAATATAGTCTTCAGGCACCCCTGGCATATCATAATTGACCACATAGGGCAGATTGCTGATGTCAAGGCCTCTTGCAGCCACATCTGTTGCCACGAGCGTCCGGATCTCACCGTTCTTGAACTCTTTGAGGGTCCGGGTTCGGAAAGACTGGCTCTTGTTGCCGTGCAGAGCAGCAGCACTGATCCCTTTTGCGGCCAGTTTTTCCGTAAGCTTGTTTGCCCCGTGTTTTGTGCGGACAAAGACCAGTATCCGGGTCCAGCGCCCCTGGGTGATCAGATGGCATAGAAGCGCGCGTTTATTTCCCCGGTCCACCAGATGCACCTTCTGAACAATCGACTCTGCTGCTGTACTGCTGGGCGTCACCTCGATATAGTCCGGATCTCGCAGCATCCTTTGGGCAAGATTCCGGATCTGTTGCGTATAGGTGGCTGAAAACAGCATGGTCCTGCGTTCAGTAGGGACAAGGGCAAGAATCTGGGATATTTCCTCATTGAATCCCAGGTCCAGCATTCTGTCGGCCTCGTCAAAAACCAGAAATTGTATCCTGGAAAGATTCAGATCCCTGTAAGTTGCCAGGTCCAGAAGGCGGCCCGGTGTAGCCACAAGGATATCAATGCCGCGCTTGAGCCGGTCGATCTGGGGCCCTATATTCACCCCGCCGTAAACCACGGTGCATCGGATGGATACCGTCCTTGCATAGGATTTGATGCTCTCTCCCACCTGGAGTGCAAGTTCCCGGGTCGGTGCCAGGACAAGGGCTGCAGGATGTCGGTGTTTAGTGTTCTGTCGGCCCAGAATTTCAACCAGCGGGAGGGCAAATGCATCTGTTTTTCCCGTTCCGGTCTGGGCCCGGGCAAAAATGTCCCGTCCGTCAAGAATTGCCGGAATGACCCGGATCTGAATAGGGGTGGGGCTGGTATACCCCTTGGATTTAACCGCTTTAAGCAGTTCAACCCTAAGGCCAAGTTCATCAAATGACATAAAATTTCCTGAATGTTCTTATAATTTTTAGAGGGTCAGCAGCCCCAAGGCTTATACCACACTTGACTTAAAATATCTTTTTTAAATACACCCAATTATGGTACATCATTTACCCGGACAACCAATTTTCCAAAATTTTGCCCTTCCAGCATGCCGATAAATGCTTCCGGCGCTTTCTCCAGCGCTTCAACCAGGTGCTCCCGGTATTTGATCTGTCCTGCCTTCAGCCAGGAAGACATCTCTTTTGCAAAGTCAGTATAACGATGCCCATAATCATCAAAAATAATAAATCCCTGAACTTTTATGCGTTTGACTAAAATAGTGCCCATGAGAACAGACAGGCGATCCGGTCCGTCAGGCAGTTGTGTGGCATTGTACCGGGAAATAAGCCCGCACAAAGGAATTCTTGCTTTTACATTAAGCAACGGCAGGACAGCATCAAATACCAATCCGCCCACACTCTCAAAATAGATATCAATTCCCTTTGGACACGCCTGCCTGAGTTGTTTGGCAAACTCAGGGGATTTATGATTAAGACACTCATCAAATCCCAGAACCTGTTTTGCATGTTTGCATTTTTCACTGCTGCCGGCAACACCGATGACACGGCACCCTTTCATCTTGCCGATCTGGCCGACTGTCGCACCGACCGGTCCTGTAGCAGCCGCCACCACCAGGGTCTCGCCTTGCTTTGGCTGGCCAATGTCCAATAACCCCATATAAGCGGTAAATCCCGGCATGCCCAGTATCCCCAGTGCATAGGAGGGGTTTTCAGGGGTTTTGCCCAACCGGACCAGACCTGTGCCATCTGACAGCGCATAATCCTGCCAGCCGCTGTACCCGAGAACCCACTCACCCTCTTTGAACTCAGGGTGCCGGGATGTTTCAACCATAGAAACCGTTGCACCGACCATGACATCATTAATCCCGACAGGGGCTGCATAGGACGGGGCATCGCTCATCCGTCCCCTCATATAGGGATCAAGGGATAAAAAAATGGTCCGTAACAGAACCTGTCCTTTTTCCGGTAAAGGGATCGGTGCTGTGTGGATTTGAAAATTTTCCCTGGTCGGGGCGCCGACAGGGCGGGATGCAAGCACTATGCTTCTATTGATTTCTTTAGGGTTTCCCATATGATTTCCTCGCTTTGTTAAAGACTGAACATGCAGTGGTTTAAAAAACCTGTCTTGGAATATAATCCTTGAATATGATAATTCAAGATGGGCAGTGTTAACTTCCAGAATCCACCACAATAAAAAAAATCCATTTCATTTTGTACCGCCTTTTGTCGTTTCAGGCCGCAATGAAAAGGCTCAGCCATGGTCCGGAGAACAGACGGGATTCACTCTAACGCCTTTACTGCCACTGCGGCATCTCTTTTGCCAAGTACGCCCGTTTTGCCTCTTTAGCATCCAGGCTGGACTGGGAGAATTCCTGCAATCGAAAATAGGTTGAAAGGACTTCATCATAGACCATATCAAAGGCATGATTCACCATTTGTTTGCTCATGCGGTTTCCAGTGGAACAGGCCATCAGGTATGTTTGCGCCACTGCATCCAGATGGGAAAAAAAATCGTCTTGAGGAACAATATGATCGACAAGACCTATTCTCATGGCTTCTTCTCCCTGGATATTCTGACCGCCCAGGACCATCTTTTTGGCCCGTCCCCAACCAATATAACGCGGCAGCCGCCATGTTCCCAGACCGGGAATCAAGGATTTCCAGAATTTGAACGGTACACGCAGTGTTCATGGCATTAAGGCTGCCCTCACGGGTAAAGGTTACCCAGGCTTTTTTGCCTTCTGTTTCAAGACGCATGAATTCATGCTGCTGTATCACTTCCATGGTTTGCCCTCCCTAAAAATCGCTCCTAAAAACTTTATTTCAATTCACTGCGCGTGGATCCTGCCGTCCGTCACTGGAATCGTAATATGCCAAATGACTGGGGGTAGTCATCTCAAGATTAAAGTATCCTTTGGACACGTCAGGACCAGGAGTAAAGAAGAATTCAACACAGCTGTCCTTATAAACCTCCGCCTGATGGGATGCGGCTGTGGCACGAACGTATCTGTCCCGGACTTGAAACATCA
>Ga0180009_10008027_pt1 | contig 10588 bp, 9 predicted proteins | sample OS_PC_MetaG_FD_123537 | JGI IMG/M metagenome (GOLD analysis project Ga0180009, IMG submission 123537) | Groundwater microbial communities from the Aspo Hard Rock Laboratory (HRL) deep subsurface site, Sweden - OS_PC_MetaG | ecosystem: Environmental > Aquatic > Deep subsurface > Groundwater... | reverse complement strand
CCACTCTCAGGCGCGCCAGAATGGCGGTCCATTGCGTCAGGGCAAAAGAGACCAGAAAAATAAGGCTAGCGGCAGCACCGGCAGCAGCAACATTTCCGAAAATAAAGATGACGGCCGCGCCCATGGCCGCCGTCAGAATAATAGCGGGGACGGGAGTGCCCCGGATTTTGTGGGTCCTTCCCAGCGCCTGCGGCAGGGCGCGGTCCCGCGCCATTGTCAGGGCCACCCGGGAGGCGGCCAGCAGGTTGGCCTGCAGGGCCGAGAGCATGGCCAGAATGGCGGCGATCATTACCAGCCAGTAGCCGAAGGGGCCCAGGTAGTTCTGAACCGCGACGGCAACCACCGTATCCGGATTCTCCAGGCTCAGACCCGCGATGCTCTTTCCCTCCCCGACCCCGACGGTCGAGATGACAAATAACAGGGGCAGATAAATCGCCAACGCCATTCCCAGGGAAAGAAACATGGCCCGGGGGATATTTTTTTCCGGTGACTTCACCTCACCGGCCACCGCCGCAATGATGTCAAATCCCTGCAGGGCGATAAAGGTGTAGCCCATGGCCTGAAAAAGGCCCACGGAACCGTTTTCAAAAAAGGGGCTCAGATTGGCGGACAGGTTGGCAACGGAACGTCCCTTCAGGCTCCAGATTCCCGCAATTATGATCACGCCGAACACGACGACTTTTCCCCAGGTCGCCCACTGTCCGCCGCCGGTGCTTTTGCGGATCAGCCCCACGCTGTACACGGCTATGGCCGTGACAGCCAACAGGGTGATCCCTTCCTTGCTCGTCAAAACGCCGGCCTGCAGGGACGGCGCAAAGGACAGGGCCCTTGCAACGGCGGTTGCGGCATAGGAAGCAAACCCCAGGGCGTAGAGGACGCCGGCGATAATGGATGCGAACCAGACCACCCATCCCACCATGAAGGCAGCCGGCACAGACAAGATTTTTTTTGAAAAAATATAGGTCCCGCCCGATTCCGGAAATGCCGCCGACATTTCCGCATAGCTGAAGGCCGTCACAACCGCCAGAATGCCGTTTAAAAAAAAGGCCAGCATCGCGCTCGGACCGGTTGCCCCGAACGCCACGCCGGCCAGCGCCAGCACCCCGCCGCCCACAATGGCGCCGACCCCTACTCCGGTAGCGCCAAACAGGCCCATGGAACGCGTTTGAGAACTTTTCTGATCTAAAGACACCGGCTGATCCATCTTTTTTACAATTCGGGGATTGAGCTTTATTTCGCAGTACTATCGACAATATTCTTTGAGTAGTGCGTTGGCCTCTTTGATGTCATATGCAGCAGGGTCAAAGTCCTCCCCGACCCATTCTTTATATTCTTCGTGCTCCGGGTGATCCGGATCATCCAACGTCTCCAAAAAATCGTAGTATCCCCATACGCCGCCAACATCCTCCGGCGGGCAAGCACCCTTGGCCTTAATACATAACGGCAAAGGAACTCTATGATCAAATGGCAGGATTTTCTCAAGCGTTAGCTTATGCACCCGACCATCCCCAAAATCATATTCATAATTTATCGATTCTTTTTCTTTCTTTAGCAGTTGATTGAGCCTGTACTTATTCTCGTCAAGAATTTCCGCAAAACCAAAATCAGGGTCCGGCACGCCATAATATCGGTTTTCCGCTATGAATTGATGCATATGGGAGTCCGTCCAGCCCATTACTATTTGGATTGCCTCATGAAAATTTGGCAGTGTCACGGAGCTGTCAACCAGAAAACGACGCCAAATGGGCGGTTTTGCATCCTTGAGGCTGATCTTTAACTGATACGTTTTTCTAAGTTGTTTTATCATTGTATGTTGAGAACGTCCCATTTGTTCCAAGGGATTGCGCGATTCTCCCCTTATATTCTTGACCTTGCCAACGTGGACGGCACAAAAATATCATCGATGGCGAGTCTTTGTTCGGACAGGCCCTGACTAAAATGATACCGAAGAAAAGCTTCCAGCGTTTTTCTGTTTTTCTCAACGCCATAGGGCCAGAAGTCCTTTCCCATCAATTCCTGCGCCTCCCGGACAACCCCATCGATCCAGGGATAGGTGGCCATCGGTTCATTTTCCTCCAATAATCGCTCAATAGCCATGTCCTTGGCCGTTTCAAAGGCCTTGAACAAACTTGCCGGCAGCCAGGGGAGCTCTTTGACTTTTTTCTTGTGTACGCCCAGAAGATGCATGATGGGAAAGATCCCCGTGCGTTGAAAGTATTCCTTCTCCTTTTCGATGAAGTCCGGAAAAAGGCGCACGATGTCGGGATGTCCCTCGTGAAAACAACTCGGCGCCCGCGGTCCGATCAGCGCGTCGATCTCACCGTCCGTAAGCATCTTTGAAAGCGTCTTTCCCGGTCCGATGCGTTCAAGCTCGACACCCTCGGGCACCGCGAAGGTCACCTTTTCCGTCCGGCTGGTTTCATATATTCCGCCTGCGCGCCAGCGGATGTCGGACGGTTTCACCCCATACTCGTCCTCCAGAATTCCGCGGATCCACACCGATGCCGTGACCTGGTACTCCGGAGATCCGACAATTCGCCCCTTGAGGTCCTCGGGCTTGCGGATGCCGCTGCGGGTGTTGATGTAAATACCGGAATGCCGGAATCGCCGCCCCGGAAAAACAGGAATCGCGATATAGGGGCAGCTATCGCGCGAGGTCAGCGTTAGGTAATTGGAAAACGACAGTTCCGAAACGTCGAACTCTTCGAAATGCAGGGCGCGATGAAACATCTCCTCGGGTTCAAGATCCAGGAAGGTTGCATTGCACCCCTCGATCTTCACCTGACCGGTTTCAAGCGGCTTGATTCGATCATAACTCCAACAGGCGATGGTTATTGATTGCATGGTTTGGATATGTCCTTTGTATTGAATAAATAGATTCCCGAGGGCTTACGTCCACAGTACGTATCAATTACGATTTTAAGACAATTACAGCCAAAGGAAAAGCTGACCTTCCGGAAAGGGGACATGAAGGACCTGATCGAAAATCCCATAAATCAAGCCCCAGGTACAAGCAGTAAAAATAAGGCTAAGGGACCACTTTTCGCGACCATCGATTTTAAGCTGGATAAAGGTGCATAGGGGCACGCCAATGGAAAAGCCGAGCAGCCAAATCGCTACGAAATAGCCGACAATCCAGAGGAAGATACCGGCGGTGCGTCTCTTTACCACCTCTGCGGGCAACTCCTCCTTTTTATCGTCTCTCCTTTTAACCTCCTTTCCGGTCAAGTCCCTGACAAGCTGAATCATAACAAGGCCGAGCACGGGGAATCCGATCACCCAGGGGAACAGCCCCGATCTGACATCAAAGTGCCGGGTCTGCCACAGGGCCAAAACAAATACGACCATCAGAAACAAGGTAAAGAGGGTCGTCAGGTTCAATCTTAGGCGTCTTGTCCCATCACGGTTCAAGGAATTTCGTGTTGAGACCTGATCCTCTTCTTTTCTTTGCTTTCGCCGTATTGCCTTGAGGATGGGGTAAGAAACACCCGCCATCGTCAGCACAAGGAGTATCAGGACGCCAGGGCGTAATATCCAAGCAAAGCCGTAGTTTTCGGTAGATAGAAAGAGCCTGTTTTCCGCTAAAGGGCCGAGCACCAGCCCCAAAATCAAAGGGGGACGAGGCCATTTGAAACGTTGCAAGGTCCAGCCCAGCGCGCCGAAAATCAGAACAAGGATAATATCTTCAAAGGCATTTTTTTCGGCAAAGGCCCCAAGGTAGATCAGTAAAATAATAAAAGGGATGAGAAGGCTGCCCCGAACCTGAGTAATTTTTACCAACTGATTCAGGATAAGAAAACAGATCCCTACGGTTATGATATTGGAGACAACATTGATCCAGACAAAGGAGAAGGTCAGGGAAAGATGCCCCTTTGGTTCCGGGATGAGCATGTCGGGGCCGGGGACCAATCCCTGAATGAGAAAGGCCCCCATTAAAATAGCCATCGTAACACTGGCGGGAACCCCAAAGGCGATGGTCGTAACAAGGCTTCCTCCTAATGTAGAGTTATTGGATGCTCCCGGTCCCAAGACCCCTTCAATGGCGCCCTTGCCGAACCGTTCCTTGTCCGGTGAGCTTTGAACGGCATGGGCATAGGCCAGCCATTGAGTGGTTGCTCCGCCCATTCCGGGAATGATGGCGGTAAAGGTGCCGATAGCACTGCAGCGAATCACCAGCCACCAATGGCGAAAAGTATCCTTAACGCCTTCCATCACACCGCCCAGCTTGCCTATTTTATCGCCGGCAATACTCGAACCCTGAATTGCCAGATCAACGATTTCGGGAATGGCAAAAAACCCGATGGTGATCGGGACTAAACCTATCCCGTCCCAAAGGAAAAGCTGATCAAAGGTGAAACGCTGTATGCTCGTCATTGGGCAGAGCCCTATCGTCGCAAGAAATAAGCCTATTCCTCCGGCAATAAGCCCCTTCAAAAAAGCTCCGCCGCTCAAGGATGCGACAAAGGTAATGCCAAGCATCGCGAGCATGAAGAACTCCGGAGACCCAAAGGTAAGGACCAACGGGCGGACGATGGGAATAGCCAAGGCTAAGAAAAAGGCGCCGAAGACGGCGCCCACCAAAGAGCTGAGAAGGGCGGCTCCCAATGCGCGACCGGCTTCGCCTTTTTTGGCCATCGGGTGGCCGTCTATAATGGTCGCCGCGGTCGTAGGCTCTCCCGGCACGCCGAAGAGGATGGAAGTGATATCGCCGGTCGTATTGGTGACGGCAGCCATGCCGAGTAAAAAGGCGAATGCCTCAACCGCCTTCATCTTTACAACGAAAGGAAGCATGAGGGCAAGCGTCGTCGGCCCTCCCAATCCCGGCAGAATTCCCACCGCAAATCCAATGATAATCCCCAAAAACATCAGGCTGAAAGTGGACCAGGTGAAGATCTGATATAAGCCCGCCAAAAAGGCGCCGACCATTTCCGTCATAAGCAGAAAACCTCCCCTTCAACAATCCGTTGAACCTAGAACTATCGAAAATCCTGCTTCATTACTTAAAAAGGATGTCCTTCATCTGGCCTGACAAGGCAGAATCGAGCTTGAAAATCTCGGCAACTGCGTTCTCAAGCTCATCTCCGGAAACAGGGTTAAGATCCAGCTTGGCCTTTTCCATCTCTGCGAGAAATTCCTTGTCTTTCAAGGTCTCCAGGAACGCGTTGCGGAGAACCTGGATCAGCTCATTGGGCGTACCCGGAGAAAGAACAAAGGGCCGGGCAAATACACTAGGGCTGTGGATGCCCACCTCGATCAGCTTGCGCGCCTCTTCCGTCTTGGCAAAGTTGATGGCAAGAGGAACATTGGGAAGATCGGCGAATGGTTTGGGAACACCCTGGAGGACAACCACCACATCACCCAACTCCAGAGGTTTACGCCAGGTCGACCGCATGGAGTTCCATCCCCAGGAACTCCCGGCCAACTCTCCGCCCTCGGCCGCTAAGCGGATGTCAGCTGTCCCCTTGTATCCTGAGACAAGCTGGATCGGCAGTCCCAGAGCTGCCTTCAAGACCCGGATAACATTGTCGGGCGCAAAAGCGCCCGGTGCAACGCCTCCCATTTTGACCGGCGTTTTGGAGGCCATCCATTTTTCCATGCTTGTAATGCCGCTCGCTTTCGTAAAAGCGAAAGCCACTTCTTCCGTAACAGCGGCGCCGATGAATTCGAATTTTCGCGCGTCGAATTCAATTCCCGGCTGTTCCATAACCTGGTTAAAGAATAACCCCCCATTGAAGTGACCGATGGTAAGACCGTCGGGTTTGGCCACTTTATACAGGTGGTTGGCTGAAATCAAGCTTCCGGCGCCGGTCATGTTCTCAACGATAATGCTGGGCTGGCCCGGAATATGTTTGCCCATATGGCGGGAGACCACTCTGGCATAAGTGTCATAGCCCCCTCCGGCAGAATACCCCACAATGATCCGGATGGTCTTTCCCTCATAAAAAGGCGCGGCAGAAACCGCAATCGAAGAAACGAAAACGAAACCAACTATAATCGCCGCAACGAACAAAAGTTTTTTGTGCATACCGACCTCCTTTTGAAAATAGTTTTAAAAGAAAGTTGCTATCCGCCATCCACTTGAGTTGAGAAAAAACCAGAATTTTTACCTTAGGATATCCGAATCTTCTCGTCGGGTATCGTTAAGATTTAGAAGGATACAGAAAAAAGAGTGGATCAGCCGAACCGGGAAAGAGGGATAAACCGATTTGAAGGGATAAATGTTCGGCCAACACACTATGCACTGGAGGATCTCCTTAACATATCAGTGCATGAATATCAAAATAAAACTGGATTAAGAGGATTATAGGATGTCCCCTTCTTTATACGCTGACACTCGCGATAGATGCTCGGCGGCTTACACGACACTGGAAAACTCATGACGGTATTTCGCCAACCCGGAAACGCCCTTCATTTTCAATTGATCCAGAATCAGCACCATAAACACATTGTCCGGCACATCCCACTCGCACTTTATCCCATAGCCGCCGGCAGGCTTGAAACCAAAACGCGGGTAATACTCGGGATGCCCCAGAACCACGATAAAAGGGCAACCAACTTCCCGAAGTTTTTGATTCCCTGTTTCGATCAACCTTCCACCAATGCCCTGGCGCTGATATCCTGAGAGTACCGCCATTGGCCCTAAACCAGCCCCAATAACTTTCTCTGCTTCACAGCCAACGGATACCGGGCTATACAAGATGTGGCCTGCCACACGACCATTTAAGGTTGCAACCAGGGACAACAACACACCGCCGTTTGTTCTCAAGGTATCTACAAGCTGGCCTTCTTGAGGCTGACCAAATGCCTTTTGATTCACAGCTCGAATTACCTCGATGTCCCCCGGACACTCCTCGCGAATAGTTGCCAATGCGCTATCCTCTTTTGGATGATAAACTCTGGAAAATACTTTCATGTGAACAGCGAAGCTGTTGACATGTTGTGTCCATTGACTTGATGCGATTAACTCAATTCTATCCTCATAATCGGACGTGTGGGTGAGCGTCGAGTCACTTCTTTAAACCCAGCACGAATGAATGCTTTCGAAATGCCTGTCCAAGCAAAAGCTGGTGGTATATTTTTCTCAGATTTAGGTTCTACAGGATAACCCTCCACCATTTCTGCGCCTTCTGATTTGGCGTACTCAATTGCAGCCCGCAAGAGCTGTGTTGAAACTCTCTTTTTTCTATATAATCTGTCAACAAACAGACAGGAGACAGACCAACAGGGACGGTCATCAATGGGCTGAAGTATGCGAGACCTTGATAAAGCGGGAAAACGGGTTCTTTGGGCAATTGAACACCAGCCGATTGCTTTCGTATTGTGGTATGCTATGATACCGGGGACTTCTCCCGAGTCGACAATGGACTGCATCGCAAGTTTGTTAGCGTCTCCCTTTTGCATCTCAAACTGTTTTCTGGGAAGACGCCAGAGCATGCACCAGCATCCACCACATGCCCCCCGCTCACCAAACAGGGATACAAAGTCGTCCCACCGGTTTATGGTCAGTGGTTGAAATGATAATTCCATGGACATATTTTTATAGCCAACCTTATATAGAATTCCTTGTAATAATCAAAATCATTATCCGCTCAAAATTATCTTTAAAATTACCCATCAAAAAACACAAAATCCCGCCTCAAAGTTTGAGAAGGGGTTCATATAGATTCTGTTCATTGCGACCTCACAGTTAAGGTGCCGATCGGAAATTAATTTTTATATAGCATAATCAATGAGTTAGTCAATTTAAATGCCGAGTAGAGACCCACTGCTAAAACAACCTCAATTGCCCTAAAGCACTCTCTTTAACTCTGTCTGATAGTGATTCCGGGTCGGTGTTGTGTTCAAACTCCCTCTGCCAGTTTTTGCAGAACGCTTCTTGAGGTGCATCACTGTATGTAACCCTAAACGCATCCTTGTCGATCCCCTCCAGGCTGACAATGTCATTCAACACCAGTTCCTGCTCCTGGGCGGTCATAACCGGAAATCCGTAATGTTTGTTTTTGTATTTCAATGCCCCCTTTTCTTTCATGCGCCGGATTACAAACTCCACATGCTTCAGCAACCGGTTGTGAATATAACGGTTGGAGAATGAAACCGCATCTTTCATCTGGTCTTGGATGGTTTCCCTCAAAGACGCATCGATTTCGTAGCCGAGGCTGTTTCTACCCGATGCCATGGCCGCCAGCAAGGTTGTGCCTGTTCCGGCAAACGGATCAAGTATGGTGTCGTCTTTAACGGAATACATGTTGATCAGGCGATAGGCCACTTCAAAGGGATAGGCTGCGCTGCGCATCCGGGCCTCCCGGTTATTCAATGTCTGGCCGGTTCCCTTGATATCCAGCCAGATGTCGGAATAAAAAACGTTGCGCTCCTCCCAAAAGATGGCACTTTGGCGACGGTTATTTTTGTCAGGCTCTTTTATAAACTCACGCTTGGGCCCTTTTCTGACGATCAGAATATACTCATGCTCCAGGGTCACATAGGCCCCGGCCGGGAGCATGCCCGAGCCCATGAATTTGTTGGGGGCGTTGGTCTGCTTGCGCCAGAGAATGTCCGGAAGGGCCGTAAACCCCAGTGACAGCAGTTTGCTCAGTATCCTGACATGGTTGGGATAGAGGACAAAGTTCCCGTTCAGGGTCCGGGTAGCATCGCCGATGTTGATGCAGGCAAACCCGCCTGTTTTCAAGACCCGATAAACCTCCGCCCAGACCGGGTCCAGCATCTGATGCATCCGCTCAAACGCCTCGCTGCCGTCCTCTTTTTTAAGCGCAGCCTTCACCGCCGGGCTTTGCCCGGAAAGCAGACTGTCCCACATTTGGATCATGGGATAAGGCGGCGAGGTCACCATGAGATCGACGCTTTCCGAAGAGACCGCCTTCATTTTTTTAGCGTCGGCAAACAGGATGCGATGGGATGTATTCATATGTGGCCGTAAATTCCAGAATTTTGCAAGGTAAAGGGATTATTTTAAGTTCTTCTTCCAATTCGTTGGGTAAAGGGGTCCAGTATTCGAGGGTTCAAGGGTTCAACAATAGCTGGTAAGCTATTAAGCTGTTGAGAAGCTTTACGTCCCAAGATCTCTTATCGCATATCCCCCCCTATTGCTCAACAGCTCATCAGCTCATCAGCTTATCAGCTTATCAGCCTCCCAGCCTTATAGCTCATTTTCATTTCACTTGAACCCCTGAATCCTTGAACCCTATAGGATCACCCACTTTTTTTTGGAGGTAATCCTTATTTTAAAATAATTACCGCCGCAAACCGGCCGGTCTCGCCTTCTCCACGGTAGGAAAAATAATGGTCGGTGTTACATTTTGTGCAACTATTGCTGAGGCGGATGTTGTCAGCCTTAACCCCGGCCTCGCATAGCTGGTCGCGGCTGACCGCCCAGAAGTCAAAATGGACATCACCGACCCGGTACTTCCACAAAGCTTCGGGAATCTCTTTTTTATAATGGATAAACTCCCCGCAGCAGGGACCCAGCGAAGGGCCGACACCGGCATGGATATCTTCAGGCCGACAATCGAACCTTTCCTTCATGGTGTCGATGGTCTTAGCAACGATATTATGAATGCTGCCACGCCAGCCCGAATGCACGTTTGCAATCACGTGCCGCACAGGGTCATACATCATCACCGCCTGGCAGTCGGCCACCTTAATGACCAGAGACTTGCTGCGGATGTCCGTAACCAGGGCATCCCCCTCAAGGGTCGGCTTCCTGTCTATCTCTACATCGGACCAGTCCCCTTTTTTCAGGGCAAGCACCTTGACGCCGTGAATCTGGTTGGTAAAGATCAGCTCACTGCCGCTGCTGCAGTCCAGTATCCGGCGACGGTTCTGCTCAACATTTTCGCTGCTGTCCCCCACCCCCATGCTGATGTTCAGACTGCTATACGGCGCCGGGCTGCAACCGCCTTGCCGAGTGAAAATGCCGTGCCAGATGCCTTCAAAGCTTGCCAGGTGGGGAAATTGCAGATACGAAAGTCCGTTTTGTTTCTTTATGATCATCGGTATTTCCTGATAATGTCTTCAATAATCTGCGAAGTAGACACATCCGGGACCACCGGCACCCGGACGACCCGGCCGCCGCCGGCCTTGACCACATCGGCGCCCACGATCTGCTCCTCGGCCCAGTCCGCCCCCTTTACCAAAACATCGGGGGCGATGGTTGCGATCAGCGTGTACGGGTCCGGCTCGTTAAACAGGATGATATAATCCACAAAGCCGACGCTGGCCAGCACCTCGGCCCGCTGCTGCTCGCCGATAACCGGCCGTTTTTCACCCTTGATGATATGGACGGACCGGTCCGAGTTTAAACCGACCACCAGGAGATCCCCTTCTGCCTTGGCGCTCTGGAGGTAGCGAACATGACCGATGTGCAGGATGTCGAAACAGCCGTTGGTAAACACGATCCGTTTTCCGGCCTGCCGCAAGTATTTCAGTTTTTTGAGAAAATCATTGAGTTCAATAACTTTAGATGAAATCTGCATTGGTTTAGTGTCCATTGATTGTTGTCAGTTGTCCGTTGAAATGTAATAAAACAATAGATAGCTCAGGGGTCGGGGAGTTTATCCCAAGACCAGTTCTT
>Ga0180009_10008026_pt1 | contig 10588 bp, 11 predicted proteins | sample OS_PC_MetaG_FD_123537 | JGI IMG/M metagenome (GOLD analysis project Ga0180009, IMG submission 123537) | Groundwater microbial communities from the Aspo Hard Rock Laboratory (HRL) deep subsurface site, Sweden - OS_PC_MetaG | ecosystem: Environmental > Aquatic > Deep subsurface > Groundwater... | reverse complement strand
TGATGGGGTGGACGGCCCCTCCCACCGGCATCGCGATGTGCCATGCTGGGTCTGTCATGAACCAGGCAACAGGAAGGAACCGTCCGCCATGACTCTTACCACACTCGGGATTGATCTTGCTAAGTCTGTTTTCCAGCTTCACGGCGTCGATGAGGCGGGCACCGTCATTATCAGGAAGAAGCTACGCCGCAGCGCCGTGCTCGACACGCTCCGGATGCTAGAGCCCTGCCTTGTCGGCATGGAGGCGTGCGCGACGGCGCACTACCGGGCCCCCGAGATATCTGCCCTCGGGCATGAGGTGAAGCTGATGCCGCCCGCCTATGTGAAGCCCTATGTCAAACGCGGCAAGAACGACATGGCGGATGCTGAGGCGATCTGTGAGGCGGTGACCCGGCCGACGATGCGGTTCGTGCCTATCAAGAGTGCGGAGCGCCAGGGTGTTCTTGTGTTGCACCGGACTCGCGATCTTCTGATGCGCCAACGAACCATGCTGCTCAATGCGGTGAGGGGGCATCTGGCCGAGTTCGGCCTTATCGCACCGCAGGGGCCGCGTAAGGTGATGGAACTAATCGCTCAAATGCGCGAAGGCGCTCGTGCGGACCTGCCAGAAATCGCCCGAACGGCACTTCTGGGGATCGGCCTGCAACTCGACGCCCTCGCGCGGCAGATCCATGCGCTCGAGCGACAGCTGCTCACCTGGCACCGACAGGATGCTGCCAGCCAAAGGCTGGAGACCATACCCGGTGTCGGGATCATTACCGCGACGGCGCTGGCGGCCAGTATACCGGATCCGTCCGTGTTCTGCTCCGGGCGCCAGTTCGCCGCTTTTCTCGGGCTGACGCCCCGGCAGAACTCGTCCGGCGGAAAGGACCGACTCGGGCGTATCTCGAAAATGGGCGATGGCTACCTGCGCCGCCTGCTGGTCATCGGGGCGACATCCGTCATCCGCCGGGCAGAGACGAACCCGTCTGCGACCGGAGCCTGGGTGCGATCGCTGCTGACACGCAAGCCGCCGCGGGTCACCACTGTCGCCATGGCAAACAAAACCGCAAGGATAGCATGGGCCGTGCTGGCACGCGGTGAAGCCTACCGTGCGCCGGCCATGGCATAACCGAATACGAACCGCGGGCAGTCAAACCTGTTCGCTCCAGACTGTAAGGGCAGAATGTAGATGATGATGATCTAAAAGGGACCGCAGCCGGAACACCCCGAGGTATTGTCAGGGCGTCATAGCCCGCTCCTCTGAGAGGGACCTGGCCAGCGGACTTCATCAGGGCCAGCGGTCACAGACCGCGTCAACAGGCCGGACACATGACCGCATCCCCGCAGATCAACATTCCTCAAAGTTTACTCTTGCAGAACCGGGGCCGTCCACACATGACAATACCCTGACGGGGAACAGACGACAACGACCTGAAGCCCTAGCAGACGAAGATGTGCTGCATCTCCGCAAAAAATCAAAGGCGGCGAAGCGCAGACAAGGGTGGACAACGGAAAGATTCATGGCCGCGTCTCTTCGGTCGTCCCCCATCTTTAGTCCTCCGACTCGAAGTTGCGGTTTTCGCGGCTATGCCAGAGGCGCAGGATGAAGATCGTCGCGGCAGCGATTTCGTAACGCATCTCATAACTGCCGACGATGATCCGGCGGACCTCACGTGGCTCATAGGCTTCTAGCTTCTCGCCGATCCTCGGATAATCAAGCAGCCGGTCCGGGGCATGGGCGAGTTGCTGGATCACGCGCGACGCCGCTTCGGGTGCGACGGGGTTCAGATGTTGGTGCAAACGGACGAGATCCGACGACGCTTTTCTGGTCCACTGGATCTTCATTTGACCGGCGAAGGTAGCGGCTTGTCCGTACCGAGGCTGTCCGCCCATGCCATGATCGCCATATGGTCGATCACCCGGCTCGCATCGACATCCTCCAGGGCTTCGAGCGTCATCCGGTGGCGCTCTTCCTCCTGATCGACCCAGGCCGCAAGCGCCTGCTTCATCACCCAGCCGCGCGAGCGGTCGAGCCGCGAAGCCATCGCTTCGACCTTCTCCGCGAGTCCCAGAGGGACATGCGCGGTCAACACTTTCGTCTCGGTAGCCATATTTATCACCCACTATCAATCTGATTAAAGTATAATCAAAATTGCCGGGAAAGACAAGTTGGGCAGATGGATTGAGCTGATCCTGTTTTCCTGCACAGTTTTCCGGCCCTGCTAAGGGTGGTGTCAGTCTAATGCGAACCAGTCTCCATTATTCGCGAACGAGCAGGTTCTAGGCGACGAGAAGATCGCGCCATTCGCGAAGAGCGGCGTCGCGTTTCTGTTTAAACCAAACTCTGGTGTTAATGTGCCTTTCAAAGTTGAAGTGATTGTACACTGACGAATGGACCGAAACGAACTTCTGCAAACTTCGCATCCGCCTGAATCGGGACATCGCCCGCTCTCGCCTTCGGAAGGGCAGGTGTGAATTCTCTGCGCGGTTATTGAGGTGGCGCCCGGTTTCCTGGCGACCTTCGCTCCCAATCACCTTCATGGCTGCTCGATACGACGGGCATCTATCCGTGACGACAACATGCGGATTACCATATCGCTTCATTGCTTTCTTGAGAAATTTCAACGCAGCAGCCTTATCCCGCTTCTTTGTGACATAGGATTCCAGGACTTCGCCTTCGTGGTCGACAGCTCGCCAGAGATAGTGCCTCTCGCCGCGTATCTTCACGAAAACCTCGTCCAGGTGCCACTGCCATTGCGGGCTGCGCCGCATGGCTTCGGACCGCCGCTTCCTGATCTTGTGAGCAAAGTAAGTGCCAAACCGGTCGACCCAGAGACGGACGCTTTCGTGGCAGATGTCGATCCCACGCTCGTGCAACAGGTCTTCGACGTTTCGAAGCGAGAGTGGAAATCTGACGTACATCAGCACGCCCAGTTGGATGATCTCGGGCGAGGTTTTGAAGTACCGGAACGGGTTCTTGGCCATTTCCTGAGGCTAATCACCAGGATCGGTCACCTCAAGACCGTTTCCGCTGACAACACATTTGAGGGGATGCACCATTGCTGCTGAGGCGAATGACACAACACGTGAAGGCGCAGAACTGGCTCGCGGTCGTACTCGACTTCCTGATCGTCGTCGCCGGTATCCTAATCGCCTTCCAGATCACGAATTGGAACGAGGCACGGAAGGACCGGATCGAGGCGGTTGCCATACTCGACCGGCTGGAAGACGATTTTGTCCGGCTCGATGCGCTTACCCACCGGTCGCTCGACTCGCATGCGGCAAGTCTCGCCGCGACGGCCCGGATAATTAACGGCATTGTGGAGGGTCGGCTGGACGGGGACGGTCTTGCGGGAGACATCTCCCAATCAACACGAGGGTCAACGCCGCCCGGTCCATCGACAACCTTTCAGGAACTGAAATCAAACGGTCGCATCGCCCTGATCAAAGATGTGGAACTGCGCAGCAGGCTCTCGGAATATGACGACTACGCCACACTTGTTCGCCAGGAGTTTAGGATATTCGAGGGGCCGGTGACTGCGTTACGCCACAAGTTCATGGACGTGCGAAAACTCGATATCACAGGCGTTCCGTCGCAAAATTTTGAGGATTTGGGCGCGACCCGATCGGTCGATGCAAATTTGATTCTGGAACACGCGGAATTCCTGTCGATCCTCCAGACCGCCTATATCACCCATGACAACGCGCATGTCGTCTATGCCGGCATGCAGGACAGGATCGACGATATCCTCGCGCTGATCCGGGAACAGAAGGACGCCGCCCGATGATCCTCCGCCGTTTGACCAAGCATGTGAAAGACCAGAACTGGTTCGCGGTGGGGCTCGACTTCCTGATCGTGGTCGTTGGGGTCGGTGTCGCCCTGATGGGCCAGCAATGGCTTAGTGATCGCCAGGCGAGGTCTGACTATGACCGCGCAGTGTTAGATTTAAGAACCATCATCTTTCAGGTTTATGGTACAGTCAAAGAGCGCGTCTCGATCGTGGAATGCCGGCAGGCGCGCTATCGCGAACTCGGTGATCAATTGATGCAGACCGATACACCCTGGCCCGGCATGGCGCGCGAATATGATCTCGGCGGCATTGAAGCAGTGTTTCCGCATGTCACGCGGTCGCCCCAGCGCCTGTGGACATCAGCACTCTGGGACGCCGAACTGGCCACGGGGACATTCGATCTGATGGACGATGACACCCGCAACACACTTGACAGAGTGTTCGCATCTAGCGACCTGATCGAACAAAAGTTTCAGTTCGATGTATCGGATATGGAGGCGAATTTGCAGACGCTGGCCTATCCGCTTGATCTCAGCCTGAGTGACAGGCTCCGTTATTTTGATTTGCTCGTGCGCGCCGATGCGGCGAGCGCCACGATGGAACTGGTCGCGCGCCAGAACATCAGCAGCTTTGAAGCGTCCGGGTTTTTGAAACCACTCAACACGCAGGAAGCAACCGAGCGCCGCGAAGACCTTGCGCAGGCGAATGCGCGCCTGAATGCCGTTTACGACGATTGCGTCGAACCGATGGTCTACCCGGACCTTGAACTTGAAGAGGAAACCGAATGATCCTCCGCCGTCTGACCAAGCATGTAAAAGACCAGAACTGGTTCGCGGTGGGGCTCGATTTTGTGATTGTCGTCATTGGCGTGGGTGTCGCCCTGATGGGGCAACAAGTTTTGAGCGACCGCCAGAGCCGCGCTGATCTGCGCGTGGCCGAGGCGGGGTTGGAGGGCGATCTTTTCCGCATTTACCATTTTGCAAAAGAGCGGCTGGCCGTCTCCGAATGCAGGGTTGGGGCATATCGCGCGGTTGCGGCGCAATTGCTGTCCCCGGGCGAGGATTGGGTGGGCATGCCGAGGCCAGAGGGTGACACGGACAACCTCCTGAAAACCGCACTGCCTGTTTTGCTGCGCTCGCCCAGCAGAAACTGGGGTTCGCAAAACTGGGAAGCGGGTCTGGCGCGGGGCACATTCAACCAAATGCCGGACGAACGCAGAACTCTCCTTGACGGCCTGTTCGAGCAAACCGGGCGCGCTGGGCAATTACAGAGTGATATCTTCACCTTGCAAGGGCGTATAAAAACACTGGCGGTTTCAGCGACGATCAGCCCAAGCGACCGCCTTCGCTATTATGACATGCTCAGTGAACTCGACGACAAGAGCGCGATTTTGGAAATTATTGCGAGCCAGATTATCCAGCAGATCGAACAGGTCAGCACGAGCATATCGAGCGAAAACATGCTCGCCGTTCAGCTCAGCTTAAGTCAGCTCAGTGAGCGCGGGGCGGCGGTTTATGGCGAATGCTACGTGCCGATGACGTTTCCGCTGTTGGAAGCCGATGCAGGCGAAGAGGAACCCGAATGATCCTCCGTCGTCTGACCAAGCATGTGAAAGATCAGAACTGGTTCGCCGTCAGCCTCGATTTCATATTCGTGTTGGGCGGCATATGCATGGGTCTGCAGTTCCAGGGGCGGAACGCAGCACGCGAGCACTTGGTCGAGGCGGTTCGCGTACGGCTGTTTTCGGCGTAATCTCTGACGTTCATCGAAGGCAAGGCAATGTCGGCTATTGGCGAATTTTTGTCATTGGTCTGGGGCGTCGTTACGGCTGCTATGACGCCGCAAGCGGTCGTTAGCTCAGAGGCTTAAGTCGCCCCAAATAGAACTCTCAACCATCGCTCGACACAAATCTGGATTGCGATATGTTCTGCCCAAGTCGGTTAGGGTCGTACGATGTTACTTCGAAGCATTACAAAACACGTAAATGACCAAAACTGGTTCGCGGTTGCTCTCGACTTTTTTATCGTCGTTGTCGGTATCCTCATCGCTTTGCAAATCGCCAACTGGAACGACGCGCATAGGGATCGATCTGACCAGACGGCATACCTGGAGCGTCTCGCAGGCGACCTTGATCTAACGATAACGACCAACGAAAACAACGCCAAAGATGCGCGAGCGGCAGCTGCGCGAACCGCAGGAGCGGTTGATATGCTCGAACAGTGCGCCGTTTCAGTCGATGCCAAGGATGATTTTGCTTCTGCCCTCTATCTTGCTGGTCGACTCAACATGCCGATTTTGGTGACAGATACCATTGAAGAACTTAGTGGTGCGGGGCGCGGCGGACTGATCGATCCTGAGTTGCGAGCTGCGCTGAATGATCTTCTAGAGCTTCAAAAGCGCGCGGACGAAAATCGCTTCAGCATTTCAACATGGACGGCGCCAAAGGTTGCTTTGATAACTCGAAGCGTTCGTTTCCGTGTCTCAGATAATCACCCGCCATCGCACCCAGTATCTGCTGATGAAGCGACCTTCGACCTAGCGGCTCTATGCGAAGACGACGCGTTCATCAATGCGTTGGCAGCTCTTGGTGAGTATGCGCGCATTATCGCTATGTCGAATGAGTTACGCGTAACAAGGCTGCGCGACGTTCGGCGCATGGTTTTTCGTAGATTGACAGGCGGGCAGCAGCGCTGAGATGCCCAATGCTGACTAAACCTCGGTGTCCTAAACTCGCCCCATAACGGCCGCTCGTAACGTCCGCTTTTGGGAGTGGATGTGTAAAAACTCATCAGTTCGAAGTTGAGACGAAATTGATTTCCGAAAATAGCGCCGCATGCGAAATGAATATGCGAAGCGGCACTCGAGCAGTGAGATCAAGGGAATAATTTTTCGCCAAAATCTCCCTCTTTGGAGTTTTCACACAGCCACTCCCGATAGCGGACATTAGGATCGCTCGGTTTTCCGCGGTCCGAATGCGGACCTGCAACCACTGCCGTATTGTGCCCGTTGATCCAACCGGCATTCCCCTAGTGGACGACTGAGTTCGCCTCGGGGGGGGGGCCGTTATGCCGCACCCCACTTTCGTTTCCGAAGCTGCAATCCTTCCATGCTGCGGCGCTGGTCCGCCGCCATCGCCCGCTCAAGGTCGCGAATCTGAGTTTCAGCGAACTAGCGTACGGCCTCCCGGGGATCAGTCAACCATGAGCGCATATAATCCCGTTTGGCCGCCTTCGCCTCGACACCGCCGAACTCGCCGGACAACACGCCACTCTGCTCGATGATAATTCCGACCTCGACAAGCAGTGGATCATCGGACGCTAACCGCGCGACGATGTCCCGACAGATTGACGAGTTCGAAGAGGCGCCGCTGAAATAGGCGCGCAGAACATCGACGACAAACTCCAGGTCTGAACGATCTCCGCTAGCGATGTATCGATCCAACACGGCTTCGATGTCGGCAGTTTTGGGAAACAATCGCGCGATGGCGGCGCCGCCTCTGAACTGGAACAATTGGTCATTTGCGCCAAACCAGCGCCTGCCCGCCGAAACCAGCATGTCCGCCATGCCCTCGATATGTTCCGGCAACACGTGAAACTCGAATGGGATCGCTTCGTATTTGATGGCGACGTCGTCAGCTGCGCCGACCTCGAGGCGCTTTTCAATAAAGTCCACGAATTTCTGATGGTAGCTGTTGGTGATACGCGCCAGAACCTCCTCCTCCCAGTGCGAAATCGCAGGCGACACTACTAGCGCTTCGAGAATGAGATCAGCTTCGGCCGCCGACAGCGCCATCATACATTTTAGGCCGCCTTTGCCGAAAACAACCTGCTCGACCCAGCGAGACACGCCTCTATCTACGAGATAGGAAATCGCAGGCAGAATGACGGTCTGGAGCAAGTCCGGGTGGTCGAGAACGTGTTCGGCCCCGCTTCTCAGGCAGTCAAAAGCGGCCTGACTATCGATTCCCCCAACAGCAGCGTCGAAGGTTCTCTCCAGGCGCTTGCCGTCAAAACGCTGCGGACGCCAAAGATACCGCGCGATCGCCGAAAGGTATTTCCGCCCCGCTATCCAACCATCGACAATCTGCATGACGTCGTCGCTGCGTTGGCTCGTCTCGAATCCAAACAGCAAATCGTCGAGAAACTCGGCGAGTTTCGGCGATGGTTTCTCCAGCAAAGTCATCGCCAAATCCGGCTTTTGCCGCGCTAGCTCGCGTAGAAGTCTGGAAAAGTAGATGTAGTAGGCGCCGTCATTGGACTGACTGACAGCGCAGCGCTCGATCCGCCCGCGCCAATGCTCGATCGACGAGACATCGATCTCTTCAACCAGCCTATCTATCTCGCTTTCCCGAAATGTCTTGTCGAATGGGTCGCCATCCCAGTACGGCTTCAATACCTCATCGAACCCGACCAGTGTTTTGAAGATGACATAATCCGGATCCAGATCAGCAACTGCGCGGAGCGCCGCTATCTCTTGTACGAGTTCGGCAATTGCGGCCTTGGCTCCTTCGTCTCCGGAAAAATCGGCCGGAAGCGCTCGATGCTTGTGAAGCCAAAGCGCCTTATGCTCGACCTTTTGACGAAGCTCGAACGCAAGACCATCCCAGCGTTCTACGAAGAACCGGACAAAGCGCGCGGCAGTGCGCACGATCATCGCAAAGGTATCGACTTTGGTTTCTCCCTGGTGCGCCAAGCGGGTACCTGCATGAAGCGTCTGGACCAGACGAGCGCGCTCGCCATCGTCGATAGCGTGATCGAACATATCCTCCAGCTTGCTGATAGCCGCCGACCGTATCGCTTCCAAATCGGCACTGGCCGCGACGCTGCCCTGGCGAAACGTAACCGCGTCAAAACTGCTGGTCGTCCCTGTCACTTCAGGCTTCAAGATTTGCTGAAGCGTCTCCACAACGATGCGTCGGCCGTCGCCCGCTTCCGTCTCCGTCAGCGTCCCAATGCGATCCATGAGCAGCTGTTGAACTAGGGGACCGCGGGCCTGCCAGATTTGGAGGTTGTGCTCAGCCAGATGCTCTACCGATGTCAGAATCCTCTTTCTCTGATCTTCATCATTAGCATCGACATGAAGCTGCAGCAGGCAGTCAAAAGTTGCAGCGACGGCGTCTTCGTTCATAAAACGAAGCGCATCAAAAATGTCGCAAGTCTTGTCGACAATTGAGCTGACAGATCCGTATCGATAAGACCCCTTCGGCTCGTCTTCGGCGTCCTCCGCAGCGCGTGCGGCAGCGACAACAGACATCAAGGTCTCTCGAATTCGTGGCGCAATCGCAGGAAGGTCATCATAGTGCGGCAACATGAGGTCCTGGAAAGACTGCAGCAGATCGATTCGCTCTTCGTTGCTTGTGGCGTCAGTCAGCAGCTTCAGCGGTTCGCGATCGTGCAAGTCCTGCGCGGCCCGCAGCTCTGCAACATCTTCGGCGACTTTCTGGAAGTCGAAGCCGGCCGGCAGGAGATACTTGTTCATGATCTCCGTCATGCGCTTGCGGATCCCCTCCATCCGCTTTGTGCCGAAGCCTGCAACTGGCGACTTGTAGGTGGTGTCGTGCGCCATTTCGGACCATGCGTGGTCTAGAATGGTCTGCACTTGCACTTCGCAGTACAGGGCAGCCAAATCGGCGTGCTCCGGCTGCGCGACATGAGCATCGTTGAGCTTCAGCACGTAGTTGTAGGAAACGAACAGCTGGCCGGGATCCGTTTCGTCGAATGGATAGTGGATCTTAGTGCGATCCCAATCGATCTGGAAGTTTTCGCGAATGATTGACGACTGCAGTAAGCGCTCAACATCTGAGTTGGTATAGAGAATTATCCGGCAACCGGCCAAATCCTTGATTGAGCGCTCAAGCTCGTCGCGATCCGACAATCCCCGGGCCGCCATCTTCTTCTTGAGCGACACGACGGCTTTCGACCGGTGCTGGATTTGCAGAACGCCAACACTTTCTATGCCATCCGTGGCGTCTGCCAGAATGCCTCGGACCAAACATGCCAGCCGTTCGTACTGCTCCCTACCGCCTGCCTCGTATTCAGCTATCTTCATACCGTAAGCGTATTGCCTCCTTGGGCGACTAAAATCTCGATCTCGCAGACGATAACAGATCGGGTGATCGACGCACTCCACTTCGTGGAATGGCTAACCGGAACGTCCGCTTTTGCAGTGTGAGTTCAACTGGTCGTCCATCACAACGGGTCCGCTGCTCTAAGTGCGCCTCATCGCTTGCCTTACGGCGCGGGCAGCTTCAGCCTCGCGACGGTAATACGTGATGGTGTCGAGCGCTCCACGAGTTGCATATTGGTCGTTTGCGAGTTCGTATTGTTTTAACAATTGTTCCCATTTACTCTCGCCTTCTGACAGCAAACGACAAATGCGGTCCATATGTTCGTCAGGCGTCGTCCGAAGCACTTGAGGGTAAACACCAGACACTACGTATGGGCGGCGCACACTGACGCCGTAGGCCGCGTTCTGGGCGAGCCAAAGAGCCTCGGCTAACGGCTTGCCATAGTTGTCACCCAGAAATCCGATCGCAATCGGATGCGCTTCCGCCGTTAGTACCGGAAAAAGCGTTCCGATATACGCACGAGCGTTGTGAAACATCAGGCGACTGGCCAGCTCATGCCATGAAGCACAAGCGTTAGTCATTATCATCGGCGCGCCATTGTGGGCGAGGGATTGCTGCATAACGACTAGCAGGCTGCTGAAAAAGTCCTCGTTTTAGCCTGCGAAGCATGATTCTCTTGTTCGCATGCAAGGGAGGCATGGATGCGCGGTGAGGATCGGATAACAGATCAGTTGTTTTCATATGTGAG
>Ga0180009_10008025_pt1 | contig 10589 bp, 11 predicted proteins | sample OS_PC_MetaG_FD_123537 | JGI IMG/M metagenome (GOLD analysis project Ga0180009, IMG submission 123537) | Groundwater microbial communities from the Aspo Hard Rock Laboratory (HRL) deep subsurface site, Sweden - OS_PC_MetaG | ecosystem: Environmental > Aquatic > Deep subsurface > Groundwater... | reverse complement strand
TAATTCCCAGTCCTATTTTTTATTTTCAATTGTCATTTTAGTTTGCTATAATTTTTAAATAAGGTTGATTCTTTTACTTTAAAGTCTTAAAATGAAATAATGGTCAAAAAATCGAAAAAGAAAGCTAAAAAGACTATCAAAAAAATTCCTGGCCAAGAAGTTTTACCGCCGAAGGTTGAGGAAGAAAAAATAAAAAAAATTAAGATTCGGGTGATTGGAATCGGTGGGGGAGGGGGTTCAATTGTTTCAGAAATTTCCAAAAATCTGGCTTTCTCAAAAAAGGGGATAGATTTTGTGGTGGCCAATACTGATCGCCAGGCCTTAAAAAAATTAGCTAAAGGAGTAAAACGTTTTCTCTTTGGTCAGGACCAGACCAGGGGTCTGGGAAGCGGAATGAATACTAAATTAGGAGAACTGGCGGCCAGGAAGGAGATCGAAAGAATAAAAAAACTTTCAAAAGGAGTAGACCTCTGTATTTTAGTGGCTTCTCTTGGGGGCGGAGTCGGCTCTGGAGCCGGACCAGTCTTTGCCGAGGTTTCTCGACAACTTAAAAATATTACTTTTGGGATTTTTACTTTACCCTTCAGATTTGAAGGAAAAAAGAAGGCCAGGATTGCTAATTTGACTCTGGAAAAATTAAAACCAAATTTAAATACCTTAGCAATCATTCCCAATGAAAAAATTTTTCAAATTATTGATAAAAAAACTTTCCTCAGGGAGGCCCTCTCTCAGATTAATAAAATTTTAGCCGAAAGTCTGGCCGGTCTTATTGAAATAATTGATAGACCGGGTTTAATTAATATTGATTGGGCAGATCTGAAAACGATTTTAGAAGGAAAAGAAAGACTGGCCTATCTGGTGACAGCTCAGGCTGATGGCCAAAATCGAGCCGAGGAGGCTCTCAAAAAAGTTCTCAAAAATCCGCTCTATCCCTATTCAATTCAGGGAAGTTCCTTTTTAACCGAGAGGATTCTCTTTAATATTACTGGGAATAGAGATTTAAGGATGGTCGAAGTGGAAGAGATTTCAAAAACCATTGCCGATTTCAATAAAAAAGCCAAAATTATTTTTGGAATTTCTTGCTTCCCAAAATTTAAGAACAAAATTAAAATAACTTTATTAGCTACCGGCCGAGAGAAAAAAATCAGGCAGAGAAAAAAGTTTACTCTTCGCCGACGGCCCCAAAAAACCAGATTAAAAATTAAACCTCAGACAAAAGTAAAACCAACAAAGAAGTCTACTCCTCAGTCCCAACCAAAAACCCCGACCCCCCAAAAACTAAAAAAACCTGGAGTGCCCTTGAAAAAGATTGATATTCAGCCTAAATCAAAAAAGACCATTCCGACTCCTCTCGAGAGACCAATTATTTTGCCTGAGGTAAAAATTAGACGGAGCGCTCTCCAGATAAAAAAAGCCGCTAAGGAGGTGGAAGAAGAATTATTAAAACAGGAAAGGGTCTGGGAAGTTCCCGCCTTTTTACGAAGAAAAAGGAACAAATAATATATGCAAATTAGAAAAGCAATCATTCCAATTGCCGGCCTAGGAACCAGATTTCTGCCCTTATCAAAAGTTTTGCCAAAAGAACTCTGGCCCCTGGTTGATAAACCGGTTATCCAATATATTGTTGAAGAGGCCAAAACCTCAGGAATTAGTCAAATAATTTTTGTCATTTCTCCGGAAAAAAAAGTTGTTCTGGATTATTTCAAAAAATATTATTTTCAAAAATCAGCAAAATTAGAAAAAAATTTAAAAGAAAAAAACAAAATCTCTTTCTTACAAGAACTGAAAAAATTGGAAGATCTCTGCCAGAATCTTTCCTTCTCCTTTGTTTTTCAAAAGAAACCGCTGGGCGATGGTCAGGCAGTCTTGGAGACGCAAGACTTAGTAGGAGAGGAGCCAGCCGCCGTTTTATTTGGAGATGATATTGTTGATTCAAAGATTCCCTGTCTTTCCCAACTATCTAAAATTTTTAAGACCTGTCAAAAACCAATCATTGCTCTTCAGCGAGTTTTAAAGGAAAAAATATCCTCTTATGGAATAGTTGGAATTGAAAAAATTGCCGATCGTCTTTACAAAATTAAAAAAATTGCCGAAAAACCTCCTCTGGAAGTTGCCCCCTCCGATTTAGCCATTGTTGGAAAATACATTATTACTCCCGAGGTTTTTAGCTATCTCAAAAAAGCCTTGCCCAATAAAGGAGGTGAAATAATCCTGGCTGAAACTTTTGATAAAATGATAAAAGATGGTAAAATGATTTATGGCTATGAATTTGAAGGGAAATGGCTGGAATGTGGCAATAAAGCAGACTGGTTAAAATCTAATCTCTATCTTGCTCTAAAACACCCTCAATATGGAAAAGAATTAAAAAATATTTAAAAACACTATGATTGAAGTAACCAAAAACATCTTAAAAAATATTTATAAGGAGAGACCGGTAGATACTAAAAAATATGATTATGGGCTTTTGTTGGTTATTGGTGGCTCTCAATTTTATAGCGGCTCACCAGCCCTCTCCGCTCTGGCCGCTTTCCGATCCGGGGTTGATATGGTTAGAATCATTGCTCCCAAAAGAGCGGCTGATATCATTGCCTCTTTTACTCCTGATTTGGCTGCCTATCCCTTAGAAGGGGATTATCTGACAAAAGAACACTTAGCCACCTTAATTTCAATGACCGAAAGTGCCAAAGAGGTGGCTCGAGGAAAGACGGCCGTGGTTATTGGTGGGGGAATGGGCCGAACTGAGGAAATCCGAGAAGCAATCCGGGAATATTTGTCTCAGGTCTCGGTCCCGGTAGTCATTGATGCCGATGCCATTTATGCGGTAAGTAAAAAACCAGAAATAATCTCTGGCAGACCATTTTTAATTACTCCCCATACCTACGAATTTTTTGTCTTAACCGGAAAGGAAATTTATCAACTTCCTCAAGAAGGGAAAATAAAAATGGTTCAAGAAGAGGCAGCTCGTCTTCAGACTACAATTTTACTTAAAGGGCCAGTCGATATAATCTCTAATGGCCAAGAAGTGGCTTTGAATAGAACTGGTTCACCTTTCATAACAGTCGGGGGAATGGGTGATACCTTAGCTGGAATTGCCGGAGCAATAATGGCCAGAGGAGTATCTCCATTTGAAGCCGCTCAGGCAGCCGCTTTCATTAATGGACTGGCTGGAGAATTGGCCGGCAAAAAATTGGGAGAATCAATGATGGCCACTGACTTAATTGAAGTGATACCCAAAGTGATAAAATAATAGACCACTACGAATTAGGAATTTTTACGAATATACGAATAAATAATAAAATGATTCGTAGCCGAAGCGCAAATATAAAATATATAGATTCGTATCCGAAGCCAAAATATTCGTATCAAGGCGTCGGTAAATTCGTAAATTCGTACAACGGCTTCGGTAAAAAGGTCGTTTTTTATTAATTAATTATTAATTACTGATTACTATGGATCTAAAGGATAAAGTAGCCATTATTACTGGGGCCAGAAGGGGAATGGGGAGGGCTCATGTTTTGGCTTTGGCAAAAGCCGGAGCAAAAGTGGTGGTTTCAGATGTTTCGTTAGAAGACTGTCAGAAAGTAGTTGAAGAAATTGAAAAGAAAGGAGGCCGAGCAATAGCAGTGAAATGTGATGTTTCAAAGAAAGAAGAGGTTGATGAAATGGTTAGAAAAACAATTGAAAAATGGGCCAAAATTGATATTTTGGTTAATAATGCTGGAATTGCTCAGTTTGTGCCATTTTTGGAGATGACCGAAGAGGATTGGGATCGGACCTTAGATATTAATTTGAAAGGATATTTCTTATGTGCTCAAGCCTGCGCAAAAGAAATGATAAAACAAAAATCAGGAGTGATTGTGAATATTACTTCAATTGCCATGGGTCAGGTTGGAGTTGGTTTTCCTACCCTTGCCCATTATTGTGCCTCAAAAGGGGGGATTGTTGGAATGACTGAAGCCTTATCCCTAGAATTAGCGCCTTATAATATCAGAGTTAATGCCATTGCTCCAGGAGCGATTGAGACACCAATGATTGAACCCTTGAAAGCTGATCCAAAAACTTTCGAAGGGTTAATGGCTCGAATTCCTCTCCATCGAGTTGGCCAACCAGAGGAAGTCTCCAATTTAGTCTTATTTTTAGCCTCAGATGATTCTTCCTACATGACTGGTTCAACGGTGGTGATTGATGGAGGGTGGCTGGCCGGATAATCGCTCGGCAGGCTGAATTTCCGGGTCGCTCGCTCAGGTTTTTTATTTTATGATTTATGACCTAATTATAATTGGTGGTGGGCCAGCAGGTATTACTGCAGGAATCTACGGGGCTCGCCAAAAACTAAATACTTTGTTAATCACTAAAAATTTTGGAGGCCAGGTAGCCAGAAAAGCCGTGGCTATTGAAAATTACCCTGGCTTTGAGAAGATTTCCGGAATGGAGTTAATTAAAAGATTTGAAAAGCACTTGAGAAAGCAAAAAATTGATATTGAAAGAGATGAGGTGATAAAACTGAGAAAGATTAATAATCGTTTTTTAATTTTAACTGAGAGCAAAAATAAATTTGAGGCCAGAGCAGTTATTATTGCCTCAGGTGCTGATCCGAGACCTCTGGAAGTTCCCGGAGAAAAAGAATTTATTGGTCGTGGTTTAAGTTACTGCTGTGTCTGCAACGGACCCTTATTTCAAGACAAAATTGTAGCGGTGATTGGAGGAGGAAATGCTGGATTTGAGACAGCCATATTTTTAAGCAAGATAGTTAAAAAAATTTATATTTTAGAATACGGTCCGGAAGTGAAAGCCGATGTCGAAAATCAAGAAAGAGTAAAAAAAACCGGAAAAGTTGAGATAATTACTAATGCCCAGATTAAAAAAATCCAAGGTGATCAGTTTGTTAATTCCTTAATTTATGAAGATAGAAAAACTAAAAAGGAAGTAGTTTTAGCAGTTGAGGGAATTTTTGTTGAAATTGGTTTCCAACCCTCTACTTCTTTCGCTAAAGATTTAGTTAATTTTAATGAAAAAGATGAAATAATAGTTGATTTTGAGACCTTTCAGACAAAAACTCCCGGGCTTTTTGCGGCTGGCGATGTCAATGTTGGGAAATTTAAACAAATTGTCACTGCCACTGGCGAAGGAGCCAAAGTCAGCCTGGCCGCCTATGATTATCTTGAAAAACTAAAAATTAAAAATGAAAAATCAAATTAAATCAATAAAAGCCAGGGAAATTTTAGACTACAACCCACCCACCACCCGTCAAGGTATCGTAAAACAAAGTTAAAAGAAAAACTTACTTAAATGAAAAACTACAGAATTCAATCTATAAAAGCACGTGAAATCATTGACTCAAGAGGAAATCCTACGGTTGAAGTGGATTTAACTACTGATCGTGGTCTATTTCGAGCTTCGGTTCCTTCTGGAGCTTCCAAGGGGAAATATGAAGCCGTGGAGTTAAGAGATGGGGGGGACAGATATCAGGGAAAAGGAGTTTTAAAAGCGATAAAGAATATTAATGAAATTATTGGGCCAAAATTAATTGGCAAAGATCCCACTAAACAAAAAGAAATTGACCGGTTGATGATTGAATTAGATGGGACAAAAAATAAATCAAAATTAGGAGCCAATGCAATCTGTGGAGTATCTCTGGCAGTTTGTCGGGCTGGAGCAGCAACAAAAAATCTCCCTTTATATCATTATATTAGTGAAATTTACCTAGGTGACACCTATCCAACTTTACCCAGGCCTTGTTTTAATGTAATTAATGGAGGGATTCAGGCTGGGAATGAATTGGATTTTCAGGAATTTATGATTGTTCCAGAAGCCCCCAGACCAAATTTTGGTGAGAGGTTAAAGATTGGCTCGGAAATTTATCATCAATTAAAAAATCTCCTTTTAAAGAAGTCTGGAAGGCAGGCAACAAATTTAGGAGATGAAGGTGGATTCGCTCCGCCAATTAAATTGCCCGAGGAGGCAATTGAATTAATTTTGGAAGCAGCCAAAAAATTAAATTATGAAGGAAAAATTAAAATCATTTTAGATGTAGCCGCTTCCCAATTTTTTGAAAATGGAAAGTATAAAATGGCAATTGGTGTTTTTACTAGGGAAGGTTTAATAAAATATTATTTAAAATTAATTTCAAAATATCCGATTTTGGGAATAGAAGATCCCTTTGCTGAAGATGACTGGGAAACTTGGCAAATTGCCAATCGTAAATTTAAGAATGCCAATTTATTTATTATTGGAGACGATTTAACAGTGACAAACCCAGAGAGAATTAGAGAAGCTTATCAGAAAAAGGCCTGTGATGGAATAATTATCAAACCAAATCAGATTGGAACTCTAACTGAGGCAATTGAGGCGGCAAAATTAGCCAAAAATTTTGGTTGGAAAATTTTTGTCAAAAATAGATCGGGAGAAACTAATGATGATTTTATTGCTGATTTTTCAGTCGGAATAGGAGCTGATGGAATTATGGCTGGAGCCCCAGCCAGGGGAGAGAGGGTAGCCAAATATAATCGTCTATTGGAAATTGAAGAAGAATTAAAATGAAAAAAATTCTTTTAATTGTTATCGATGGTCTCGGTGATAAGCCAATTCTGGAACTTGAAAATAAAACTCCTCTGGAGGCAGCCAAGACTCCAAATTTGGATTGGTTGGCTAATCAGGGAATTTGTGGTCAAGTTTTACCTTTTCAATTTCCCCAACAGGAAAAACCCGAATCAGATACTTGTCATTTAGCTTTATTCGGCTATGATCCCAAAATTTATTATTTAGGTCGAGGACCCTATGAGGCGGCCGGGGTTGGAATCAAACTTCGAGAAGGAGATGTTGCTTTGAGAGTTAATTTTGCCACTGTTGATGAAAATTTAAAGGTCATTGATAGAAGGGCAGGAAGAATTGAAAAAACCCAGCCCCTGATTAAAGCGCTATCTAAAATTAAAATAAAAGGAATTAAATTTATCTTAAAAAAATCTTATGGCCACCGAGCAGTCCTAGTTTTACACTGTTTAAAGTGTAACTTTAAACATCTCTCAGCCAGGGTTTCAGATGGAGATCCCCGGAGAATCGGAGTAAAAGCCAAAAAAATTTTACCTTTAGATAATTCAAAAAAAGTTAAATTTACAGCCAAAATCCTCAATGAATTTTTAGAGAAGGCTCATCAGATTTTAAAAAACCACCCCTTGAATAGAGAAAGAATTAAAAATGGACTTTTGCCAGCCAATTTCCTTTTAGTCAGAGGAGCCGGAAAACTAGGCAAGACACCTTCTTTTAAAGAAAAATATAATTTAAAAGCAGTCTGTATTGCCGGGGGAGCTCTCTATAAAGGTATAGCTAAAATTTTAGGAATGAAAGAAATCAAAGTAAAAGGAGCTACCGGCCTTGCCAATACTAATCTTAAAGGAAAAATTCAGGCAGTCAAAAAGGCTTTGAAAAGATCGGCTTTTGTATTTCTCCATATTAAAGCTGCTGATTCTCTGGCTGAGGATGGAAATTTTTTAGGAAAAATGAAATTTATCGAAAAAATTGATAGAAATTTAAAACTAATTTTAAATTTGAAAGATACTTTAATTGTTGTTACGGCTGATCATTCTACTTGTTCTTTATTAAAAAGGCATTGTTTAGAGTCCATACCAACTTTAATTTATGGCAATGGCCAGGATTCAGTGAAAGAATTTTCAGAAAAAGCCTGTAAAAAAGGTGGACTTGGCCAAATAAGCCAGTTAAATCTAATGAAAAAAATTATGGAAATCCAACTTCAATAATTTGACCTAATTTGAGAATCTTGCTATAAAAAAATATGTGGTCGAAAATCTAAATAAAAATTTAATACCCTTTGCTATTATCATTGCTGCTTTAATTATTGCTGGAGCAATTGTCTGGGCAACAATGATATATATCAAAGGAATTGAGAAACCAGGAAGAGTTTTAGAAGAGGCCGGTCCAGCGGCCGTAATCCAACCAGAAGAACCTGAGAAAATACCACCAACTGGGGAGCCTTCCTTAGAGGCTTTTGCCAAATGCCTGAGCCAAAGAGGAATGAAATTTTATGGAGCTTTTTGGTGTCATTGGTGTAATAAACAGAAAGAACTTTTTGGGGAGGCAGCCCAATATTTGCCTTATATTGAGTGCTCAGATAAAGAAACTGGACAGCTAACTTCCCAATGCCAAAAAGCCGGCATCAGCGGCTTTCCTACCTGGCAGCTTCCTGATGGAGAAAAATCTCCGGGATTTAGACCCCTGGAAAAATTAGCTGAACTATCAGGCTGCCAACTATAAAAAAGTTTAACCAAAAATGAACCGGTGGAATCGAACTAAGATAATTGAAACATTAAGAAAAGCAGCTTGGAAATTAAATCATTCTCCTTCAGCTCGGGAAGCTGGGCCACCATTGTATCGGGTTTGCAGATTCTATTTCGGTTCATTTAATCAAGCAAAGAAATCTGCGGGATTATCAATCGTTCCACCTAAACATCATCAGATTAATAAAAACGCCAAAATATTAAATGAAGATTTAGCTTATATTCTTGGCGTTAAAAGAGGAGATGGGTATTGGAGAAAAATAATAACTCCCATGAGAAGTTCCGGAGAGATTGGATTAAATGTAAAAAATCTAGATTTTGCCAAAGAATTTGAAAAGAAACTTAAGAAATGGTCTGGAATTCAACCTAAAACTTGGAAGAAAAATGGAAAATTCTACGTAACTTTATATTCTATCGATGCGGTTAAAATCGGTCAGGGGATTAATTTAAAGAAAATAACTAATTCAAATAGAAAAGTAAAAGCTAATTTTTTAAAAGGATTGTATGATTCAGAGGGAGGAGTTCTTGGGAAAAACTTGGATAGAAGGAAATTTGCTTGCAGGTGGATTCATTTTTCAAATAACAATAAAGAAACAGTAGCAATTGTTAGCAAACTATTAAGAGACTTCAGAATTAATCATAAAATAAAATCAAGGATACACTCTGGCTTTGGTAGTAAAAAATTACAATACGAAATATTAATCTTTGGACTAGAGAACTTTAAGGAATTTTATAAAAATATTGGATTTTCAATAAAATATAAAAAGGGAAAACTTTTAGAAGTTATTAATTCCTATGAGAAATCTCGCAAAAGGGAAAAATATCGTGAAAAATTCTCAGCTCAAAGTTCGAATATTTACCTCAGTTAGTTGTCCCTATTGTTATACTCTAATGGAATTTTTGAAAGAAAAGAGTATTGAATTTGAGGAGGTTGATGTTGCCAAAGATGAAAAAGCCAGAGAAGAGATGATAAAAAAATCAGGTAGGTTGGAGGTACCGATTATTGAGATTGATAGCCAGATTGTGGTAGGATTTGACAAAGAAAAAATAGTAAAACTTTTGAATATAAAAGAGTAAGTCACGCGAATTTCTATGCGAATTGTATGCGAATTTTAGGCGAATATCCGTATATAATTCGTGTCTAATTCGCATATTAATTCGTGTATTATTATGATTAAAATTGCTATCAATGGTCTGGGCAGAATAGGCCGGCCTACTTTTCGCCGGATAATTGCTAACCACCCCAATTTAGAAATAGTGGCTATTAATGATTTAACTGACCCTCAGACCTTGGCCCATCTTTTGCGGTATGATTCTTTGTATAGAATTTATGAGGAACCAATTAAATTTACTAAAAATACTCTTTTGGTAGCCGGTCAAGAGGTTAGGGTTTTTGCCGAGACTGATCCAGTAAAACTGCCCTGGGCTAAATTAGGAATTGATATTGTTTTAGAATGTACCGGTCGATTTACTGATTTAGAAGGAGCAAAAAAACATATTGGGGCTGGAGTAAAAAAGGTGATAATTTCGGCTCCGGGGAAGGGCACGCCATCTTTTATTTTGGGAGTAAATGAAGAAAAATATGATCCAAAAAAAGATGAGGTGATAGATATGGGTTCTTGCACCACCAATTGTCTGGCGCCAGTGGCCAAAGTTTTAAATGAAAATTTTAAAATTATTCGAGGTTTTATGACCACTGTTCATAGTTATACCAATGATCAGCGAATTTTAGATTTACCTCACCGAGACTTGCGTCGGGCGAGGGCAGCCGCTTTAAATATCATTCCCACAACTACCGGAGCGGCCAAGGCCATTGGAAAAGTAATGCCAGAGCTGGAGGGAAAATTAGATGGAATTGCTTTTCGGGTTCCCACTCCTACTGTCTCAGTTTTAGATTTGATTTGCCAGGTTGAAAAACCGGCCACGGCTGAAGAAGTCAATTTTGTTTTTAAAAAGGCTTCTCAGAAAAAAGAACTAAAGGGAATTTTGGGAATTGAGGATGCTCCTCTGGTTTCTTCTGATTATATCGGCAATTCTTTTTCTGCTATTGTTGATGAACCTCTGACAATGGTTATTGATAATTTAGTCAAAGTCGTTGCCTGGTATGATAATGAATATGCTTATGCCTGTCGTTTAGCCGAATTTGCTGAGTATATCGGGAAAAAATTATAAAGGTATTTAAAACTTCGAATTAAATAGATTAATTAATAAAAAACTCTGTCTTTTAGTTTAGATTGACAGAGTTTTAATTTTGAGCGATTCTCGTTTTTGCTGTTGGTGACAGGGATAACACTCACC
>Ga0180009_10008024_pt1 | contig 10589 bp, 8 predicted proteins | sample OS_PC_MetaG_FD_123537 | JGI IMG/M metagenome (GOLD analysis project Ga0180009, IMG submission 123537) | Groundwater microbial communities from the Aspo Hard Rock Laboratory (HRL) deep subsurface site, Sweden - OS_PC_MetaG | ecosystem: Environmental > Aquatic > Deep subsurface > Groundwater... | reverse complement strand
TTTTTTCTTTGGTTTGGAACATCCATTCCTGAGAAGGTCTTTTTTATTATATTGCTATTAGATTAATTATTGGAGATTCTTATGAGTGAATTAAAAACGATTATGGTGTTTGTTGCTATTATTGTCTTGGGTTTTCTTGCTAAGTATGGATATGAGACGTACCTGGCTGGTTAGAAGAATTAAAAAATAAAAGGGATGGCAGTAAAATAATCTTTATAAGGCCATCCCTTTTTTATGTACAACTTATACTATACTTGAGGTCTTACTGATGGCCCTGAACCTTGCCGAATCAAGATGCTGTATCAGTATATTTATCAACCAGTTTTTTAAGCGTTTCATAAGACTGTGCTCCCACAAGCTTGTCCAGACCCATCCTGAACGTTGGCACAGCAGTTATCCCGGCTTTTCTTGAAAGGTCCCAGTCTGAATCCACTGCAGTGGAAAATGTTCTTTTGTCTATGATGGATTCTCCTTCTCTGGGATCAAGCCCCGATCTTTGAATCAGGTTCAGCAGGACATCTTTTTGCGCAATGTTCACTCCCTCAACAAAATAGGCTTTAAATGTTTCCATATGAAATGGGTGGCCCTGACCTTTTGTCTCTGCCCACAACCCGACTTCCTGGGCAAGACGACTGTTATAGGTCATTTTCCTGTCGCCCAGAGCAAGTCCGAATTTCGCTGCTGCGGCTTTGAGCTGTTCCATTACTTTGTCTACATTCAAAGGTATCCCTTTTTTCTGAAACAACGCCTCCAGGGCCAGGCCCTGTTCCGGGGTATCCGGATGAAGGGGGAATGCCCGCCATTTCACGTGAATATCATATTCTTTTTCCAGTTTTTCAATACTCCCGGTAATGAAATAGCACCAGGGTCAGACATAATCTGAAAATATTTCAAGCTCTAAAGATGAAGCCATCATTGTTCTCCTTTGATTGAGTCATTTTTAGAGAATATAAGCACGATTAATTGATGGACAAGAAAACAAAACAGGGGGAAAAAGAGTTGACATTATAGTTAGGTGCCATATAATATGGGAGCTAACCAATTATTTTTTGGAGGCAGAACATGTTTTTTTTAATGGACCAGCCCGATCAACCCGAATTTGAGGATCTGTCGTCACGATATAAAAAAATGGATATTTCTTCCACCCAGGCCCTGGTTAAGCTGCTGAGGGTGGGAAGCGACCTTTTGGCTGGTTTTGAAAAGCTCCTTGGAATCTATCATCTTTCCCAGGGGAAATTTTTAATTCTGGTGGTGATGAACCGGAATCCTAAAAAAGCCATTACCCCTTCGCAGCTTGCCGAAAAAATAGGCGTAACCCGTGCCACCATGACAGGGCTTATCAAAGGCCTTGAAAAAGACGGCTTGATTTCAAGTACCATGGATAATGTTGATAGAAGGAAACTGTTTTTAAAGTTAACGTCCAAGGGGATCAAAACCCTTGAATCCATCCTGCCGGATTACTATGCAAAAATTGCCAAGGTCATGGGGTTTTTAGATGCCAACGAGAAAAAAAATTTGACCACACTCCTTGAAAAAGTTGCGGCCGGCCTCCCCTTTTTGACCCAGGACCCTGCAAAATCAGATATTCCGGTAAACATCATTCCTTTTTCAAAGGAATACCAGGACCAGGTCGTCCAGCTTATAACAGGTATTCAACAAAATGAATTCCACATCCCCATTACTGCCAAAGATCAACCAGACCTTCTGGATATTGATAGTTTTTATCAAAAAGGATGCGGCAATTTCTGGATCGCCCTGCAAGGCGATCATGTCATTGGCACGATTTCGTTAAAAGATATTGGGACCCATGCAGTTGCCTTAAGGAAAATGTTTGTGGATAAAGATTTCAGGGGGCGGTCTTTTAGAACGGGAAAACTTCTTTTGGACACAGCTATCCGCTGGTCAAAGAAAAACGATATTTCTGCCATATATCTTGGTACAACATCAAAATTTCTCGCAGCCCACAGGTTTTATGAAAAAAATGGTTTCATTGAAATCTCTAAGACAGACCTGCCGCCAAACTTTCCCTTGATGCGTGTGGATACTAAATTTTATGCATATGATGTGAACCTGTCTTAAAAAATAATTAGAATTGAATCATAATTATAAATATTATTAATCATAAATAAAAATAATTAATTTTACTTTATATTTCGGTTTGTATAGCCTGTCCCTATTATTTTGTGAATCATTCAAACCAGAGGGAAGAAATGCTGTTAACATTCTTAAAGGGATTTGGAGCCGGGAGCGGGCTGATCATTGCCATTGGTGCCCAGAATGCATTTGTTTTAAGCCAGGGGGTGAAAAAAAACCATACCATTGTGATTCCTTTGATCTGCGCCATCTGTGATGCGCTTCTCATCGCCCTGGGGGTCAGCGGAATGGGAATCCTAATCGCTTCAAGCAAAAGCCTTTCATTGATCGCCGGCATTGGCGGGGCAGGGTTTCTTTTTTTTTACGGGATCAGATCATTCAGATCCGCTTTTAGCGGCGGCAGTCTTTCTGCGAACCAGAAGGTGGAATCATCCTTGAAAACAGCAATTCTCACAACCTTTGCCGTGACATTGCTCAATCCTCACGTGTATATTGATACCATTATTTTACTGGGCAGCATATCCAGCCAGTTTCAACCGCCGGGCCACCTGTTTTTCGGGGCAGGTGCCGTCATGGCATCCTTTATCTGGTTTTTTGCCTTAAGTCTTGGTGGAAGAATGCTTGCACCGTTGTTTGCAAGGCAGTTTTCCTGGCGAATTCTGGATACCCTTGTAGGAATGGTTATGTGGGCCATTGCCCTGTCAGTCGTGAAAGGGCTGTTCTCCTCTTAAATATTCTCCCATGAGTAACCTGTTCTTGGGTGTGATATTTTCAGGAATTTTCCGGGTCACAATCTTATACCCCTTTGATACAAGTTTTACTGCCCGCAGTGTATCCACAGCAAGGACTTTATCCATCCAGCCTTCAAGGCCGCTGGTTGAAGATTCTTTTAAATCATGGCAGCAGGGCAGAACCGCTATCCTGGCATGCTGTTCACTGGCCATATCCAGAATCAGATCGGTTAAAGACCCACAGGCATGGGCAGATACCACCAGATCATCCGGAAGAATGGGGATGTCCTGGACCAACATTTCTTTGTAAATGATTCTGTTTTTCAGCCTTGGCCAGGAGTCAATCAAGGCATTGGATAATTTTTTTGCATTTAAAGGGATGGCCTTGTCCACTGCAATGGCTGTTTTTGAACTGTCGTCAAGGATCAGCAGGATATGCGCTAAAAGGCCGTGGCCGCAGGCAAGATCCAACACCCTGCCCCCTCTGTATCTTCGCCGTACTCTTTTTGCCATTTCCCATGCTTCGTGAAGCTCTTTTCTTGGCAGGGTTCCGGCGCGACAGACGGCGCGTGCAATTTTATCAAAAAGGCTGTCCCCTGGAAAAAGAGCCTGCTGCTGCGGGGTCAGCCTGTTTCTTGAAGATTTTTTCATGATTTCAAAAATCGAATATGGACAGCGGTTCCGCCTGACTTAAAACAGTCATTCTCGGTTGCACATGCCGGGCACAGGTGAATATCTCCGGGGCAGATATCACTGTCCTTTGGGATAATGCCGCATCGGCTTGAATCAATCCATATTTTAAAATGATATGGTTCAGAAAAAACCTTGATTCTCAAAAGATCAAACCCCCTGCCGCCGGCATTAAAATCAAAGGGTTTTTTTGTTGAATAATCAATGGAGTCCGGAGGGGTGAAAAAATTTTCAAATATCAGGTGTAATTTTTCTTTGGTAAATCCAATGCCATAATCTTTTACAATCAATTCCGGGCAGTTTTCCGTGGTTTTCAGAATAATATCAATTTTGCTGCCATCCGGCGTGTATTCAATGGCATTTTGGATAATCCCTTTTGTTATAATATCCAGAATTTCAAGGGGGAGGTGAACAGGAACGGTTTTTTGTATCCTGAAGTTTAAAAGACATTTCCGATGCGAAAATTCTGGTCCAAGCCGTTCCATCTGTTTTGTCAGATAATCATCCAGAAGAACAGATCGGGATTGAATATTTTTTGGACCGAAAAGGCTTTCTATGGTATTTTGTACCCTGTTTAGAATCTCTTTTTCTTTGGTTTCACTTTCAATCAGGACGTTGAGTTCATCTTTGCAGGCATCCACCAGCCGGGTAAGCAGGTGATATGCCTTAAACTCTTTTTTTCTTAACAGATCTTCAACTTCATACTGTATGTCCAGAATCCTGTTAAGATTTCTTTGCCCCCTGGTGAAAATTTTTTCAATGGCCTGGTTTTCCATTCCAGCGGCCTTTATTTTTTTTAATAAAAGTTTCATGGATGCACCCAGAACAGAAACAGGTGTTTTCAGTTCATGGGCAAGATGGTTGATCACCTTGTCTTTTGCATGGTTCAAGGTTTTCAGATCTTCATAGGATTTTCGCAGTTCCTCGTGTATCCGGGTATTTTCAATGGGCAGGGCAATGGCACTGGTCACCACGCTCAACAGTTCAATATCCGTGGTATCAAATTGGCCATGGTGTTTATTGACAACAGCCACCACACCAATGGTTCGGTCTTTCACTTTTATGGGCACAGACAGCATGTTTTTTGTGACAAGGTCGGTTTCATCGTCCACCCTGCGAAGGAAAAAAGAGCAGGTTGAGACATCGTTAATAATCATGGGTTCTCCGGTTTTATAAACCCGTCCGGAAACGCCCTGGTCAGCCGGATACCTTATTTTCTTGAATTTTTTTTCTGATGCGGCATCCCGGTATTGTGCAGAAAAAAAATACAGCTGGTCTTTTGATTCATCTGCCAGCAGAATAAACGCGCCTTCAACAGATATCAGATGTTGTATTTCCTTGTTAATAAGGGCGATAAGATCTCCAAGATTCTGATAACTGTGCAATGCTTTTGAAATTGTGAACATGATCCGGTTACTTTTTGCCATTCGTTTTTCAACGGTCATGTCCCTGAGTATCAATATCTGTCCAGCCGGGTTATTCTGGTCATCATACAAAATGGAACCATTAATCAATATATCCAGAATTCGGCCGTCCTTGGCATATCTCTGGGTTTCAAAGTCATGAACCGACCGGTTCTCGAACAACTGCTTCATTCCCTTTTTTGCCTGATCAATCAAATGATCTGGAATAAACTTGATATTCTTACCTTTTATCTCCTTGAGGGTCCATCCAAATACGCTTTCAAATGCCGGATTGATATATTCAACCGTGTTGTCAACGGTAAACACAAATACCGGGTCTGGCAGGAAATTTAGGAGTGTATTGAGCCGTTTCTGGGCAAGACGGCTTTCCCGGTACAAAAGAATGGCTGACTTTTCTTTTTTTTTTACATCTTGAACTGCTGCCGGTTTGTCTGGAAATTTCATTTATATCCCTTGAAAAAACATACCTGTTCACTATCTGAGACATTGATCATATCTTAAAAAGATTAAAGGCGCCATAAAATCCTGCCACAGGAAAGGTTAAAAATAATTTATTGATATGATTGAACATTTTTTTTATTCATGTAATGAATAGGTATCGTCAATCCAAGCGAGGTGACACATGAGTTTTAAATGCGACAATCAGATGCTTTCATTTTCAGACCTGGAACTGTCTCAAAAAAAAACAAAAAACAATACGCTTAACCATTTGGAAACCCTTGATCAAAGCATCCAATGGGATTCCATCGAAGCCATGCTGCTTGAAAATTATCCCATTGGGAAAAAGAAAAAAGGACCACAGGCGTATTCCCCTTTAATGCTGTTAAAATGTCTGCTGCTCAGAAACTGGTTTCAAATACCATCTGATGCTGCGTTGGAAAGCCTGGTCAATGACAGAATTTCATTTAAAAAATTCGCCGGCCTGCCCGTAGGAGAACCTGCCCCAAGCAGTTCAACTTTTTCAAGATTCAAGAACCGACTGTCTCTGGAAACCTGTGATATGGTTATGTCAGATATTTCAGACCAGTTGGCCTGCCAAAATATCATTATTCACATGGGCCTGGCCATGGACATTCAAATCATCAAATCAGACGGCCCGCCTGAAACCAGAATCTGATCTATCCCTACCGAATATCGGCATTGTACAGCCGCAGGCTGTTGGTCACAACAGAGATGCTGCTGGCTGCCATGGCCAGGGCTGCCAGGATCGGATGAAGCTGTCTTAAAAAATCTGGAAACATGTCAAAAGGTGCCAGGATTCCGGCTGCAACAGGAATCAGAATAATATTGTACACAAATGCCAGAAAAAGATTCTGCTTTATGGTGGCAATGGTTTTCCGGCTGATTATTATGGCTTTGGGAATCCCGGTCAGCTTTCCGCTTGAAAGGATCACATCCCCGGTTTCAATGGCCACATCCGTCCCGGTACCAATGGCAAATCCAATGTCGGCCTGGGCAAGCGCCGGGGCATCATTGATTCCGTCTCCCACCATCCCCACCAGGACATTGTTCTGCTGAAACCCTTTCACCTTTCCGGATTTTTCTTCAGGCCTCACCTCTGCTTCAACTTCATCTACATTCACTTCATCGGCAATGGCTCTGGCTGTCTGCAGATTATCTCCGGTGAGCATGACAACCGTTAAATGTTCGTCATGAAGCTCTTTAATGGCCTGTTTGGACTCGGGTTTCAATATATCTGAAACCGATATAACGCCCAGTACTTCTTTATCCTTTGCCAGCACCATGACGGTTCTGCCTTTATTCTGCAACTGACCGATCAACGCTTTGATGTCATCGGGCAGGCTTGAATCGAGTTCAAACCATAATGGTTTGCCAAACCTGAACACCTGATCATTGAGCCTTGCTTCCACACCAAAACCGCTGTGAGCCCTGAAATCCTTTGGATCATTCAATAAAAGCCCTTTTTGCTGTGCAAAGGCAACAATGGCTTTGCCGATAGGGTGCTCAGATCCTTTTTCCAGGGAGGCGGCAAGGGTCAGAAGATCTTCGGGCGACAGGCCGGATGTTGTGGCAGGAAGAAAGTCAACCACAGTGGGTTTGCCCATGGTAATGGTCCCGGTTTTATCCAGCACGATTATTTTAAGTTTGGCGGCATTTTCAAGGGCTTCACTTCTTTTAAAAAGTATCCCGTTTTCAGCCCCTTTTCCCGTGCCCGCCATAATGGCGGTGGGGGTTGCAAGGCCTAAGGCACACGGGCAGGCAATAACGAGGACAGCAACCATTCTGATCATGGAGGGCACAAACTCCCCGGTAATTGACCACCAGATCCCAAAGGTGATCAATGCGATGCTGATGACGGCAGGAACAAATACGGCCGCCACTTTATCGGCAAGGGCCTGGATCGGCGCCTTGCTGCCCTGGGCTTCCTGGACAAGCCGAATGATCTGGGACAGCGCCGTATCTTTGCCCACACGGGTGGCCTTGAATTTTAAAAGTCCCTCACCATTAACCGTTCCACCGGTCACCATATCCCCTTTTTTCTTATCAACGGGAAGGGGTTCACCGCTGAGCATGGATTCATCAATAGATGAAGCACCTTCAACAATGACACCATCAACCGGAATCCGCTCTCCAGGCCGAATAACAATAATATCATCCAGCTGCACCATGGAAATGGAAATTTCTTTTTGCTCCCCGTTTTCAATGATAAAGGCTGTTTTGGGCTGAAGCCCGATCAGTTTTTTTATGGCACCTCCTGTTTTACCTTTGGTTCTGGCTTCAAGGAGCTTACCGAATTTGATCAACGTAATAATCACGGCAGAGGTCTCAAAATAAACATGCCCGCCAAGCCCCGGCAGGACAAGGATCGCCAGGGAATAGAAATAGGCCACAGAAGAGCCTAAAGCAATCAGGACATCCATGTTGGTGCTTTTATTTCTTAACGTCTTATATGCGCCCACATAATAATCCATGCCCGTGTAAAACTGGACCGGCGTTGCAAGAAAAAAGAAGAACCAGTTCATCCAGGCGGCATGACTCCAGGAACCGATGAGACCGAAATCCCTTGACATGCTGATAAGAAACAACGGCAGGGCAAAAACAACCCCCACAATAAATTTTTGGGTCTGATCCTTTATTTCCGCGTTCCTGGCAACTGCTTCCACATCCTCTTCATCCTGGCCCTCATCAACCACGATTAAATCAAACCCGATTTTTTTGATTTCTGAAACAATGGTGTCAAGACTGACAATTGAAGGGATATAATCAACCAGCAGTCGTTGGGATGCAAAATTCACTGATGCCGATACCACACCGTCTACTTTTTTGTTCAAGGTTCGCTCTATGTTTGCAGCACAATTGGCGCAGCTCATCCCGGTAACTGGAAGTTCTTTTCGGCTTGCTGGAACTTTGAATCCTAAATCATGAATTTTATGGATAATGTCTTTTGAGCAAATTTTATCCGGATCATAGGATATGGTTGCTTTTTCAGCTGCAAAATTCACATTGGCCTGCGCAACGCCATCCAGTTTACTGACGGTTCGGGTGATATTTGCGGCACAATTGGCACAGCTCATACCGGTTATGGGAAGGGTCAAGGTCAGTTCAGTCATCTTTTTCTCCCTAAAACTATTAATTCCAGGACAACGCCAAGGCTGCTCTTTGAAGTATTGACCTAAGTATAACCATAAATAATTCATTTGCAAAAATATTAATATTTCCATATTTTAAGGCAATGATCATCCTGAATGCCATATTTCAAATATTTGCACTGCTTTTTCCTGGTAGCCTTCTGAACTATTTTGTCATGAATATGTGCTGTTCAATAAACCATTTACCGGGTGACAGAAAATCTACCCTGGAAACTTTTTAAAATAAGGATGCAACGTTCATGAAAGCACCATCTTTTATCCTGTTTTTAACCCTTATTGCATCATTTTTCTTTTTTCTTACAGATGCTGTTTCAACTGACCGAACTCTTAAATTCGGAGTTCAAGTCAGTGCCATGGGAACCTTTGACCCTCATTTTGCAGCAGGCTCACAGGACAGGGCCTTTGCCGACATGGTGTTCAACGCCCTTTTACGGTATCAACCGGGCAATGCACCCAAGATAGAGCCGGACCTTGCCCAAACCATACCGGACTTCATCCTGACCGGCGGCAAACAGGTATGGACGGTTCACCTTCGCAAGGGCGTAAAGTTTCAAAAGGGTCCCAGAACCCAAGCCTATGAATTAACAGCAGATGACGTGGTCTTTTCGTTGAATAAATCCAAAGACAAAAAGTTCTGTGCCTATGCCGGCGGTTATGAAGGCATGACCCTTAAAAAAATCAGCCCATATGTTGTACAGATTATTCTGGACAATCCTGTTTCTTCAATTCTTTTTTTCCCGAAAATTTCCAATTACGGCGGCGGCTTCATTATGAGTCAAAAAGCCGTTGAAACCATGGGCTATGATGATTTCATAAAACATCCCGTCGGAACCGGTCCCTTTGCCTTTGTGCAGTATGATAAGGGAAAGGTCCTGAGTTTAAAGGCCCATGATCAATATTTCAGGGGACGGCCGCAGCTTTCCGGCGTAGAAATACATTTCCTCCCTGATACCAAAGATCGCGAACAGGCGTTTAAAAGAGGGGAGATGGATATCATTATCGGGTCCGGTGAAAAAGGATGGCTTGAATCCATGGAAACACAAAAGGATATTCTCATTGATACCCATGGTGTGGGGGAAGTTGCAACCCTTCATTTCAACACACAGATGAAGCCGCTGGATGATATCAGGGTCAGGCGGGCCATTGCATATAGTTTAAACAAGAAACCCTTTCTTGACGTAGTAAGTCCACTAATATCAGGGGATGTCTATTCCCCGGTTCCGGAAGAGTTTTTACCCGGAGGATTGTCCAGAGAGGCGGCTGGAACCTTAAACCTGGAATATTCCCAAAACCTGACCAAAGCAAGGCAATTGCTAAGGGAAGCAGGCTATCCCAACGGGTTCAGCCTTGATCTTGTCTCTTCGGAAAAACGGATATATCAAGCCTATTATGATGTGCTCAAAGCGCAACTGGCCAAGGTTAATATTCTCTGTAATATCAAGATGGAAACCCATTCAAATATGCACAAACAGATCCGGGAAAACCCGAAACCCCTTGTGATCTATTCGGCCTGGCGCCCCAATGCCGATGCGTATCTGACCCGATTTTTCCACTCAGATTCCATTGTTGTTACAGGTAAAAAGCCTGACACTAATTTTTCTCATTATACCAAAATTGACGAACTCATTGAAGCGGCACGGTTGGAAGTCGATCCTGAAAAACAGATCAATCTCTGGATCCAGGCCCAGATCAGAATATTAAATGATATGGCTGCCTATCCATTCATGTATACAAAACAATTGTTTATCAGAAAAAATTATGTGGATTACGGGCACAGCCTTGTTTCAACCATGGCGCTTTACCCTCAGTTTACTGAGAAAACAAATCTGAACAAAAAATAATTAATTTTCTTGATGTTGTTTTTTTAAACCATTATGGATAGTCCATGAAGACCTATACAAAAATATTGATCACAACCCTGCCCCTGGTCTTTTTTTTCCTTATCGCAACTGTGGGCATTTCTTACTATTTTTCACGCAGCGCCCTGACTGATCTTGCCGAAGAATGGCTGTCAACCCGTTCATCAGAAGCAATGGAGA
>Ga0180009_10008023_pt1 | contig 10589 bp, 4 predicted proteins | sample OS_PC_MetaG_FD_123537 | JGI IMG/M metagenome (GOLD analysis project Ga0180009, IMG submission 123537) | Groundwater microbial communities from the Aspo Hard Rock Laboratory (HRL) deep subsurface site, Sweden - OS_PC_MetaG | ecosystem: Environmental > Aquatic > Deep subsurface > Groundwater... | reverse complement strand
TCGAAAGAGCGGCACGTTAGCCGTGAAAGCCCCTTGCCTGACAGGCCAATCCGAGACGAAAAACGAAGCTGGTCGCCGTTGAAGCGATGCTTAGAAATGACATCTTGTGCCGTGAGGCCCTGTGGCAGCTTCCACTGCAATGCGAAATCCATATCCAGCGATTCGTCGTGTTTGTGGATCAATTCCGAATAGGATCCCAAGTCAATAGGCGACTTGTCGTCGCCACCGGGATGCAACACCCGTTTTCGATCCGGACTTTGGGCGGTTTGCTTAAGCAGCAGGAGAAGTTGCCCCAAGCTGCTCTTACCGGAGCTGTTGGTGCCGAAGAAAACGGTCAACGGCGCCAGGCGAATGTCGCCGGTATCCCGCCAGCTCTTGAAGTTCTTGATGCGCAGTTTCGTCAGCATATTGATTATCTCCTCTCGGTCGTCATTCCGGCGCGGTCTCCGTGCGCGTCATCGCGCTATCGTATATCATCTGCAGTTGCTCGTTGTTCTGGATCACGTCCTCGGGAATATACTGCGCCACGGCAATGATCGTAGCGTAGTCGTTCCGCCCGAAGCAGTGGTAGAAGCCGACCCGGACTGCCTCAATGCGCACAATAGCCAACCGCTTGCCCTTCGGTAGTTTCACCTTGAATTGATCCATCCCCGGCAAAACCGGCGCCCCGGCTCCCTTGCGGCGAGCGGCGGCCTCGTAGCCAGGCGGGAGGTAAGACCAGAACTCTTCGAGCAAGCGCTTCTCCAGCAACTGCTCGACCTGCACCTGGTTCTTCGGGTCCGGGACATACCACCGGTCCCGTGCATTCGCCTTCAGCATTGCATGGTCAGCCGGTAGGTTGCGCAGTTCCTTGAAGTTGGTGGATAGGTGGCTGTGAATCTGCGATGGCACGTTGCCCTCCGCGTGGTAGCAGAGGAAGTACTGGTCCAGCAGGGAGCGCAACTCGGGCTTGGTCTCCCACTTCTTCCAGCTCTGGTTTAACTGTTCGAAGAAGTCCGGCTGAATATCCTGATACTTCGATGGCTTGTTCTTGAGGTAGTTGCGCAGCCAGTCCACCGCGCTGCGCTCATCTTCGACGAAGATCGTAAGCTGTCCAAGCCCTTCCATCTTCATCCGGATTTTGTCGTACTCCGCCGCCTGGTCAGGCAGAAAGTACATGCCGTCACGCTCCGGGAACTTGTCAGCGAGACCGCTCTGGAACTCTGGAGATGGGATGGGCACTGGAATGCCGTGCTGAACATAGAATGCCACCGTGCGGTCGAAGAGAATCCTCGGATCGCGTTCGGCGATGGGTTCCAATTGGCCACCACGTGGTCTGGTAACCGGAAGATTGTTCAAGTGTGTCCGAACGAAATCCCAGACCCCCACATCTGTCTCAGCGCTTTTAGAAAACCGAGCCTCTAGTCCTCCATTCGGTTTGTAGGCCGAAATGACCAAGTCTTGCTTCACTGCCGTCGGAGTAGTAACAGCCTTGAAGGTCCCTTGTTGCTTATCAAGTGCAGCAACATTTGCCACCACAAACCCAGCTTCCTGGAGCGCGGTTTGAATGGCATTCCATATTTCAGAGCTGGTATTTGAGAACTCAACTGTCATCCATCTGCCGGGCTTCAGAATTCGGAAGCAATCGCGAAAACAAGTTGACATTAGACGTCGATAATCTTCGCGAGTTTTGTGTTGCGCCTTGTTTTCGATGGCCTCAGATGCATTCATGGTAGTGACACGAAACCATGACTCCCATAAGAAATTGAGTTCAGAGTAATTGAGATTTGCCCCAAAGGGCGGATCAACAAAGATGTAATCGATGGAGTCGTTTTGAAGTGGGAGCATCTCAGAACTCTGAGTAGCGATACTACCCGTATAATTACTCCACGACTGAAAAGCTTTCACGAGCCGCCTGAGTTTACCCTCCAATGCATATGAAGGCGACACCTCGGCTATTTGTGAACCGACGTAAAGGGTACCACTGAGATTGCGATTATTTTGCGAATAGTGATGGGGCGAATATCGATTGAGCAGAGAGAATCCAATTGCCCACTGCTCGAAGAGAAAGCGGCACATTGCCCGTGTTCTGTGACACTTGATTTGCTCGGTCTTGCTCAGAAGAGCGCTGAGGACCCAAAGGCTTCTGGGCGTATAGAAATGGTGCACGTGAGTGAGGCCAATAGGATCATTCCGACGTGTTTCTTGTCCTTCAAGCATTCTATTTGTCGGAAACCAGTACGGGATATTCTTTGGATCTATCCGTGCCAGTATAGCCGCATCATCACTATCGGGGGCCTTCTCTAAAGTGCGAACGCCGACCGAGTAATTGATCAGGACGGGAACCCGCTTGGACTGCGTCACGGTCTGACCTAAAATGGGGTCAAAGGTCGTCACCCGAGCATGCTCCATTCCACGCTTTCCCAAGGAAGCCGCGCAATCTGGGCAAGTAAAAGCTTTCTTGACCTTCTTCGTCTTCCTGTCAACCGCGGCATTGAAGAAGATGATTTCTTGAGCGCACTCCGGGCAAACAAACACGTCGGACCAGACAGTAAAGTTTATCGCCGCGTCCCTCGCTCCTTTGGAGTGGGTTGTCTTGAACATCCATCCGCATTCATGATCCACTTCTTCAAGTATTCGTCGGGCTTCCCTTTCAAAATCATCGATGTCAACCGGGGAGTTGTAATTTGAAGCGATCTGTGTCGCGGCGGGACTGAGATCACTGAGAACCGCGTATCGTTGACCAATTCTTGAGATCATCTTGCCGTTTTGATCATGAACGCATCCATCCTTGTCTACTCGATAGCCAAGGTCTCGAATACTCGTGTGTTGTGTACAAAGACCAGCGGCAACTCCTGTCATGCCTGTACCGCAGAATGAATCCAACACGACATCGCCAGGCTCAGTGTAGTGGAGTAAGAAGCGCATTATGGCCTTATGCGGGACTTTCGTGTGGTATGAATGGGCATTGTAGATCGGATTGTTCTTCCCCTCGCTCACATCTGCCGCGAAAGGCTCCCGGTGGTACTTGTCCTTCGGGTTGTACGGTTTGCCATAATGCTTTACGAAATCGGCCAGCCAAGGGTTCGGGCAGGCGGTGTAGTACGGCGGATCAGAGAGCGCGAGGATGTCTTCGTCCTCACCGATGGGGAAGCCCTCGATCTTGCGGAACTCGGGGTCCTTCAGCTTCTCGGCCAGCTTCTCCAGGAAGTGGGCGCGCCGCGCCTCATCATCAAAGAACTCCAGCCCGAGACACTCGACCGGTCCGGATGGCTTCTGGTCTGCCTGTAGGTCAAGGTTCGCTTGTTTATGACTATCCTTCACTTCATATTCTCCTCAAATCCAAGATTCTCGAACACCTGTCTGCCGGTTGGGGAAAGCCGATACTTCTGGTTGCTGCTGCGGGGTTTGTCGGGGATGGTCATCTCGATCCATCCGGAGCTGAGCAGGGGTTTCAGGTAGTTGTTCAGGAACGTTTCCCGGTGTTTGAGACCAAGCATTGCCTGTATTTCGCGTGCGAATCTTGGTTCTGCACACGCAATCATGACTTGTGCGGCGACTTGTCCGGTGACTTGTCCGGTGACTTGTCCGGTTGCATCTTCGAATCGCTTCTGAATACTCCGTAACATGCTGCTATCCAACTGGTTGTGTTCTTTATGTGCCGCGTCTTCGTCCTTTGATGACTTGTCCGGTTTCTCTTCAGTGACTTGCGCGGTAGCCAATGGTAAGCGGAAGTCGAATGCCTTCCGGGAGCGGTCATTCTCGTAGGTCGGCGTCGGATTGCCGATGGTCTGCCATTGGGTGGTCATCATACGCATCCCTGTTCCGGCCTGTTCGCAAAGGGCCAGCCGTCGCATGCCGGCCGTAATCTTGGGATTGCGGACCTCCTTTTCGCCAGGCTCCAGAAGGTGCGCATCGCTGCCGAAGACATCGCCCGGATTCCAGAACTGAACCAGATCCCGGTAGAACTTGATGACGGCCTTGCGGCTGTGATCGGCGTAGTCCTGGTGGATCAGAAGATTGATGGAGGCTTCCCGAAAGACGCGGTAGCCAGCGGGAGTGTCATCGCGCATCAACGTGTGCGGATCGTCAAGGCATGCAGGTATCCACTGTACATCGAGGGTTGGCCGGGGCAACAGGTGGTGTATGGCGACGGACGAGCCGAACAGCATGATGGCCGCCCGGCTTGGGTACCGCTTACTGCCGTCGCGAACCAGATACCCCCATTGGTAGAGGAAGTCTTCATCGCTGCTCTCTTCGGCCAGTCCTGGATTCCGTTCTTTGAATATGGCCCGATACCAAGCGAGTGATTCCTTGTCGAAGGCTTCATCAAGTGGAAAATCGAAAGGCTGTCCATCCCAGCGGTCTTGCGAAGCATCGCGCAGAAGGCGCTCAATCTCGGGCATGGTGCATTTCTGGTCGCAACCGCCACGCCGGAAAAAGGAGCGCCGGATGTCGCCATTGAGATACACGGGTTTGTTCTGTCGAGACGCTTCGGGCACGTGGAACACGAGGATCCGCATGCCTTCCAACTCCAAAAGGGCCGCCTTGACCGATACGTCGTGGTTGACCTTGTTGTCGGCCCGCAAGGCGCTGATGAAATCGTTCTGCACCTTGTCCACGTCCTGAACGCCCGTGACCTCCCATCCACCATTGGTCTGGCTGACCCCGAAGACAATCCAGCCCCCAGAGGTATTCGAGAAAGCGCTGACGGTCTCGTACGCGGATTCCGAAACGCCTCGTTGCGCCTTCTTGAACTCGATGTCATTCCACTCGTGTCCATTCAGGCGCCTGATTAGTTCATCTCTGGTCATCTTTCACTCTCGCAAATCCAAATTCCGCAGTCCAAAATCCAAAATGCCTTCACTCCAATACTATTCTGGTCTTGCCGGCGTCCTTACCCTTGAGCAATCCGGAGACGAAGTGCTCGAAGCGGTCTTTCAATTCGGACGGCGTTGCCGGGCCACCATCCGGGAACAAGGCTGCCCTCAGTTCGTCGATCCGCACGGGCACTTTGGATAAGCCGGAGAGCGCCTCCTGCAAAGCCTGAAGAAAATCGTTCGCAATCTCGTCCGGAAGTTCCTTGGCAGCCATGAACTCCTCGATCAGCTTGCGCTGCTTGGGTTTGAGGAGTCCGAAGTTCCCTTGAACAACGGGGTCGCCGAGGTTCGATAGCAGGGATTGTGTCCATGACTTCTGCATCTTGCCGAGATCAACCCGCAGGGCATCGAGAACGGCGTCGCCGGAAGCGCCCGCTGTCTCCATACCGGGCCAGAAATTGCAGTGTGGGCATTTGGGATCGGTGTCCAACTCGCGCTCGGTCAGGCCGAAACAGGTTTTGAGTCTCCCGAGTCGGTCCTGAAACTCGATGAGCTGCTGCCGGTTCAACAAATCAATCGCGGTGAGTCTTTGGAGCTGGGCCACGCGATAGTCCCTTGCGATCTCGTTCTTGCCCTGGTCCTGGGCGTGATTCAGCCGTGCCTTCTTGTGAAGCCCCACGTAGACGGCGACATACTTGCCCTTCAAGCCTTTGAGTTTCTCAATCACGGTGCTCTTGAACTTGGCAGATGTGCGATTGTCGGGTTTCCGAATGTCCTTGAGGAGCTGCTCGCGCAGCGCGCGGCTCTTTTCCGACCAGGGATCTGCTTTAGGAAGGTAGCCTTCGGCCATGGACAGATATTGCGTGTACTGGCCGATCTCGAGCGTGAAAGCTTCGAGGTCCTGGATTTCCTTCAGCCGGTCAAAGACCGCCCGATGGCCTTTGATTTCATCGGCATCGTACTTCAGGTTCTTGAGTTTGCCCGGCGTGTTGTACGCCTGGAGGCTCTCGATAAACGCCTTCGCCTTGTCGAGCGTATCGGACATGCCATGGATCTCCTGCTCCGTGAACAGATTCTGTCCCCAGAACGGGATTCCGTTGAGCAGTTGCTGGCGGGCAAGGACAAGGCGTTCGACGAGTTCCAGAATTGTCTTGTGAAGCTGGGTGACCGGGGCGGCGCTGCCCTGCGTGACTTCCACGGCCAGACCCGGCGCAAGCCCCATCATCTCAAATAGTGCCTTCAAGGCGGGAATGTTCCAGTCCTTGGGACGCTCGACATGCTTGAACTTTACGAGTTCCTCGATAGATGTCGTGGCCAGTGTGTTCAACCCCGTGGCGTCGAATTTGGTGCCGGGGATGGTCACAACCACGTCGCCGGAGTAGACGAGAGAGGCGAGAAGGACGACGGCCCATTCCGGCTCCAGCCGGAACTTCTCGGGCACGAAGAAGTCCACGCCATTGACGGGCTGGATGACCTCCTGCCGGTTCAGTACCTGTCCCTGACCCTTCGACTTGAGTTGGTCGATGATGTGATTTGCGTATTGTGAACGGGACGGCTCCATCTTGTCTCCGTCGAGCAACTCAAGAGCGTCGAGAACGGCCGTGGCCTGCTTCGTCCGCGTGGCGGGCTGCGCGATGCCGCGAACGGCGTCCTGCGCGGCCTGTGAAATGCTCCTGGTCGTGAGCAGGATTGAGAATGTCGGATAGTTGGGCGCCTGGTTGGCGAAGTGTTCGGCCAGGCAGGCAGAGCCAACAGAGTTCACGGAATCGCGGATGTTCAGTGGCCCACCTCCACCGGGGCGGCCGGCGAGCCACCGGGTCAGTTTCTTCTTCTGGCCCTGGTAGGTCACGTCCATGGACGCAAGCAGGTGTTCCCACATCCACTTCTCCAGCGAGGTGAGATGTTCCGTCGCTTTCTTCTGATAGCTGTCCTTCTTCGCACCGGATGACTGGGCCGCGAGTTCCAGAGCGGCAGCGTAGAACTTGAGACTCTCCTCGAACGACTGATCCTTCTCCGAAAGGCGGAAGAACACTTCATCCGGCAGTTTCTCGTCTGAGAACCGGGGAGGGTCAAAAGGCTGGATGAAGTAGAAGTAGAAATCGCGAGGCGGAATGGCTGTCGAGCGTTCACTAGGCGTACCGAAGAAAAGGTAGCCCAGTCGCGGGGCGCTGCGCTCTTTCCACACAATCTCGTGTTGCCAAATCTGCCAGCCGGTGAATGTCGGCGTGTCAGTGCATTCCAGAACCTGCCGCAGCGCGTCGTAGTAATAGCGGTCGAGAACGTTCTTATCGAGTGCCTCGGACCGCTTCTCGATGATTGCATCATAGTCGTCGATCTTCTTCAGGTCCAGGTAGTACTGCCGGTTATCCTTGTTGAATGATATGAATTGGCCGCTCACCGTTCGGTGGATTTCCAGAAGGGTCGTCTCGACCACCGTCAGCAAATTGGCTGCCGGGTTGCCGGGCAGGCCGCTGACGGCTTGATGGTACAGACACAGACCGTCACGTAATTCCTCGGGCGTTAGGCCGATGGGCAGATATGGATCGTGAGTGGTCAGACGATGGACGGACAGCGCGTCAACGATGCGGAGCGCCATCGCTTTGTAGGGAGGCTTCGTATAGGCGTTCTTGATTTTGGCGAGAAGGACATCGCTGCATTCGACGATTGCCGCCACCTCGGGAACTGCCTTGTTGGCGGGGTTCTCGATAAGCGCGTTCCAATAGCCGTCGAAAGCTTCCACGCCGGGGTGGTCGGCAGGGGCTTCTTGTTCGACGAGTTTCTTGATCGTGTCCGAGATGATCTGCAACACACCACGCTTCTCGACAATCGGGATACGATCGAAGGTTTCGATGTATTCTGGGTGTATCGGGAAGAGGTCGGCGAAGTCGTCCATGCGCTCATTCATGTTCGCGTAAAACTTGGCGAACGGCAGCAAGTAGTCGCGAATCTGAGCGAGCTGCTGGGGCGTCTTCTTCAAGAGGCGATTGGCGACAACAAACTGAACGTCGGTGGATGCAATGCGCACCTGTTGAAAGCGATCCTTCACGCGGCCCAGGCTGCTGGCTACGTGAGCGAAACGACCGCTGTCGAAGATGGCTTCCTGAACGCCGGCAACAAAGCGGAACCGGAGGTCTTTGCAGACTTCTCCGATTTCGCGGAGAAAACTCAAGTCGAGGATCAACGGTTGATCGTGGCGAGACCGGAGATAGTCGAGGAGTTCATCCACCACCATCAGTAAGCCCTGGTTCGGGAACTTCGCCTGAAAAGCGCCCATCATGGTCTCGAAGGCGGTCTTGTTTTCATATTGTTGAGATGCTTCCGGGAATCGGAAGGAAACGCCCCAGTCCTCAAGGTTCTTCTCCAGGGCGCTCGTGATAATCTCCCGAAACGGCATCTGAGTTGAGCCGATCTCCAGCCGGATGACTTTGAACTTCCCGGCGATGTCCTGGGCAGCCTTCAAGACGGTCGGATTGGTTACCAGCGGCAGCAGGTCGGCATTCTCGGCAACGCTGGAAAGGACGGAGAGAAGGTGGGATTTGCCGGTCCCGTAGTTGCCGACGATCAACAGGCCCTTGTTGTCATGGGGTTTATTGTACTGGAGGTGGGGAATGACGACCTCACTCAACCGCTGACACATCTCGTTAGAGATGACGAAAGAGGAGACGTGCTTCTTCGCTGATGCCTGGCGGCCGGCATCCCGGAGTTGGATAACGCTCTCGATAGGCTGAAACGAGATCAGTTCCTTGTACTTCATGTCTTCCCTCTCTTCATTCGATTGTGATCAGAGTCATGTTGTCGGCTGACACGCGATGGTATTCGGGGTGGCCAGGCTCGGCGTATATCACGTGTCCGTCCTCGATCTTGCCGTTCCATGACCACACCAAGAGGCGTGTCCTCGATAGGTTCTGGAGCAAACCAGCCGGATTCAGTGCCAGGCTGGGGTCGAAGATGATTTCGGTGTTATCAACGGCGAGACGGGGCGCTTCTGTTTCGTCGAACAGATCCGCAATCAGGTCTGCGACCCTCAGCTTTCGCTCACGGATCGTCAGGGGAAGGAGACGCTGGCTCAACTTGACACCAAGGTTGAGTAAAGGCATCTTAGACTGTTTCGTCACAGTGCGAAGCATCACTGTCTTCCCGGCGCCAGATCGCCCAACAACGAGAAGCAACTTGGCATACCTTGCCTCCGCCTGAGCCATAGCGGCGGCATAGTCGTCAGGCTTGAAGTATGTCTGGCTGTTGCTCAAGTCTCGGTCCCTTCGGTCTTGTCATAACCCGCGCGTCCGTGTTAATGCTAAGAATTTCCTCTGTTCCCTTGTTCCAAATTTGTCATAATTTTCTCCAAAATCTCCCCTCTGACAGTCTGAAACAAGATTACCATACCCCAAATAACAAAATCAACGACTCAAAATACAGCACAATTGAACCAAATCCTACAAACAAATAGATTCTAGAAAAACTTGGGTCTCGAATCAGCAAAAATCAGCTGCAGAGGATCTTGAAAATTCTCCCGACCATTCTCAAGTTTTTTCTTCACATCGACAGGGATGAACAGAAGAAGTGGTACTGGAACCTGGCCGTCAGCCGGATCATCATCAATGCCCTGGAGGGTTTGAAGATGACGTTTCCGGAGCCGGATGATCTGAGTGGTGTCGTGATCGAGTGATCCAGTCGGTTGGATTTAAATCTCGTTCCCATCGCCAAGAATCGCATGAATCCCTTTTCCGTCTGCGTCCTTTCTTTTCCTGTCGAACGAATGGCGGATTTCCTGCGATCGAAGCGAGGCAGGTTGATCCTTTTGTTAGAACACAATCTACCACGGCACTTCTTCATCCAGTCCGAGCGAGTCTACGTCTATTTTCTCATCCTGATAGGGGGTGCTCAGAAGCTCGACTAGGCGCTCGCCCTGTGCAAGCAGTTGGTCATAGGTCATGACGCTGACTCCTGACAGCCGCCGATTGAGGCCGTGAAGCGTTCGGAGCTTCTCTTCTCTCCAGTCTTTCGATCGTCCGATTACTATCGTGGCACGAGGGTGATATGCTACGATTTCGGGGTGATCGCGAAGTCCGGTCGCGGCAACCTCGTGGAGAACATCAAGATAGCGATGGCATTGCCCGATAGCCTTGGAGACTTCGGCGGCGAAGTAGTAGTTGCGATGAGCTGTGTCCCAGTGAAGGACATCCATGTCAGGTCGCTTCAACTCGACGAGGTCGCGATACCCAGCGATGACCGAGGGAAGCAGGAGGTCCAGATGGTCACCAGGCGAAATCTCTCTCACTTCATCCCGGACCACATATGCGTTGCCGAAAGCCCATGCATGCTTCTCACACCATGCCTGATACGTATTCTCTTCAAAATCACCTTCATCGAGAGCGGTCCGCAACGCGATTACCGCTGAGCGCATCTCACCGAGTCTAATTGCACTACGGAATGCTGAGGCGAGCTCGCCAGTGAGCTCCGTGTCACGTAGGTGAGCGACGATTTCCTTTTGGCTCAAGATCTTCGCTAGAGCTGCGGCCACCTGTGCGGGATCGTGCTCGCCAAGCTGAGCCGTTCCCTCTTGGACGCGCACAAGTAGGAAGCTGCCGTCTTCGTTCTCTTGAGCCACCGCAAGATGTGTTCTCAGTGCTACGAGCAAGCGTCGGGTCGTCGCCTCCGACAGAGAGATAGACTTTTCCTCGATAACAGCCCAATCGAGGGGCGGAGGCTTCTTGGCATAGGTGATGAGCTTGGTGGCGAGTTCTGTGTGGTCGCTGTGTTGGTTGAAAAACGGAACAAGCACGACGCGCG
>Ga0180009_10008022_pt1 | contig 10590 bp, 9 predicted proteins | sample OS_PC_MetaG_FD_123537 | JGI IMG/M metagenome (GOLD analysis project Ga0180009, IMG submission 123537) | Groundwater microbial communities from the Aspo Hard Rock Laboratory (HRL) deep subsurface site, Sweden - OS_PC_MetaG | ecosystem: Environmental > Aquatic > Deep subsurface > Groundwater... | reverse complement strand
TCTTCTGAATCCTCACATATCTCGTTCCCACAATTTATGCATATTCCAACAGGATTTCCACTCACTAAACCACTCTCATAGCATTTATCCTCTATTGCATAACGAGTATCAAATCCCGCTTCCCATTCAGTTAATCCACCACAACAATTTGCCGGATATTCATCATAAACAATAGAATACTCTTCTCCTTCTTTTGCACAACCACCAACTTTTAATTTATATTTATCACATTGACTTAAATCTGACTGATAATTAATTCCTCCTGGAAGTTCATCTATAACACTATTACCCCAACGAGTACCTTTCCATTTTTTAACATCTGTTTCCCACATTCCATCTTCCTGTTTTATCCAAATATTTCCATCTTTATCTTCACGAGTTGCTTCAACAGATTCGCTTTCTGCAGAAGGATATTTAGCTTTTTCTGAATTTAATATAGAAACACAATTATCATAAGTTAAATTATCACAATCTTTATCACAAATTTGAATTTCAGATTCACTATTACACTTTCCATCACCACAATTAAAAGTCGAAGTTGAAAATGGATAAAAAAAGTAAATTCCTAAAGCAATTAATATAATAACTATAATTATACTGCTAATAACCAATCCTTTTACCATAGAAGAATTAAGATTAAAGGTTTTATAAAATTATCTTATTTAATTTTTCTTTAATAGATTATAGGCTATAAATATCAAAATTATAATAATAAAGATGACACTTCCTATCAAAACATAAAACCATATTTTTTTATTATTTTGTTGTAAAATATCTTTAGATTCAGTTTTAGGAGCATTATAATTAATCTGAACGTCTGATTCAATAACTCCAAATTGCTCTGTTTCTGTTATTGTTTTATATCCTTCTTTTGAAGATGTAATATTCAAAGTATATGTTCCTATCTGATCTGGGTTAAATAAATAAGGTAAATTTATTTGGTTTATATCTTTATTAGGATAAATTAAGATTGTATATATTAAAGGATTTTCTACAGAAGAAGAATAATCAATTGTTATATTTTCATTTTGTGCAAATATTTTTTTATTTAAGATTAAATTAAGAGAAAAAAGTTTTAATGTATTTATAACAAAAGGTTCTTCTATATTTAGGTTAAATGGTTCTAACACAGAAATAGAAGCCAGACAATTTCCACTAATACTATTATTATTAATAGTCCAACCAGAATAATTTTCAAAGATGGTATCATCTTTTTTTAATGCCAATTGGTTAATTACTGATAAAGGAAGAGGATTATTTTCACAAAGAACATTAACATAACAGGTTATATCCTCATCTTGATCTGAAAGAAAAGAATATGAAAATTGAATTTTATCTCCATTATAGAATATGGGGGAGATATTAATTTTACTCTGTAATAAAGAAGTGCATAGATTAGATGTTAAAATAATTAAAACTAAAAAACTAAAGATTAAAAATAATTTATTTAATCTCATTTTAATTCCTCTTTCAATTTATATTGTGAATTAAGGTTAAAGGTTGGGTCTCCTAAAAAAATAACTTGGGGTGAATAATAAGATCGGGCAAATGCATTTCCAAGATCTAAATTAGAATAATAAATTTTATTTATTATCCTTTTAAATGTCTCATCTCCTCCTGAAGCAGGACTAACAAAACCAAAATAAGCTATTGCTCCTTTTCTTAACGCATTAAGACAAAATGATTCACTATTTTCTCCCAAAGTCTCACAAGTAGCACATCCATTTGCAAATATTATTGTACTAGTCAAATAAGGAATTTCGCTTGAAAGAATCCCAGCAAAGTCAGTTTCTCCATGATCAGCATAACTAATCATAGTCTTATTCTTAAACATTAGAGGAAGTGCATAATAAATATCGCTATCTTTATGTAAATCTAAATAAACATTAAAACCAGCATCAGAAAATTTTTTATACATATCTTTAGCATCATTAAGATTAACTTCTTTATTATTTGTTTTTGAAGCCATTAATTCAATATCATTTGTTTTTTTGAGATTATTATAAAACAAATCTCTTGCAATATAACTAGAAACATCTGAAGAAGTAATTCCAGCTATACGCCCAACAAAATAATTAGTAAGTATATCATTTTCAGTATTAACATTAGCATACAAAGAGTCTAAAGAGGTTCCACGAGCTCTTTTTATTAATTTTTCTGAATTGTAAAAAGCTTCTTTAAATTGGATTGTTGATGATATAATTGTAAGATATCCTTTAAAATTTATTAAATTATAATAATCTTTTGAAGTATAAACAATTTTACCATTAGAAATCTTAAAATTATCAACCCAGTATTCTGATGAGTTTATAATTAAACTTTGTGAATTATCATTAGTATTATACACAAAAATATTTCCTTTATCAAGCCAATAAATATTATTTTCGTTAATAAACCCATCTCGAATATAATTCCCAGAAATAACTTTTTTTTGATGGTCTTTAGAAATATCAAATAATTGAATATTTTCATATTCCATCACTGTCCAAATTATTTTATCTTCAAACAATTTTGGTGAAATACCAAAATAATCATATCCCCCAATAATATTATTAACTATCTTTCTTTTTTGATTAGTTAAAATATCGTATAAATAAAGGTATTTATTTTCAAGATAATCATAAGTTTCATTATAACCAACCCAGATAATATTGGTTTTATATATTGAAGGATATCCCTCAGTAACTTGTCCTAAATATTTTTCTTCAGATGTATTTAAATTATATAAATAAAGATTTCCATTACTAACAAAAATTATATAATTATCATAGATATCTATATAACTTACCCCCCATTTATTACTAAAAATTTTATCTTCATTAGTTAATAAATTATAATAATGAGAATTAAAATTATAATCAACATAAATTATAGTATTATTAAATATCTGTGGGAAAGCAGGTCTAGTTTTATCACGATGAATAAAAGGGGTTTCTATTTCTTTTTTATTTTTTAGAAGATTATTGTATAAAAAAATCTTTGTGTGATTATAAGAATATTTAAAAACAACATTATCTTTGTAAATGGAGAAAGAATCAAAGAGATTGTTTTTTCCAGAAATATCAATAATTTCATTCATTTTAGAGTTTATATCATAAATATAAAGGGTGTAATTTTTTAAATTAACTTTATGGGTTGGATATTTATTATTAAACAAATCAGGGAAAAAAGTATTTATCTTTTGATTCAAGTTATTAGTAATTGTATTATAGTTATCACTATTAGAATTAAATATAACCTCATGTTTTGCACTTGCTAAAATGGGTGATGAAAGAGAATTTTTTCCATAAATTTCATAGATGGGTTTAGATTTATCTGGTTGAAATTTATCAATGACACTATAATTTATATCTTTAGTATCAATAAAAATTATTTTATCAGTTTTTGTCATTTCAATATATTTTTTTTGCAACTCTTCTAAATTATATTTTTCATTGCAATTTTTATCTAAGTTTCCTATACAAATAATATTTTTATTTGTAAAATTCTTACTTATATCTAATTCACTTCCCTGGATAATCAATGGTACATTTATCAAAGAAGCATAAGTTGAAGCCATTAAAGCCAATTCATAATTATCTTCTACATAAATAATCTATTATATTCATTCCAATAAGATAAATAATCTTGTGTAGAAATTTTCTGGATATTTTCTTTTTTTATTCCTGCACCACTAATATCACTTCCATCATTTGGATATGTCAATAGATTATCTAATTCTTGTAGAGTATCCCCAACAATAGTAACTTTTTGTGTGTTATATTGTTGCATAAAATAGATAATTGAATCTGCATCAAAAGAATTTGATCTAATCTCATTTTCAGAGTCTGAATTAAATATTTTTATCTCAGATAAATCTTTCCAATTTGGGAAAACATGTTGATTTGGATTGTCTTCTAAAATTATTTTTAAATATCTTGAATTTATTAGGGAAAAATTAAATAAATTCCATCCAATGTCTAATATTTTTTTATCAATAATTTTTTGGTAATTTATTCCATCTGAAGAATACATCAAAGTTATAAAATAATTATCAGCTGATTCAAGAATTTCAATTTTATTAAAAGGAATAGTTTTTCCAAAATCTATCTTAATCCAAGCAGAATCTGAACTCCCGCTATTCCACCTAGTAAACCTATTCTCATCAATAAGATTAGATGAAGGATTTATAATATACTGAGAAGAGGTTTCTAATTTTGATAAAATAGCCAAATTATTAACAGGAATTGTTAAATTTTCTTCATGATAAATCAGAGTGGGATAAATACAAACATTTTCTGCAGTCCCATATCCTTTATTACACCAATCTTCATTTCCTGTCCATGTTGTTAAAGGTATTAATGAAAGAACATCTCTCCAGTCTTTATCTGAAACTAAAAAAATTTCTTTGTCAGAATATTTTTTCTCATTTTTTTGATTTTCATTAGAAACAACTTTTTTCACATTCTCCTTGCAACATCCAGCCATTCCAGAACTATCACATCCAAAATCTAAATTAGTATCACTAATATAGTTCATTCCAATCTTCTGACATGAAACAATAGGACCAGATCCATCTATATTTCCACAATAATATCCCTTCAAAGTACAAATATTTTCAGGAAGATTGCTCTTTTTATTAAAATTTTCGGTTTCTGCAACACTGAATTTTACATATGGCTTATTTATAATATCTGATTTAGAAGAAACATCAATAACTTTTATCTGCAAATTTCCAACAGAATATATTGAACCTTTTGTAACTTCTTTTTCTGTTCCTGCAACATTCAAAATAGCAGTTGTTGAACTCAAAACATTTTTTACTTCAATATTATAAATATTGCTTCCAATTTTAACATCTTTGGTTTTTCCTTCATAAACTTTGTAAGGACCAACAAATATTGCATCTCCTGTAATTTTACTCAAAAAATCTCCAAACCAATTAGCAGAAACAAAAGAACTAATTAGTATAAAACATAAACAAATTGAAATAATTAACATACTCTTTTTCATATACTATATAGAAATTAATTACTTATATAAATTTCCCTCAACTAAAAAACCTACCTATCATTTGTGTCTTTCGTTTATATTTGTTTCTTAAATAAATTCCATAAACCAATCCAGAGATTAACCCCCCAAAATGTGCAGTATTTCCAATAGGAATATTTGCGACTCTAGAAACAAACCATAATAAAATTAAAATTCCAGGACCAGCATATTTCATTTTTACAGGAATAGGAATAAACATAACATAAACAGGAAGATTAGGAGTTATAATAACCAAAAAACCAACTAACCCAAACAAAGCCCCGCTTGCACCTACAGCTCCCAACCCAGAGGGAGATAATAATTCAAAAAAGAAATATATCAAACTAGCTAACAATCCAGAAATCAAATAAAACCACAAAAATCTTTTTTGTCCAATAATTTTTTGAACTAAACTTCCAATAAAAAATAAAGATAGCATATTTGCAAAAAGATGAAACAAACCAGCATGCATAAACATACTTGTTAAAAAGGTCCATAATCTTAAGTTTTGAATATTCTCTAAAGAAATAGCAATATTATTAATAAAAAAATCTTGAGAGATTATTTTAGTCGCCAATAAAATACTTGCTACAACAAAAAAAACAATATTAACCAAAATTATCCCGGTATTAACACTAAGATTTCCGAGAAAATTTCTTTTTCTTTGCGGACCAATTTTATAAACGTATGCCATTATTAAATTCTTTTTTTATTTTTAGAAGGTTTTTTTCTCTTAGAAGAAAGTTTCTTAGATATTTTTTTAACAGATTTTTTCTTAACGGTTTTTTTTGTTTTTTTCTTTGCAATTTTTTTGGGAGATTTCTTTTTTTCTTTCTTTTTTAATATTTTTTGGTTTCCTTTCTGTTTTAAAAGTTTTCTAGAATCTCTTATTTTTTTCTTTTCTTTTGCTACTTTCTTCTCTTCTTTTTTCTTTTCCTTGTCTTTCTTTTTAAACTCTGTTTCTTTTTCTTTTTCAATTTCTTTATCAAGAAGTTCTAGCTGGCTTTTTAATTTTTCATAATTCTTTTTAAGTTCTCTCAAAAGTTTAGAATTATCTTTAACAGTAAATATCTCTCCACATTCGCTACAAGTAAAATCATTTAATAATGCATTTTCTTCGTTAAATTCTATATTGCATCTATTGCATATATAAAATAATTTAGTTTCTCTACTTTTAATCTGATGGCTTAACTGGTCTGTCTTTTTTATTATTTCTGCTTTTAAAAATTCCATAGCCTTCAAATTTTCAATTGTCCAAAAATAAGTATACCACCCTTTTTTCTTATCCTTTTTTCTAGTAGAAGATACTAAACCATAATCAGATAATTTGTAAAGAAGATTTCTTGTTTGATTTATGGTTAAGTCTAACTTTTTAGCAATTAAGAATTCATTAACATTTTTATTTCCAGATAATAAATCTACTAATTCTTTTCCGGATTTTCCGACTATGAGGGTTATTATCTCATCTAAAAATTCTTTTTGCATTGGAAATTAAAAAAAGGTGTAAATAAATACCTTTCGATTAATAGTTATAATAAAAAAAGATTTTTAAACCTATGTTCTCTATTATATACATAATAATTGATATTTTAAAATGGGGTGGTTTAATAATTCAAAAGAGAATAAGAAAGAGCCAGAGAAATTTCCATCCCTGCCAGAGCTTCCAGAGCTTCCAGATTTCTCAGATTCAAATGAATTAGAAGATAAAAATGAAATACATAAACTTCCAAGTTTTCCATCTAGTAGTTTAGGAAATAAATTTTCTCAGAATGCTATTAAAGAAGCTGTTTCTGGGGAAGAAGGTGATGAAGAGGTTTCAAGCGCTGATGAGTTCTCTCCACCATATGAAATGAAGAGAATGAAAATGATGCCACAAAAACCTCTCTTAAATTATAATCCCCAGATAAAAAGTAAAAGGCTCATACCAAAAGGATTTGAAACCAAGCAGTATAATTATGTAGAACCAGAAATATGGGAAATTCCTTCACATTTTTCAGAAGCCGCAAAAAGAATGAAAAGAACAGAACCCTTATTCATAAGAATAGATAAATTTGAAGAAAGCATCGAATTATTTAGCAAAATCAAAAACAAAATATCTGAGATAGACAAAATGTTGATGGAAATAAAACAAATAAAAGAAGATGAAGAAAAAGAGATTATTACCTGGGAAAGAGAAATACAGATAATTAAAAAACAAATCGAAAAAATAGATTCAGACATTTTTTCTAAAATAGAATGAATGAAAATGCTGTTCATGTAAGAATTGAATATGAGGAAGCATTAGAATCAAAAAAATCCTTGCTTTCTCTTGAAATGGAATTATTAAGAGTGGTACAATCAATAAGAAGATATAATCATTTTAGAAATAAGGAATTAAAATCAAAAATCAAATTAGAGAGCAAAATGAAGAGTTTAATAATAGATACAAGAAAAATAGAAAAAACTCTTCCAAAAGTAAAAATTCCAGAATCAAAGAAACCTGGAAAAGAAACGTCAGAAGAAAAACAAAAAAAGAAGAAAGAAGAAAAATATGACTTGACAATAGAGCAAGAGTTGCAGGATATTCAGAGAAAACTTAGTTCTATGCAGGGTTAAATAAAAGAAAGAAATGATTAATTATTATAAATATAATCTATTTCTTCGTTATCAGGATGGTATATTATAGTTGTTATCTGTTCCATATCTTTAATATCTGATGTTTTAGATTTATCTAATTCTAAACCCAAAAAAAATCTTTCAAGTTGTCTAACAGCCCTATAAGTATTAACTATAATAAAATACATCTTTTATATTTTATATTCTTTTCCATATTAAATTAAAAGATTTATATCAATAAATAGTTTAACAGCTAATAATTTTTACAAGTAGAATAAATCAGTGTCAAAAAAAGAGGTGATTAATAACAAATCTTTCTCATGGGTAAGCGAGCGATTTCGCGAGTGTCTCCTCAAAGATTTTGTTTGAGCGAGGTTGCGAGTCGGGTGGGGAAACTTTAATAAACAAAAACCTATTCTACAAATTATGATAACTCGTAAAAAATTAATCAATCAATATATTGAATTTTTCAAAACCAAAGGGCACAAGGAAATTCCAAATTCTCCTTTAATCCCTGAAAATGATCCAACAGTGTTATTTACAACAGCGGGCATGCATCCTTTAGTGCCATATCTTTTAGGACAATCACATCCCTTAGGAAAAAGATTAGTAAATGTTCAAAAATGTATAAGAACAGGAGATATAGATAAAGTTGGGGATGAACATCACCATACTTTTTTTGAAATGCTTGGAAATTGGAGTTTAGGAGATTATTTCAAAAAACAAGCAATTGAATATAGTGTTGAATTTCTAACAAAAGTTTTGAAGATTTCAAAAGAAAAAATCTCAATAACTTGTTTTGCAGGAGACAAAGATGCACCTAAAGACACAGAATCAGCAGAAGTTTGGAAAAAGCTCGGAATAAAAAAAATAAAATTTCTTCCAAAAAAAGATAATTGGTGGGGTCCTGCAGGAAACACAGGTCCTTGTGGTCCAGACACAGAAATGTTTATTGGAGAAGTAGAAATATGGAATAATGTTTTTATGGAATATAACAAAGATAAAAGAATAATTTTAGTTGATGGAATGCATTGTATTTATGATGAAAATTTTAAACTTAATGAAGAACTATTAAAAATAATAAACCATTTTAATACACATACTTTATTAGTTGTTAATGGATTTAGAGAAAAAGGTCTTAACTTAATAAAAAATAATAGTACTAGACAAGATACAAACTGGAAAGCTTTTTCATTAGAAGAAAGCAAGATAAAAAAAGACAATCCCAAATATTTTAAGATATTACTAAAAAAATTTAATCTCGTTCCAGAAGAAGTTATATACTTTGATCATGATAAAAAAAATGTTGAAACAGCGAAAAAATTAGGGATTTTATCTCAACACTACACCAATATCACACAAATAAAAGAATTTATAGAGAAAAACCTTTTGGCATTTATTCCTCTAAAACAAAAAAATGTTGACACAGGCATGGGTGTTGAAAGAGTTGTTGCAATATTAACAGGAATTAATGATGATTATCTAACAGATTCTTACAAACCAATAATTGAAAAAATAGAAAAATTATCTGGGAAAAAATACAACAAAGATAAAGGGCAGATAAGAGCAATGAGAATAATAGCAGACCATATCAAAGCCTCTGTTTTTATTTTAGCAGAAGGAATAGAACCTTCAAACACAGAACATGGTTATGTTTTAAGAAGATTAATCAGAAGAGCAGTAAGATATGGAAAAGAAATAGGAATGAAAAATTTTGCAACAGAGCTTGTCTCTCCTATTTTGAAAATATACCAAGAAGATTATCCAGAATTAAAAAAGAATGAGGAATTTATTCGTGAAGAGCTTGCAAAAGAAGAAGAAAGATTTGAAAAATGCATTCAGGAAGGATTAAAAGTCGCTGAAAAAATATTTGCTAAAAAAACACCAATACTAAGAAAAAAGTTTGTTCATTTAATGCAACTGGCAGAAAAAACCGAGATATTACACCAGACATTTAATAAAAGAAGAGAAGGAAAAAACTATAGTATTAAAGAAGCAAATATAACCCAAAAAGAAATTGATAATGCAATAATAAATGGAAAAGAATCTTTTTTATTATATCAAAGTTATGGTTTTCCAATAGAGATGATAACTGAAATAGCGAGGGAGAAAAATCTTATTGTTCCTCAAAATGAATTTAGAAAAGAATGCTTAACACATCAACAACTTTCAAGAACAGCAACGCAAGGTAAATTCAAATCAGGCTTAGCAGACCAGAGCCAAGCAACAACAAGACTTCATACAGCAACGCATCTTCTTTTGGCTGCATTAAGAATTGTATTAAAAAAACCAGATATAATCCAAAGGGGCTCTAATATAACAGCAGAAAGAGCAAGATTTGATTTTTCTTTTCCAAGACAATTAACAAAACAAGAACTAAAAGAAGTAGAGGATTTGGTAAATGCACAAATACAAAATTCCTGTGAAGTTAAAAGAAAAGAAATGCCTTTAGAACAAGCAAAGAAAAAAGGAATAATAGCAACTTTCAGCGAAAAATATGGAGAAAAAGTTTCTGTTTATGAAATCGGTGATTTTTCCAGAGAAGTTTGTGCAGGTCCTCATGTAGAAAATCTATGTAAATTAGGAAAATTCAAAATAATCAAAGAAGAAAGTTCTAGTTCTGGTGTTAGGAGAATAAAGGCCGAGCTTTTAGACTTTGACAAAAGTAAAGAATAAATAATAAAGTCTGGGAGCGAGTTGTGTTGGAGTAATTATATTAAAATAGCTTCCTTAAATCCTTTAAAATGTTTGTCTCCTGTCAGGATTTTTGCATTAAGTTTTCTTGCTAATATTAATAATAAAGAATCAATTAAACCAAAATCCCTTATTTTCTTGTGTATCTCAGCATGACAAATTCCTGCTTCTTTAGCAATTTCAGGAGTTATTTGGATAAATTTAGAATTAATACAAAGAGCTTGATAAACAATATCTATATTTTTTTCTTGTCGCTTTGTTTTGCTTATAACTTCTGCTATGGTAAAAGAG
>Ga0180009_10008021_pt1 | contig 10591 bp, 4 predicted proteins | sample OS_PC_MetaG_FD_123537 | JGI IMG/M metagenome (GOLD analysis project Ga0180009, IMG submission 123537) | Groundwater microbial communities from the Aspo Hard Rock Laboratory (HRL) deep subsurface site, Sweden - OS_PC_MetaG | ecosystem: Environmental > Aquatic > Deep subsurface > Groundwater... | reverse complement strand
TTATAACAAATTTGATAACACTTTTCAAAAACGTTTTAGGGATTTCTTTAAAGTCTAATTACAAAAAACAATTTTTTTTTGTAATATTAGTTAATTAACAATCGTAGGTTGTAATTCAAATAATTCACATAATGTTCCAATGTTTTTAACTCAACAATCATTTATCAATCAGGAGGTTAAAATCATGATTAAAAAATTACTAGCTTTATTTCTTACCATTCTATTAGTAACTGTTGTTACATCTGCCCAAGATGGGAAGTTACGTGGTATCATCACCGATAAAACTACCGGTGAACCCCTCATAGGTGCAACAGTGTCTCTCGAAGGAACTATGATGGGTGCAGCAACTGATATCAATGGTGAGTTTTTCATTTTAAGTGTTCCACCCGGAACATACAGCATAAAGACATCCTATGTCGGTTATGCTTCAGTTACTATTTCAAACGTTCGTGTTCTTTCGAATGTAACTACTACCCAAGATTTCCAGCTCTTCAGTGAAGCTGTTCAAGTTGATGCGGTAGAAATCATCGCTGAACGTCCGCTTATTCAACGGAACACAACCAACACTGTCCGAGTTACAACACAGGAAGATATCAGGAATCTCCCCGTTCGTGGACTTGAAAATATTTTGAGTCTTCAAGCTGGTGTGGTAGATCAGGATAATCAACTTTTTGTGCGCGGTGGACGTTCCGGCGAAGTTGCATATTTTGTTGATGGCGCCTCGACAACAAATCCGATTACCAATTCACAAACATTTTCGGTAATTCAGGAAGCAGTTGAAGAACTTCAATTGCAAGCCGGTGGTTACACTGCCGAATTTGGCGGTGCAAACTCCGGTATTGCACGTACGACTCTTCGAACAGGCCAAAGCAGCTACAAGGGCTCATTTGATATCCAGACTGATAACCTTGCTAAACCCGGTGCTGATTATTTGGGTTCATCATCGTTTGGTTACACAAATATAGTAGCTACCATAAGCGGTCCGGTAATTAAAGATTTAAAATTTTTCGTAGCCGGTCAGCATCAATTTATGCGAAATCGCAGCCTAAGGTTCATCGAACCATTCCGCTTCGAAAATATAGTTACGGATATCAATGATTCAGACCCAGGTCGTTCATTGCCAGGTCCGATAGAATTCAAGAAGAATTATATACCCGGCAACTGGCTGCAAAATTATTCGGGCCAAGGTAATCTCAATTATGCACTGCAATCGATGAAGTTCAAGCTATCCGGAAGTTATACTTATGATAAATCGCCATTCGATAACAGATGGCCCACTGCTTTAACTCGCTATTTCAATAATCGGTCGCGTATCGATCACAACACTACCGGATTTGCTAATTTCAGATTTACACACGTTGTTAATCCAAAAACTTTCTACGAGGTAGCGCTCTCTTACCAGGATCGTTACTTCCGTCGTGTTGATCCTGATTTTGGTGATGATTGGAAATCATATACCGATAGTACAAAAAATGCCGAATTAGGTTATACGGGATGGCGGCGCCCTTATGCAGGTCCATTACCTTATAGCATAATTAATGCATTTAATATGACACACGAAAATGCACCGAATAATTTGTACTCCAAAAACCAACAAACTTCTTTCGGTTTTTCCGGCGACTTGACCTCTCAACTTACGTCAAATTGGGAAATAAAATTTGGTACCAGATTAGACTCATGGATTGCTCGTAATTATTCCGTGGGTCGTATCCAAGAGGCGATGGAGTTTCTCTATGGTACAGACGGAAGAACACCGAAGACGTTCGCTAATGATTATGAGAGACGTGTCAGACTATCAAAAGCCGGGACAATTAACCATTATGGTTACGATGTTGATGGTAATGAAGTTAATTCAGGAATTGATGCTCCTCGAAAGCCACTTTTTGCTTCAGCTTATGTGCAAAATAAATTAGAATTTCGGGATATTATACTTAATTTAGGTCTTCGATATGAATATTTCGACACGAAGAATAAAACATTCAAAGATCCTCTGCAGCCCGATTTCAATACTGATTTAGATGTGATAGATGAAGACAAATTAGAGGAAGCAAAACCGTTTAATCTAGTATTACCCCGAGTTAGTTTTTCATTTCCGGTTACAGATGTTACAGTTTTCTATGCGATGTATGGGAAATATGCACAGATGCCTTCTTTGAATCAACTGTATATCGGAAATACGACTCTTAGCCGTACAGTCAGTCCGATAACTCGTGGAAATGCATTCTTAACCCCAGTTGGATATTTGATGGTACCTGAAAGAACCACTCAATACGAAATGGGTATCCGTCAAACGCTATCTGATAACTTTGCATTTACTGTAAGCGGATTCTACAAAGATGTGAAAGACCAATTACAAGTTCGCTTGTATATAAATGAAATAGGGACTAGATTGTTCACAGCATACCTGAACGATGATTTTGGTACGATTAAAGGATTAGAACTTACGCTCGAACTCCGACGTACGAATCGGTTAGCTGTAAAAGTTAATTACACATTATCCGATGCCCGCGGAACCGGATCAAATTCACGTTCCTCATTCGGAGCTGTAGAACAAAATATCGGGCGTCCGACTAACTTTATCAATCCGCTCGATTTTAACCAAACTCATTCAGGCACATTGTTGCTCGATTACAGATTTGCTAAAGGCGATGGTGGACCGATCTTAGAACAAATGGGCGTCAATATGATACTCTCGTTCAATAGCGGACATGCATACACTAAAATAAAAGAGTTGAAAAAACTCGGACAAGCAGACGTTTGGAACGTCGGTGTTGAACCTCTGAACGATGCTCGTGCAAGCTTCCCGACCGAACCACTCAACAGTTCGACCACTCCATGGGTATATAATATCGACCTAAACTTCAGTAAAAAATTCAACCTTGGTGTAATCGATGCTGAATTCTATGTGAATATTATTAATTTACTCAACAGTAAGGACATATTGAACGTATATCCAACAACCGGAACTGCCCAGGACGATGGCTGGTTAGGTAACCCGTTGGCAACAACATTAAACCAAATGGAAAACTATGCCGCTTTTTATAAAGCCATTAATTCACAGAACCGTTGGGCGTATATGACAGCTACCGGAAACGATTTGTTCGGTACGCCGCGTCAAGTTCGTTTTGGTTTAAGACTTGAAATATAATATAAACATAACTCAAAATTAAAAAGGAGTTGCTAAAAATGAACATAAAAAAATTAAAATTACTATCAATACTTATTGTGGTCCTCGGCTTTTTATGCTCTTCAGTTTTTGGCGCTGGTATTCCAGATAAAAGCAATCGCCAAAAAGATAAGTCGTTGATGAAAACAACTGGTAAACCCGATTACCAAATTCTGAATATTAATAATATCTGGACTTGGATGCGCTCTGATGGTCAACAGAACCACTCAGCGACTGCGAATGATGGTTGCTATTATCCACGAGGCACAGAATCGGTCATTTATTGGGATGGTTTTGTATGGGGTGGAAAAGCTTATTTAAATGCTGGTTTAACTACACCAGCCCCAACACAACTGATTCGCATTGGTGGACAAACTTATAATATCGGTACACGTGCTGGTCGTATTATCGGCACCGGTGCTACAGCGGTCGCTCAATCTCCGGCTGATGCAGATGTACGAATTTATAGAATCCGTAGGGATTACGGCGAAATGGATATTCAAGAATTGCGACAGGATGCCGGTGAATCTTTCGAAATACCAATTTCCAATGTAACAAAATCACAAACTGATCAAATTTTTGAGCAATATGCTAAAGATTGGGACGAGTGGCCGGTTGCTTATGGTGCTCTATATATCGAAAGAAACGGCGTGGCTGGTTATCAAAAACCAAAACCTTTCAATTATGATATAACTAAAGGTCCTATCTTCAATGTCGATTCTCTCATCGCGGGTAATTATGACGAACCCGGACTTGCTGGAGCTGATCCAAATTCCCCAGCAGACCAAGTTATTTGGACTGTAATAAACGACTTGGATCGAAGTGCCAGCACTGGCTTATTTGGTTCTGAACCATTAGGTATAGAAGCCCAAATTACATTGTGGGGCTATAAACGAACTGATGCTATGGGTAATTTATACTTCAAGAAAATTAAATTCATAAACAAAGGTGGCGTTGATATTGGTGGTGGATTAAAAGGTTCGTTCCATATCGACAGTATGTTTTTTGCACAATGGTCTGATCCTGATTTAGGTTCTTATGGCGACGATTTATGCGGCGTGGATATGAATCTAGTCCCAGCTGTTACCGGTAAACCCATTAGTTTAGGTTTCGTATATAATGGTAATGCTATTGATGTTGAATTCAAGAAATTTAACCTACAACCTCCAGCAGTTGGATACGACTTTTTACAAGGTCCATTAGTTCCTGGTTCCCCCACCGATTCAGGTGTATTCAACCTCAAGAGAGTATATGGAAAGAAAAACTTACCTATGACTTCTTTTGCATATTTCTCTGCAGGTAGCGGTATCAGCGATCCACCTTTTAGCTATGAAGGAGGTTTGAGATGGTGGAGAATGTTACAAGGTTATGTGCCCGATGCTTCGACAGCACCTTGGAGGTTATACCCACATCCAACTGGGGTTACTGAAACGAAATTCCCCCTAAACGGTGATCCGGTTACGAGAACAGGATTCATAGATGGTTTAGGGACTACTTCTTCACTTGCACTGGGCGACCGTCGTATAGTTTTAAATAGTGGACCGTTTTCACTTGCACCTGGCGATACACAAGAAGTTGTAGTCGGAACTGTGGCTGGATTAGGTGCAGATAGATTATCGAGTATTAACGTAATGAAATTTTATGACCGCTTTGTTCAAGACACATATGATGCTCTCTTTCAGGTGCCCAAACCCCCATCTTCACCTTCTGTAAAAATTGCGGAACTCGATGGCGAAGTTATTTTGGAATGGGGTAGTGATTTGACGGCAGTGCAAAAGACAGAGACAATAATTAACCAACCTGGGGATTATATATTTGAAGGTTATAACGTTTATCAATTACCAAGTCGTTCTGCAAGTTTAGCTGATGCGAAACGCATCGCGACTTATGATTTGCCTTCTGATCCGACGGTAATTCTTGATGAACAATTCGATAAAAATTCAGGTCAAATATTGATGTTACCTGTTCAATATGGGTCTAATAGCGGAATTATCCGTTACTTCAACTTCGTTCGGGATCATGTATTAGATATCAATAAACTTAATAACGGACAAGAATATTATGTAGCGGTTACTGCATATAGTAAATCAAATATACCTGGTTATTTACCTGCTTCTTTAGAATCAAAACCAATTATATTCACAGTTCGTCCACACTCCACAAATCCCGGAACCCGGATCCCAGCAGCGTTCGGTGACTTGCTAACCGTTACAAAGACTGGCGGCTCGGGTGACGCGACTGTTGTTGCAAAGGTGATCGACCCGACGACTCTGAAAACTGCAACATACGACATCGGATGGGTCATTGACACGATTGCGGGTTCACCGGTCCAATCATGGACTGTTCACGAGGGAACGACGCAACGGGCAAAGCAGACGAACGTTTCCGGTGATGAAAACTATTTTATCTTCGATGGTATGCAGGTGAACGTGTCCAAACTCACATACAGTCCACCTATCACCATCCTTTCGCATGAGCAGACCGTGCCCCCAACGGGCGGTTTGTTGTCACTGTGGGGTGATTATACACTCTTCGGTGGTGCAACAGGACTTTACAACGCATCGATGTCAGGCGCAGGCATTCCCCCAGATCCAGCATTGACAGACATGCAAGCCGACCTTGAAATTCGCTTCACAGGAAACGATGCGAGTGGTCTGAGTAACAATGATGCACCTATCACTACGGGCGGTCAATGGACAACGCAGTGGCAGCGCACCTCATTCGGTTTACAAACAGTCACTGAAACAAGCCACCTGAATGTGCAGATGCGTTCATCATTTGAACTCTGGGATATTGAAAACAACCGTCAACTCAACTATGCTTTAATTAATCGTAACGCCGATGGTCTTGCGCCCTATACCAACTTCGTTGGTAATCCGAACACGGCTGGTCAGGAGCCGCGTTACCGCATGTCAGGTCGCGATTACATCGTGGTAATCTACACCCCATACGATACAGCCACAGCACAGACTACAAGAATGTTCCCGAACGATCAGAAGATCGGCTGGCTGCTCTTTTTCGACCAGGGTGGCACTTCGAAGTGGAAGAAAGGCGATGTGTATCAGGTGAAGTTTGCCAACCCGATCGTTGCCGGTACAGACATGTATCAGTTCAAGACAACCGCACCGACATTTTCGGATGCCCTTGCCAAAACCGATGCGGAAAAAGTTGGAGTTTATCCGAATCCTTATTATGCTTTCAATCCTGCCGAAACGAACCGTTTCGTTAGGTTTGTAACTTTTAACAAATTACCTCCGAAAGCAACCATAAGAATATTCAATTTGGCCGGTCAATTAGTACGAACTCTCACAAAAGAGGATCCTTCCCAGTTCTTACGATGGGATCTTAACAACGAAAGCAATTTCCCCGTGGCAAGTGGTATTTATATTGCACACGTCGATATGCCGGATGTAGGAGTTACCAAGATACTTAAGGTAGCTATAATTCAAGAACAAGAAGTTCCAGATGTATTCTGAGGCTAATAAGAATAATATTAAAAGGAGAATGAAATATGAAAAATAAATATTTATATACCGCCTTTTTAATATGCCTTGTAATATTAGTTGTATTTAATTTTACTGAGGCTCAAAATAAAAGGATAGGCACTGCAGCAGCCACTGAATTACTAATTCCCGTGGGTGCTCGCGATTTTGCAATGGGTGGTGCCACCATCTCAAACACTTCAGGAGTCGAAGCAATACACTGGAACCCTGCAGGGCTCAGCTTAATAAAGTATGGGGCTGAAGGGATGTTCTCTTCCATGAGTTATATGGGAGATATCGGTGTTAGCTACGGCGGCGTGGGTGTTTCGTTTGGTGATTTCGGTGTTGTTGGGTTAACCTTGAAATCGCTTTCTTTCGGCGATATTCCTCTTACAACAAACGAAGACCCTGAAGGTCTTTTGGGAAGAATGTTTTCGCCAACATATTTTACTTTAGGTCTAACCTATTCAAAATCTCTGACCGATGCAATTGCGGCTGGAATTACAACCAAAATGATATCTGAGCGAATCGACCGTGTATCATCTTCTGGTGTCGCATTCGATTTTGGTGTAATCTATCGCAACTTGGCTCATATCTCGGGTTTGAATATGGGTGTAACGGTTAAAAACATCGGTCCGCAAATGACCTTTGATGGAACTGGATTGTATCGCAATGCAATCTCGAGCGAGGGTTACAGACCTGAACAAAGATACAAAACTCAAGCAGCAAGCTTTGAACTCCCATCTTCAATCGAGATTGGACTTGCTTATGTAAGCACATTTCAGGAAGATGTACATTACAGCTTGAACGGTTCTTTTATCAATAACAATTTATACTTAGACGAATATAAATTTGGCGGCGAAGTCGGTTATTATCTAAGTAGCATTAAATTGTTCGGAAGAGCCGGTCTTGGTATGGTCCCTCAAGCTGAAGAAGATGCGAACATTTTCGGTGGTACATTTGGCGTTGGTATTGTTTATCATGCACCTGGCGTTGATATTATCGTCGATTATGCATATAGGCAAACCGATTTCTTCGACGGGAATAATGTATTATCCATTAAACTTGGTTTTTAATTAATTCCCAAAAGTAACACAATTAAAAAGGCTGGCTTTAATAAGTCAGCCTTTTTTTTACATTATTTTTCGGACAATAATCCTCAACAATTTTATGATGAAACGTTTATCGTTATTTATTTTACTTTTAGTTTCGAATATCTTTGCAACCAGTTTAGTATTATCGAACAATCAAATCGACAATGAATTATATCAAAGTTGCATTGATATAAAATCGGGTTTAAATGTGTTAAATATTTCTTTAAAACCGGGATACGAGGATCTCTCAGCACTTGCTTATTATCGCTTTGGGCAAGGAGCAAAAATAATGAGCGCCTATATCACTAACGGTGAATGCACTGAATCTGATTCGAACTATTATTTTCCCCATCAGATAGCTGCAAAATTAAGACAAGAAAGTTTTGCCGCAATATCATCACTGAAAGGAGAAACTTACTATCTCTCATTTCCCGAAATAATTTCAGCTTCAAATGATGAAAAAATATATTCGCTTTGGAATAAAGACTCTTTAAAAAATAAACTATATAATCTAATTTCAACTTTTAAACCCGATGTAATACTTCTGTCACGTGATTGGTATTTTGAAAATAAAAATCGTTCTATTGATATACTTATAGATAAAATTGTAGAAGTGATTTCAGGAAATCATAAGGATGTTAGTTGGAAAGTATCACGTTTTTATTATGACGATCCATCAAAAAAAGGGGTCAAAATTCCTGTAGATACAAAGGATTTAAGCATCCCAAAAACCTACCGCGTAATCGGTGAGGATGCCGGAAAATATTACGAATCAATTTTATGGCAATTAAAGAATTTAAAGAGCAGTAGTGTGCCTTCTTATTCTTTAATATACCCAATTGGAAATAAATATTATGATGATATTACAAAAGGATTACCTAGTTATGATACAGAAAAGTTAAAAAAATTCAAGAAGGATATCGATAATTTCGCAACAGCGTTAATGAAGAACCAAAAATATGTAGATGCTAATAGAAAATATTTAGATAGATTAAAATATTTATCGATTTTATCAGATTCAGTAAATACATATTTATCGTATCGGATGAATTTATCACAAACTGAGTACAAATTGTTTTTGAATTGGAAAATTAATTTAGATAAAATAAGAAATTCATTATTAGGCGTAAAACTATATTATTCGATCAACGAAACAATTTTAACGAACCGCCAGCTAACAATTTTGCAGTTCGACTCTATCTCCGGCTTGTCGAAAAATGGCACCACTGAACTATATTTTCCCGGTGTAGACGAAGATTGGGTTATCAATGAAAGTTCGCAGAAGAGCCATCCTTTTTTATTAGGACAGGAATATCGGATTTTATCCCCAGCAAATCTCGAATATAGCTATCCTTATGAGATTTATAATTTGGATAAAAACTTTCTTAAAAATCGGTTTTATTTTTTTATTATTCATTCTTCAAATATTAAAGAAGAAAATTTTGTTTACAAGCAAAATATTCAATTCGACTATTCACCTCGCTTTACTGCAGAAATATTAACACCGATCGTACGAGTTATCCCAGGTGAAAAAATAATTATCAGACTGACAAATCACTCGCGCGATGGTGTTGCTGATTACATACATGTCGACGATACACTAGTAACTTCGAATTCAATCAATTTTCAATTGAGTTATAAGGGTGCTCAATTAATTGATACTCTAAATTTAACATGGAGTGAAGACGTACCAAATAGAGATGTTTTAATTCCTATAAAAATAGTAAATACACCCGTTGCAAATTTTTTCGCTCGGAAATTTGATGCTGTTGTAGATACATCAAAGCGCATTGCTGTAATCAGTGCAGTACAAAACTCAGTTCTCGGTGGTGCGCTCAAACGACTTCAAGCAAGATATTTGGTCATAAATTCCCCGTCACATTTAATTCAGATAATAGATTCAGTCGATGTTATAATTGTCGATTATCGAACTATGTCTTTTAAAAAAGAATTTATTAAAGATAAAGCCATTTTCGAACAATTTGTAAATCGCGGTGGGCATCTTATTATTTTGCCTCAAGATGCCAAAGTTTGGAATGAAATTAGTATTCTTTCCAACTTAAAGTTAGAAACGTCTTTTCAAATCGATGAAGAATCACCCGTTCATTACGACACTACACATCGATTACTTAATATTCCAAACCTGATATCTGAAGTCGATTTTGAAGGTTGGATTTTTAAAAGAGGCTACAACAGAATTAGAATAACTCCAACACCATCTACATCTATACCTGTAAAGACGAATCTATTACCGTTAATAGTTACAAAAGCTCAATCAAAAGGGAAAATAACCTACGTCGATTTAGCTCTCCACCACCAATGGCTCAATATCCATCCCGGGTCATTCAAATTGATTGCAAATTTAATTTCGTATTAGAAATAAACCTTATAACTGATGTTACGCAAACAGTAATAATTTAACTTTTATTTAAAATTGTCTTTCGAACTCAACCCCCCAAACCGTGGTTGACCAAAAAGTAAAGAAACCCGTCATTCCGAACGTCTCGACTGAGCTCGACGAAGAAGTCTTGTTTCGGAATCTAAATCCCGTAGATTGGCATGTTTTGAATAGATGCTGAAACACCTGCCCGCAGCAGGCGGGAGTTCAGCATGACACAGGATTTTTTGGACAGCTTCGGAGTTTTGTCTAATCTTTGAAAGAGGGATGAGTTATAATACATATTAATAAAAAATATATTATATTAATCCGTGATTATGCAAAATTATATTTGCTTCATACTTGCTTTATTTTTCAGTCTTTCTATCACGAATATATGTCTATCTCAAAATGAAACATATTCTGTCTTGAGCATAGACAGTATTATTTTATCACCATCAACTTTTTCTAT
>Ga0180009_10008020_pt1 | contig 10594 bp, 8 predicted proteins | sample OS_PC_MetaG_FD_123537 | JGI IMG/M metagenome (GOLD analysis project Ga0180009, IMG submission 123537) | Groundwater microbial communities from the Aspo Hard Rock Laboratory (HRL) deep subsurface site, Sweden - OS_PC_MetaG | ecosystem: Environmental > Aquatic > Deep subsurface > Groundwater... | reverse complement strand
TTGGTAGGTGAAGACGACCAGGTCGGGACGGGCGCGTTTGGCGCCGGTGGCGAGGGCGGGGGCGCGTCCGTGCGGCGCCTCCTGGAAGTCGATGTTGTAATAGTTGTAGATGAGCACCGAGCAGCCCACGGGGGCGATACCGACGGTGTGGTCGGCGATGCCGAGCTCATCGATGGCTTCGCCCACGAGGCGGTGGATCACGCCGTGCGTACAGCCGGGGCAGTAGTGCGTGATGTTCTCACTCATCGACTCGGGTCGAGCGAACAGGATGGACATGGCAGCTCCTTTTCTCACGCCTCGAGTTTGGCCTTGAAGGCCGCGACGACCTCGTCGGGGGAGGGGACAACGCCGCCCGTGCGCCCGAAGAAGTCAACATGCAGGTTCCGGCCGACGGCGGCTTGCACGTCTTCGACCATCTGACCCATGCTCATCTCGACGCTGATGACGTTGCCGATCTTGTCGGCGTACTCAGCGATGACGTCCGTGGGGAAGGGGTACAAGGTGATGGGTCGAATCAACCCGACCTCGATCCCCTCCTCCTTGAGCTCGTCGATGGCCGTGGAACAGATGCGGGCCATGGTGCCGTAGGCGACCGCGAGCAGTTTGGGGTCGTTGTCGAGGTTGTAGGTGGCGAACCGGATTTCTTCCTTTTCCCACTGCTTGTACTTGGCGGCGAGGACGTGGTTGTTCTTCTCGAGGGCTTCGGGATCGAGGAACAGGGAGTGGGCAATGTTGCGTTTGCGCCCCTTGGCGCCGGTGGTGGCCCAGCTGTCCTTGGGCGGCAAGCCGTGTACTGGATCCGGTGGGTTGAACTCGACCGGCTCCATCATCTGCCCGATCATGCCGTCGCCGAGGATCAGGATGGGGTTGCGGTACTTATCGGCCAGCTGGAAGGCGAGCATCATCAGGTCGACGGCTTCCTGGACGGTGGCAGGAGCGAGCACGAGCACCCGGTAGTCGCCGTGGCCGCAACCCTTGGTGGCCTGGAAGTAGTCGGACTGCGCGGGCAGGATGCCGCCGAGGCCGGGACCGCCGCGCACGATGTTGACGAACACGGCGGGCAGTTGGGCGCCGGCGATGTAAGAGATCGCCTCGGCCATCAGGCTAATGCCCGGGCTCGACGAGGTAGTGAACACCAGCTCGCCGGTGGCGGCGGCGCCGAAGACCATGTTGGCGGCCCCCAGCTCACTCTCGGCTTGCACGAAGTTACCCATCACCTCGGGCATGCGACGCGCCAGGTATTCGGCCACTTCGCTCTGTGGCGTGATCGGATAGGCGAAGTAGTTGCGACAGCCGGCCTGGATGGCGGCCTCGCCAATCGCCTCGTTGCCCTTCATCAGCTTCTTAGCCATGGCGATTTGTCCTCAAGGCTGGGTGGGCTGGAAGTAGTTGTACATGCGGTATTGCACGGCGGTTCCATGTACGGCGATGGCCAGGTCCGGACACATCACCGCGCAAAGCATGCAGCCGATGCAGCGTCCGGGATCCTTCACTTCCGCGAAGAAGTAGCCCTTGACGTTGATCTCCTTGGACATGCCGATGATGCCCTGCGGGCACGCCTCGTTGCAGAGCTCGCAGCCCTTGCAGCGATCTCGGTCCACGTTGATGCTTGGCATTCGATCGTCTCCCTACGTCGACCGCAGTCGGAACGCGTCCGGCCCCAGTTCTACGGCACTCCGCCTCAGCCAAGGCGGGACCATGAGTCTTTTCAAGCGCAGCACCGGATGGTCGACGGTCAGCTCATCGGCCACCGACTCCATGGCCGCGACCAACCGTACGGGGACCGATATCAGCTCGGCCACCCGTTCGGCCAGCACCACGCCTTCGGTCACCATTTGGACCGTCGTTTCGTTCATCAAGTGCGTGTTTGGCACCAATCCCGATACCCGAATCCCGGCGGCCGCCTCGATTCTTCGGATCGTCTTGACGCAGCCCTCGGGGGTGTCGTTGAAGGGCCGGTTGGCGTTGACGACGAACCACAGCTCATGGGCTTCGGGTCGGAAGGCGCCTGAGATTCCCGCCAGCACCCGGGACCCGACCTCATCACCTCCCACGTCCAGCACGGCCCACCGCTCGTTGTCCTGCAGCAAACCCTTGACCTGCGGCAGCAGGATGGGCAGGTCCGCGAAGCGGTGGCCGCCGAGGGGGACGACCACGTGCACGCCTGCCTCTTCCAGCGGCTCCAGCGCCTCCCGGCATCGGAAATACGGGTTGACCAGATCCAAGTCCGCGAGGGCCACCGACCGGCCCTGTGCATGCGCCAACAGGTGCAACGCGAGGTTGACTGCAATCTCCGTCTTGCCGCTGCCGTAGTCCCCGACGAGGATGACGCAACGGGCAGCAGCAGTGAGGCCGAGTATCTCCATCGCAGCTTCCGATGTGGTCTCGGCGAAGCCGGCGGCGAAGGCGCTGAACAAGATCCGACAGGCTCAGTCGAGAGTGATCCTCGACCAACGGATGGACGAACCCGATGCGTGGCGTCGTCCGAGTCGGACGTTCGATGCCTGCCGTCGAGCTGCTCCGGAGGTGTCCGGATCGAGCTCGAGCGGGCGTCTGACTCGCTGCCGGACTCCGCGGTGGCGGAGACCGACGGTGCGGGATTTTCCTTTGGTTTCACCCACACCTACACACGGTCTACCACGGTTCTCCGGGGATGAGAATGCCTTTCGGGTTGCGTGCAGCACGATGTGTCATGCGCGATTAAACCATTCGCCATCGTCATCCAAAGGCGATTGTCCAAAGCCCGGGCGCACCGGATGGCGACGTTCGGACATCGCGGTCGAGCGAGGGGCGTGTCATGTCCAGATCGGGACCGTGAGCGCCGAAGAGCGGGGTGGCACGGCCAAGCAAGCCGCGAAGCGACTCCACTCGTCTGCTTGGCCGTGGGCGCGAAGGTCTGCGCTGCCATATGAAACACGGCCAAGCGGGCAAGCTGCGACGCCTGCACCCTTGCTCGGCCATGCCACCCAAAGCCAGCGAACAGTCTTTTCGGCGAACGCTCCTGGGACCTAAAAGGCTGGCGACGGCGCGCGCGTGATGCCGCTGGACTCGACGAAGTACTGAATGCTGAAAAACAGCGCGGTGTACTCGTCACCGGATACGGACCGTCGCGCTGCGAACTCGACGGAGAAAGTCTGGTCGATGTAGCCGAGGCCGCCTGAGATGGCGTGGTTCTTCGCGCCGCCATCGTAGCGGTAGCCCACTCGCAGCGGGAAGTTGCCGCCGGCGAGGAACTCGGCGCCGCCCATGGCCCGGGTCGTCGTTTTCTGCCACGTCGTGAAGTCTGCGAGCACGTCTCCTTCGACGAAGAAGTCACGGGAACCGATGCCCAAGCCACCGCCGACGGTGGTGGGCTGGAGCCCGTTGCCAGGGTTGGACAGATTGGTACCCAGCAGGCCGAAGGAGAAGTTCTCCGTGGGGGCGACACGCAGGCCGCCGTCGAAGGAGAATGTCTCGAGCATGGCCTCATCCTGAAGACCGCCGGAGGCGTAACTTCGTCCGAGGGGCCCGAGCCCGTTTTGCTCGAGCTTGAGATAGCGGCCCGTCAACCCGAAAGAGACCTGCGGGGAGAACGGGTAGGCCAGCGCCAGACGTAAGTCTTGGGATTGCCTCTTGATTCCGTCGGGATCCTGATCGCTCCAAACGAACCCCAGTCCGGCGGCCAGGCGCGAGGTCACCGAGTCCATGGCGCCCACGCCATAGGACTGCTTCTTTGCTTCCGGCCAAATCCCAGCCAAGGCGCCCACGTGGTACACCTGCGCCTGGGCGAGCCCTGCCGGGTTGCCCCAAATGCTGGTTATTCCGCTGCCGTTCGCGCGCAACGCCCCCGCCGTCGCCGCCCAGCGGGCGTCTTCGACGTCGCCGTAGTTATAGCCAACTTCTGGTGGCAGTTCGCTGCGGTCGGCGCGTGCGATCGAGCTCGTCAGCGCGAGAGCCAGCAGGGATGTCGAGACGGCGATAGCGCGATGGCGAGGCATAGTGAACCGATGTTTGGGGTTGACGACGGGTGCTAACTCCCCTTGGCCCCAACCGGCAACTAAACGGCGAAAGATGTCGTGAGAAGTAGATAAAGGTGAGATGTTTTGGCTGAAGGGACGAATGAGCGGTCCATGGTGGCTGTGGACAATGATCCAGCAGGGGTTGTGGAGGTCGATCACGGAAACGGCCAGATCGCTGCGGGATCCAGAAAAAGCGCGGGTTGCGGCGGAAGATGTGCTCGGAGACCCTTGACTTCGCGGATCAGCAACGTTGCTGCAGGGCTCGTTGTTCCCCGTCCGGCACGAATAGAAAATAAACTTATGAATCCTATGGTTATGGGATCGGTGCGGCGGATCCCCCTGCACGTTTCAAGTTCGTCACGGGCGAATCCCTCCCGCCCGATGAGAATTTTCGACGCCTTTCCATCGTGTTGCCGCTGCTGGGGAAGATCCTCGTGGACGCCGCCGTCCTGGCGTTCTACACACAACGTTCGCTCGCGTTGACGGCACACCGCTCCAACGGAACCGACAAGCAGCATGCAGCTCAAGCGACACGGATTCGCGCTCGTGGCCTGGATGTCAAAGTCTGGCGTTTCGAGACGAAGAAGTAATATCCAGAGCCCGCACTAAAGCTGAGCACTCCTCAGCCCGGACCGGGGGGACCGCTGCCGGCCTCAATTGGCCACCGATTATCCACAGGCTGTGGACAACCTGATGAGCAGCCCACGGGAAGGTTGGACTGTGGAAAACCTGTGGATGACTCCGAACGGCTCATGCCCAAAGCAGTGAACGACAGGAAGACGGTGACAGAAAGTATCCACAGGCAGGTGTGGGAAACTGCGGTCGCACGCGTCCGTGACCGCTCCCCCGCGACTTTTGGCCTCTGGTTTGCCGGCGTTCAGTTCGACGGCGAATCAGAAGGTAAGCTCCAACTCCGCGCCCGCGACGAATTCGTCCGCGATTGGGTTAGGGATCACTTCCAACCCGCGCTCATGGATGAACTCGAAATCGCGTCCGGGTCCCGCTTCGAGGTCGAGTGGATCATCGACCCCGATCTGGATAGCCCCATGAGCTGCGACAAGCCTCCCGCTCCCGTCGTGCCCAGGGCCATCCACGTCGTACGCACCGCCAGCCCCGAGCCCGAAGACGCGCCCGCCAAACGGCCCGTCCTCGCCACTCCGCTCATCGGCGTCAGCCCCAAAAACACCTTCGCCAACTTCGTCGTCGGCCCCAGCAACCAGCTCGCCTTCGCTGCCGCCGTCGCCGCCTCTGGCGGATCTGGGCGCCGCTACAATCCCCTGTTTCTCTGCGGCAGCACCGGCTTGGGCAAAACCCACCTGCTGCATGCCATCGCCCACCGGATCCACAAAGAGCGGCCCTCCAGCCTAATCGTTTACGGATCCGCCGACTCGTTCACCAATGAGTACATCACCGCCCTGTCAGAACGGCGCATGGACGAGTTCCGGGCCCGCTACCACCGGTGTGACGCACTACTGATCGACGATGTCCAATCGCTCGCCGGGCGCACGCAGACGCAAGAAGAGTTCTTCAACGCCTTCAACGTCCTGCACGCGTGCGACAAGCAGATCGTCCTGGCCGCCGACAAGTACCCCCAGCAACTCGACCGGATGGAGCAACGCCTCGTCTCCCGGTTCACCTGGGGCTTGGTTGCCGATGTGCAGACCCCCGAGCTCGAGACACGGGTCGCCATCGTTCGCAAGAAGGCGAAGCTCGAAAACGTCGAGATGCCTGAACAGGTCGCGGTGCTCCTGGCGCAAACCGTCCAGTCCAACGTGCGGGAGCTCGAGGGCATGCTCATCCGGCTCATCGCCAAGTCCTCCCTCATGGGATGCCGACTCGACGCCGAGTTCGCGCAGCGCGAGCTGGCCGCGGCCATGCCCGCCCGAAACGCAGTCGCGACCGTCGAGCGTATCCAAAGTGTCGTCTGTAGCCACTTTCACGTCGCGACCGATGACATGTTGTCGAAGGCCCGCCATCGCAGCGTGTCGCGTGCACGGCACATCGCCATGTTCTTGTGCCGCCAACGACTCAAGTGCTCCTACCCCGAGATCGGACGCGCCTTCGCCAACCGCGATCACACCACGGTCATGAGCGCCGTCCGCAAGGTCGAAGCCCTGCGCGCCCGTGACCCCGAGCTACGCGCTCACCTCGACGAGATCGAACGTCGCCTGTCCGGCGGCGAGTAACCCCAACCGAACCTCCCGACTGCTAGCATCCAGCCATGCGTGCTTGGTGGAGTACCTCCGCTGTGGCCCTGTGCTTGCTCGCTTGCAGCACCCCGGGCCCTTCGCGTCCAGCCGTTCGGGATCCTGCGCCCGTCCGAAAGCCCGACGCCTCGCCCCTCGTTGCGTCCGCCAACCCCACGCTGAGCGACGCCCAACAAGTCAGGCTGCAGCAGCTCCTGGAGGAGCTGATCCGCTCACCCTTCGGAAGCGGTGCCGCGTTGTCGATCTCCCAAGGTGGGCAGATCGTCTCGCTGTCCGCGGGCACCGTCCGCGACGGCGGAGACACCGTTGAAGTTCGAACGCGGTTCAACGTCGCGAGCGTGAGCAAGCTGCTCACTGCGTCGAAGGTGGTGACGCTAGCGCATGCCGGTCGATTGGGATTGGATGATGCGATCAAGCATTGGCTTCCCGGCGTGCAGCTGATGGACCCGAACGGCACCGATCGCTCCGCTGAGATTCGACTGCGGCAGGTGCTCATGCATCGCGCAGGGCTGCCTCATCAACCGGGTACGCTCGACCCAACCACCTTCGGCTCGAGCTGGGGTGATCCGGCCTTGCTCGCAAAGCTGACCGCATCCTGGACCCTCACGCTCGCGCACGAGCCGGGCACCTACGGCTATTCGAATGTTGGCTACGCCTTGCTGGGCGCGATCATCGAACGGGTCGAAGGTCGGAGCTTTGCCGACTGCATGCAGATCCACTTGCGCGCGTTGAGGATGAACGACTCGACCTTCTGGCCGGCGGCGTTGACGACCGACGCAGCGTTCGGCCGCCTCGAACAGGAGGGCGCCGTGCAGTTCAACGAGCCGGGATGGTACGGCAGCCGGTACGCGCTACCGTTCACCGGGCTCTGGGCCTCGATGCCCGACATGGCCCGATTGGGTCAAGCGATGGTCCGCGCGCAGGGCGACGATCGAGCCGCCTTGCATGAAATGACCGTGTTCGACGCCGACCGCGGTCATGGGCTCGGCCCGGTGATTCGCAGCAGGTTCGGTCTGCGAAGCCTGGAGCACGATGGCGGTGGCCCCGGCTTTTTGGCTTGGTTCACGGCCATTCCCGAGCGCGACGTGGTGCTTGCGGTTGCGTGCAACGGCGATGGTGAATCGCCGGGCAAGTCGCGCAGGCTCTTCGAGCTCACGGACGAAATGCTAGCTGTCGTGCTGGAGGAACGGGCGCTGCGAGCGCCCTGAAGGCGTATCCAAAACCCGCGAACTACTTCACTTCGCGTAACCTGAGCGTCTCTCCGCTGAGCTGACGCAACACCGCCGATTCCTGCGAGATCGACTCCTCAATTCGCTCGGCCGATGAGACCAACGCATCGCCGCTTCGCGCGAGCGCGCGATGGGCCTGGGAAAGTTGATCGAGCAACGAGGTGATACTCTCCATCGACGCCGTCACGTCGCGTCCGCCTCGAGCCTGTTCTTGGCTCGATCGCTCCACCTGCTGCGTGATGGATCGCATGCGTTCGACGCTGCGCATGATCAGCTCCGACCCCCGCGCTTGCTCCGCGGTGGCGGCCGCGATCTGTTGCACGGTCTCCGCGATGCGGCCGATGGCGTCGGTCACCTGACGAGACCCCTTGGCCTGCTCGACGGTGGCTCTTGCAATGGCGCGCACCATGTTGGTGGACTTCTGCGAGCTCTCGAGGATCTTCTTGAGCGCGTGCTCGGCTTCGTTCGAGACTTCCACACCGCGGTCTACGTTCTTGGCGCCCCGCTCGACGGCGACGATCGCGTTCTTTGACTCGTTCTGGATGGTCTTGGTGAGCTCGGCGATCTCCTTGGTGCTGGCGCCGGCGCGCTCAGCGAGGTCCTTGATTTCGTCGGCCACGACGGCGAAGCCCTTGCCATGTTCGCCAGCCTGCGCGGCGATGATGGCGGCATTGAGCGCGAGCAAGTTGGTCTGCTCGGCGACGTCGTCGATGACGTTGAGGATCTGACCGATGGCCTCGATGCGCGAGCCGAGGTTGGAGATGACCGCCACCGCCTCCTGCGTCGATTCCTTGATGCGGTAGATCTCGCCGATGGTCTTGAGGATCGCCTCGGCGCCGCGCTCCGCATCCTGCGCGACTTCTTCACTCAAGCGTGCCGTCTCGTTGGCGTTGGACTGGACCTGATCGATCGACACGTCCATCTCGTTCATCGAAGAGCTCGTCTCTTCGGCCGTCAACGAGAGCGCGTCGACGTTCTTGGCGACCTCCTTGATGGAGTAGGCCATCTCCTCGATGGACGAGGCGGTGTCGCGCACGCTGGTCGCAAGCTCGCCAACGTTGGTCGCGACCTCGTCGTTGGTCGCGGTCATCTGCACGATGCTCGCCGCGGATGTCTCCGCCGTGGAGGCGAGCGTGTCGACATGGCGAGCAAGGTCCTGGGCGTTGGTGGACACCTCGAGGATGGTGCGCGACGCGTCCTGCGCGAGCTTGCCACGATCGCTCAATCCGTCGCTGAGCGCCTCGATGGTCTCGTCGAGCTTCGAGGTGGTGCGGGTCAGTGCAGCGGTTCGGGCGGTGTCGGACTGTCTGAGACCTTTCATGGCCTCGGCGATGTCCGACAGGTCATCCCACAAGGCTTGTGCATCGGCGGGAAGGTTCTTGGGGAGTGCAGGGCGGCGGCCTTCGGCGGCTTGCTGCATGGCGACGCGCAAGGCCTGAACGGTGGCTGCAAGGTCGTCGTTGTTCGCGCGTTCGGCCAGAGAGCTGACCTGTTCGAACAGGCGTGCCACCGGCGGCGCCGCGTTGTCCGGCAGGTGGGCGCGCTCGCCGCGCTCGAGCAGGGCGATCGCGGACGGCAGCTCGGCCAATCCCTGTGGTTGGCTCCCGCTGGCCGCGACGAAGACGCCGACGACGCCGGCCGCGCCGACGACGACGAGGTACATCGCCAGCTCCTGATGGATGATGCCGACTACGAAGGCGACGCCGAACACAAGGGCGGCCGCGACCAATTGACGATAGTTCAGGGACATGTCTCGCTATCCGGGGTCCAAGGCGTCGATCTGGACGAGCCTAACCCAGGGCAGCGAAAGTTCGTATCGCGTTCCGCACCGACGGCGGATGAAGTTGCCTACCGCTTGTTGGTGGGCAAGGGCTGCTTAGCTGGTGGCACCACGGTGGGATGGTTTCGCCTGTTTGGCTTGGTGCCCGTCGTATCGTCTTCTTCTTCGGCGGGCTGGCCCGGCTGGACCGGCGGACTTCCGGGGACCCGGGTGAACCCAGGGGCTCCGCCGGGCGTGGTTCCAAGGGTGCTCTCGCCGGTGGTCGCGTTGCCACCGGTGGCCGGGGTCGGTGTGGCAACGGGAGGCGCAGCGACGGCTGCTCCACCGGTGGTGGGCGCGGGTGCCGGCGCGGGGGCGGGCGTAGCTTTGCTCCCTGATGACCGGTGGTGGTTGTTGTGGTGGACGTGGTTGGTCCCGGCCGGCTTGCCGCCCGTGGTGACCACGCACCCGGTAGCGAGCAGACCCACAATGAGCGCCAGCACTGAAGTTCTAGTCATTTGCATCTCCTAATGCCGCGCCAAGCGGCAGCCACCGGATGAACCTCCAACGCTGCTCTGTGCCAAGGGTTCATCCCTAAGTTCGCGATCCTAGCAGACTCAGTTAGCGCCGACCTCCGCGGTTGATCGAAGATCGTCCACGCCGTCTCGTAGTACGTGAAGAATTCGAAGATCTCCCTCCCGCGGTGCCTGCCGGCTCCCCAGCGGCTTCTTTGGGCGTTCCCAGTCGGCAAATAACCGCCTTCATGTGCGGTTCCCGGCCCGCTCGATGGGGAAAGTCCAGGGCCGTCGGCGCATCCTCCAGTTTCACCACGCCCCGTGCCGCTTCCGCTGCGGCGGCCTGGAGCCACGACCAGAGCTTCTTGCGGCGCACCCCACGGTGATTCGTACAAGCGAGCAAGACGCCAGCATCGCCGAGCAACGACATGCAGGCCGCCGCCAGCCCCACGTAGTCGCGCATGGCGGTGAACCGACCGCGATGGGACGTGCCGAAGGAGGGGGGGTCGAGCACCACCACGTCGAATCGGCGGCCCTCACGCCTGGCGCGCTCCACCCACGCGAGCACATCTTCGCAGACGAGGGCATGGGAAGCGGGAGCGATGCCGTTGAGCTCGAGGTTGCGCGCTCCGAGCTCCAAAGCGCTCTTGGAGATGTCCACGCTCACGGTTTGACGCGCCCCACCGGCGGCAGCGGCTACCGTGAACGCGCAGGTGTAGGCGAACAGGTTGAGCACAGTCTTGTCGCGACAGTGGGCCCGTATCCATTTCCGGTTGGGTCGCTGGTCGAGGAATAGTCCGGTCCCCAGACCTTCCCCGAGTCGAACGAAAAAAGCGAGGTCGCCCTCGTGGACCACGAGGGGATCGGGGGCGTCCCGTCCTCGCAC
>Ga0180009_10008019_pt1 | contig 10595 bp, 11 predicted proteins | sample OS_PC_MetaG_FD_123537 | JGI IMG/M metagenome (GOLD analysis project Ga0180009, IMG submission 123537) | Groundwater microbial communities from the Aspo Hard Rock Laboratory (HRL) deep subsurface site, Sweden - OS_PC_MetaG | ecosystem: Environmental > Aquatic > Deep subsurface > Groundwater... | reverse complement strand
TTCCATTCTTTATAGACCGCTTGATTCAATGAACAGGTTTTACAATAGTAAAAGCGATCAGACATTGTTGACTCGCAGCCCGGGCAGAGACTAAGGTAGGTTTTCATAGGTAACTACTATCTTGTTTTGATTGGTGCGTTTAATCATTGGCCTATTGGTTTGTAGTTTCGACCATGCTCTTAAACAATCAAAACACCAGTCTAGGAATGCACCATTTACCGAGAAACCGACCCTGCATCTATGACATAGATTTTTCATGTTTTTTAACCCAATCAAGTGCTGGTGTGTATTTGACTATTGATTTATTCTTAGCTGTGCGTTTCACAATAGCAATTGTTCTTTCACTTAATACGCCTACTTGAAGCCAATCAATACATATTGCATGGTGTCTCATGCACAGACTACAATAGTAAGGAGTCTTGACTGTACGGCAAGCCGGGCAAACGTCTTTGTAACTGTTTTTCATTTAGGAAATACGGATTGAGAAGTTTCCAATAGCACCGGCACCTTCAAGTGCCATATCGATTTCAAGATCTGAGAATGGAGTACTGTCATAGTTCCAAACAATTGTTTGCCCAGTCTCTGCTCTAATTTGGATAGGATTAGCTGGGTTAGTTACTGTAATAGATTCATCCATGTTCAGAAAGGGTCGGGGGATAACGGTCTTGTCTCTATTTGGGTTGTAGGTAAAGACTTTCTTATCTCTATTTAAGAGGACACTAATAGCCACTGCATCAGCAGCCCCACCGGTTGTCTCCTGGACATACATTTCTATCTTAGAGGCCTTACGTTTAAGAAGTAAGAAGACATTGATATAATCTGGTCCGTTGCCATTAATAAAGTCTCCTTCTCCAGTCCCCCCATCAAAGTCTGAATTTGTTAGAAAGATGTATCTTTCACTTGGAGGAAAGGTTGTATCGACTTTAGCTACTGAGTTTGTAATTTCTGGCATAAGGCCCTCCTGAGAATATTATATCAAAGATGCCTGCCACTGTATAAGAACAGGCTCGAATATCTCCCAATGAGTTTTACAGAAAGCATATACAGTAAAGCTTATATCCTTGTATTCTTTTAAGATTGTATTGATATGGTAACCATAGTCTCCCTGAAGCTCGTCAGGATGCATATTACAGGATACATCAAAACTTGTACATGGGAACGGGCCTGTCAAAGGCGTGGCGTTATACGAGCAGTCAGGTAGGTCTAGGAGCATTTCCATTGCGCGGATATCTTTAGCACTTTCTAGCCAAGCTACAAGTAGTCGCTCTTGTTTGCAGAAGCTTATAGTTTTAGCTGAAACTTTGGGTAAGAAGAATAATGAATCAATTGATTGGTCAGACATTGTAAGCTCGTACAACTTTGTTATCTTTTAAACGAAATACTCTTCGTCTTCGAGGGGTGTTCCATTTTGGATCAGATGAAAACATTCCTGTGTAGCATTCTTCGCATAGTTCTGTGGTTGGCTGAGTTGAATGATAAGCTGCGATGCGCGATAAGGCACACATACAGACCCAACATATTTTGAAGTCAAGGCTTAGCATAGTAAACTTCTCGACGAATAGAGTTATCTTGTAGTCTACGGATCTGCAGGTGTAATGGAGAATTCCATTCTTTGAAATGCTCTTCTTGCATTACCTTATAGCATGTCCCGCATCTTTCTGCGGGAAGATGCGCCAAAGCTGACTTGCATAGCCAACATATTCTTCGATCAATCATGTTCAGTAAGAATAAAGTTTGCGCGTAACCTTCGTAAAGCTCTCATCTCGATCTGTCTCACTCGTTCTCGTGTAATAGATAATTGTCTGCCTACTTCTTCTAGGACGTTATCTTCTTTCCTACCTATTCCATGACGGAGTCTGAGTACTTCTTGTTCTCTAGGAGGCAAAGAGTTAAGGGCCCTATCTAGGTTTTCTAGAATCTTGCCGCGAGACATTAATTCTTCTGTTTCATCCGGAGCAGACACTACTTCAATTACAGTTAAATCTGTTCCCTCTATTGGTGTATCGAGGCTTATATACTGTTGGAGAACAGTCATTAAAGTCCTCACCTTAGTAAGAGGGATCTCTGTGAAAATTGCTATGTCTTCCGGCGTAATATATTGTTTCGTCCCCAGCAAATCTTTATAAGCTTTAGCTACCTTAGTAATTAATTCAGTAACATGTACTGGTATTCGGATGAGCCTAGACTGATCTGCTAAAGCGCGAGTAATAGATTGTCGGATCCACCAGGTATTACCAGTGACAAACTCTAATCCCTCTCTAGTACGTGCCATCCAGGTTCCAGAACTTGTGCTAGGGCACCACACTTTCTCTGTTCCGGCAGGAGTTATTTCGCATTCCCAAAAAGTATATATCTTATCCTCATCAGAAGATCTAAGTAATAAGTTAACTTCTCTACATTTTGTTTTAGATTCCCATTCGTTTAGAGGAATCAACTGTATAACTCCATCCACTAGAAATAAGAACTTATGTTGTGGCGTACATAGTATGTTCCCTGCTGGTGTTGAGAGATTTAGTAATGGGGCTTCCTTATAAACAGTAAGATTCTCAATTGCGGACCAAACTAATCTGTCTTGAGGCTGGTCTAGACTATAAGACAACGTAGCGTTGCAGTCAGGATACCTGCCAACCTGGATCTTTGTATGATGCTTCCAGCCTTGTTTGGTTAGTATTTCAGTATCGAGGGGAACGCAAGCATACGTTGAAAACTTATATCCTCTACTGGGATCAAACTTATCTGCTGCTCTTATTAGCCCCGTATTGCCTTCTTGAATAAGATCTTCATAGTCTAGTCCCCTGTGTCTGTACTTCTTCGCAATAGAAATGACAAGTCTTAAGTTGCGCTGTACAAGATCGTTTCTTGCTGCTAGTGCGGCTCCAGTTAAGACTACATTCTGGGCCGGCTCATCATCTTCTTTAAATAAAGCGGCAAGAGCTTGCTCTTCTTTAAACGTAGGAATAACATGCTTGCTTGCTTCACTAAGATACTGTTTTAAAATGTTATCTAGTATGTTTTCTTCCACTAATGTTTGATTGATCTCCTAAGGTTTATTAGTCGCATTCCATTAGTCCCGCTAGACTTTGGATTGTTTGTTTAAGCCATCTAAGCTTAGTGTTTTCTATCTCGTTGCTTTTGTCAATCAGACTATTAATATAGGGAACTGTTTGATAAAGCAAATAGCTAGTAGCATGATCGAGCTTACTCTCATATTCTGTCCCGAATCCAACCTTGTCTTCTATACCCTCATATTTGCTACCTAATCTTTTATACCAAATAACAAACGACTCAATAGATTGTACGGCCGCACCCCAGTCTCCCTGGAACTGTAAGCCCCGGTCGTCTAAGTAAATATCACAGAAAATCTTGTTGTCGTTCCGTATAAAATTCTTAGGAGCAGTATCGGGGTTTTCATGGGAGTTAATCCCATGAAAAGGAATGTCCCAGCTATTTAAGTAGTCAGAAATATCCTGAACTTCACCTCTACAGGTATTGATGATTAGTTCGTAACCATTCTCAGCTAGGGCACGCATACCTTCAGAAGCCCCATAAATAGGCGGATTGAATACACTAGGACCACAGTAGTCTTTGTTGTACGGACAAATAACCCCATCAAAGTCCACTCCAACTCTTACTCGTCTTTTCTTTTGTTTATAGGTTCTTGTCAAGTAATCTAGTCCTCACTATAGAAATGTTTAGAATGGTTGGAGCATAACTGGATAAATATGGGAGAGTACGAACAATCTGACACTCCACGTGGCTCGTTACATGAGCCATAAACTAGCTTGAGTGTGTCTAAGGCAAGTTTTAGATTTGATGTACAAGTTAAGAACTTATTTATACAAACAGTTACTATGGGTTCTGTTAAGTCTGCTTCTGGATCCCATGTCGAAACGTTCGTAAGAACTATTATGCTATCAAGAACATTACATTCTTCAAGTATATTGACAAGAGATTCTAGACTTTCGGTTGTTAGACTTGCCTTGCCCATTGTGATAGCGGCCTTTTTAAATAGTCTTCTCCTAAACCTGCAAACAGGATAGTTGAATCAGCCAAATCAGTCAATGTTATTTCTGTTTTTTCTAGATTGTTAGACTTGATTAGATAGATTAGCTCAAGACTTTCTTCGACTAACACAGGAGCAAACCCGCTTTCTTTGCTAAAGGTAAGCTCGAATTCTCCTTGCACATTATCTAGTATCGGCGTACCATTTTTGTCAGCACAACACTGATTATATGAGCAGTAAACGCAACGCCAGTCTCCTTTAACAACCTTTTGTTTCTTCTTCCACTTGTCCATATCTGTCTTAGAAAGCTCTCCGGCTTTGGCTAGGACATCAATGTACTCGGGGCTATAGTACATATCATATTCTCTATCAGGAAGCGTCCTGGTGTCCACTGCATCGTTAAGAGCAATGTATCTATCGACTAGATCGCTAATCTTCCAATCTTGTTTAATGTCATCAATAAATACATAGGCATCTCCCTTTGTACTTGTTAGTTGCGTGTTAGGAATAAACTCTACATGTACTTTAAATTCATTACGTTCTGCTGACCCGCGTGAAAAGTATAGAATCTTAAAGTAACTTAAGATGGGATGCCAGTACCATGCATACAAAGCAATCTGCATCACATTGTCATCTTTAGCCTGCCCCTTCTTGCCCATTCTTTTTTGGACGGGCGTACCAAATACTTCTTTCTCACCATAGTAACCATAGATTGACTTGTAATCTATCCCAACTCTGTTGCCGTCATCATCAATAAAGACCGCATCAAGCTCACCTTTAATATCTAACTCATCTAGAAAGAATGTAGTAGACTTCTCTAAGAATACCCCAGCCATTTTGGCGATGTCGTTGATTGTATTCTCTGTGTCATAAGATGCTTTGAATTTCCAAAGCTGTTGTGGGCCGATTGTTTCTATTTCTTCAAATAGCTCTCGCTCTGTTGGATTAAGCAAGTAGCCTCGTTCAATTAACTGTGTAATCTTACGAAAGAACTGAGCTCTAAGACACTTACCTATTACTGCTTTCTTGCCAGTGAGTGGATCTATTGTGACTCGTGATGCTTCTGAAGGATAGTTGTGGACTGGCCCGTTGTGTGGCAACCTCGGTCTTGCTATTTCAACGTCTAGTTTTTCCCATATATTAAATTCACCCAATTTTTATACTCTCAATTATCTTCCCAAGATTCTCGTCACCTGACATCTGGGAAGCTAACCGCTCTTCAAGAGCTCTCATTTGATTTCTAACTAGTTCTATATGAAGCTTAATATCACTTTCTTTTAGTATATCTTTGTCAACAAGAGCTGACGCCAGCCCTGCAACAGAGGCAGAGTTTTGTGTTATACGAACAGCATTGGTTTCAATATCGCTTTCTAATATAGCGAATCGCTGCTCAATGGTAGTTTTGTTATCCGATTCTTGCATGTTTAAACTCCAAGTATCCAGCTACTGATAGTGCTTTTTCTTTTGTCATTAGCCACCAAGCCTGACGTGGTGGATCGTATACGCCCATCCTTTCGGCAAGGTCGTTGTAGCCCACAAGAGAGCCGTTCTTTATTACAGGCTTGCCAAATAATCCACCAATAGACCACTCATGCCAATGGCCACAAGCCATTACGTCCCATTGATGTGTCTTAAACCATCCTGCTAGTTTTATTTTCATCGCAGGAGTGCCTGTATGTTTAGGACCCTCATGATACAACATAACTTTATGTCCCTGGATCTTAAAGACATTTGTTTGGTTAAAGTTCTTGTTAACTGTTATGCCAAAGTTAGGGTTGTAACCTTTAGCTATTGAAGATGCCAGTGCTAGGTTTTGATAGACAACATTGTCCCAGTTAGAACGTTCATCCGCTGTTCTTGATACTCTGCCATGATTACCAGGCACCGTCTCGATTTTTACAGGACAATCGAACATAGAGTTTAATTGCTTAGCCAATAGCATGATGGCTGATGAAATCTTTTCTACTTGCTCAATGGCCGTTAGATCAATATGATGAGGTTGGGTTTGATAAATATCTTCACCCTCAATCATATCGCCACCAAGTAAAATAACTACTTCGCCTATATCGAATGGTAGTTGCGCATCTAATATTAGCTCAGGTATCTCTTCAGAGATAGCCTCGCAACCTATCTTGCTGTTGTAGTAATTAGTCTTCTGTCCAATATGAGTATCTGATAATAGAAGACATAGAGAAGTATCTGACTGAGGCTTAGGGCTGCTGTATTCAAATGTTACAGCATTGGCTATTGTAGCTAGCGCATTCAGATAGGATGTAATTTGTTCGTTATAGTTTTTTGTATGCTGACCCTTATCATAAGAAGATTTAGGCACAGGAATATTTATAATAGATGGCGGGCCATGTGTTGAAGTAATTTTAGATTCTGGCTGCACATAAGTAGGATCAACTACTTGATAATACATGCTATAACCAATTTGTTTCTTTCTTATTTCACCACGATGTACCATACGCTGTACTGTACGAGGCGATACTTCTAATTTGTTGCATATCTCTATTTTCGTTATCCAATCGTTGTGCATGTTCTCCTTGCTAAGAACGATTCGCGGGATATACGATATCAAATGTTTTGATTTTGAATCGCATGGCCCCTTCTCTTTCGGGGTCGCCCGAGACAACTTTAGCCACAGCTATTGTCATCCCATCGTTATCTTTAAACTTATCATACAAATAGTCCATAATTGTTGCTGTCGCGGCAGCTCCCTCTCTATCTTGGACATTGACAACTACGCTTCGATTGTTCTTCCATACTGGTTCTGGTGAGGGCACGATAAGAATCATATCTCGTTCTGAATTGTTTGGCAAATCTTTTAAGTCTGCAATCATTGAAGGATCGCCATCTGCTATGTCTAGTAAGTCTCCAGGATGCCCGCTCAAATACATTCCCATAATCTTATATTCTCTGTTTAGAGATGTAAATGTATTGCTGGATGTTCCCATTTCAACTTCAACGGGCTCTGGTTTTACTGGCAAAACCTTTCCACGAGGACGAGCTCTATCTTCCTTCCTGCTGCCAGGGATGTCTCCATACAAAGAGATATAATCACTTACCTCTTGAACTCTCTCTTCATAGGCCACCATTCTAATGCCATAATCTTTAAAGGCCTTGATATAATCATAAATATCATCTGCCTTAGAATATATATCTTTCCTATTATAGCCTAGACTATCAAAGGCTCCGACAGACACCAATACTTTAAAGACCGCTCCATTAACTACTGTAGTGTTGACACGGTGAAGGAAATCATACAGATCTTTATATGGTTTTCCCTTCCTTGCTTTAACAATAGCTTCACTTGCCTTGGCACCTAGTCCTTTAAGAGCAGATAAGCCGAATACAATAGTGTTCTCTTCAGGCGAAAGGATAAATATCTCATCGCTCTTGTTAATGTCTGCACCTAGGAACTTAATACCTGCACTTCTTGCTGATTGAATGTACTTTTGTACCCTGTCTGCTTGAGAGTTACATCTTGTTGCCAGTAAAGCACAAGTAAACTCTAGTGGATGGTGAGCTTTAAGCCAGGCTGTTTGATATGCTAAGAAAGCGTATGCTATCGAGTGTGCGGCGCAGAATCCATAATTTGCCCATTCTTTTAATGAGTCCCATAACTTGACTGCTTCTTCTTCACTGAAATCACTGAACTTTATAAGCCCCTGTGTGAATTGCTCATAGTGCTTAGCCATCTCGTCTTCTTTCTTTTTACCAATGGCTTTTCTTAAACTGTCAGCTTCAATATCGTTGTAGCCAGCAAGAAGTTTAGCCATAGCCATGATTTGTTCTTGATATACAGGCACCCCATAGGTCTTTCCAAGGATTTTGTATAGCTTATGATCGGTATCTAAATTGGCGCCGCCGTTCTTTTTATTGAGTATGTAACCTTTAAGAAATCCAGCTTCTATTGGGCCTGGCCTATAGAGAGCAATCACATCAGATATCTCTTCTAGTGTCTTAGGTTGAATTTCTAGAATGGTATTTCTCATCCCCTCACTTTCCATTTGAAAGATACCATCTAATAAAGAGCTACGTATTAGGTTAAAGGTTTCTTCGTCATCTAGTGGGATGCTATCTATATCTATTGTTATATTTTCTTTAGCCAGTAATTGAAGGGTCTTATCTATGATAGTTAGGTTATCAATCCTCAAGAAATCAAACTTAGTAAAGCCTATCCCTTCGAGATCTTCATGGTCCCATTGAGTGGTTGTTCCTTCGTGTCTTGAGGAGGTGTAGAGTGGAGTATAGTCAATTAGTGGTTTAGATGAAATAACTACACCACAAGCGTGACGTGACTGTTGCTTAACCATCTCATCAATCTTGACAGCATCCGGAATGATATCGGGATAGTCAATGATCATATGGGGGTCTTCTTTAACAACAGTTTCCATGGGAACTGCTTTCCCGTGTCTCGGTTCGGGAATGCGATTAGCTATTTCGTTACCATAGTCATAGTTATGGTCATTGACTCTAGCCAGATCTCTTACGGCTCCTTTACCCAGGAACCTACCATAAGATCCTATACGGCTTACGCACTCTGAAGAATATTTTCTCTCTACATAAGCTAAAACCTCGTCTATTCTTTCCGGGTCAAAATCAATGTCAATTAAATGTCTGGTGGCGAACCACCAGACATCTGCACCTCCTTTGTTATGTCATAATTGTCTGACAAGCCTAGGCAATATACGATCGAAGAATTAATTTTGTTTGGGTACTTATCTTTAACAATATAGGCCCTCGCTAGTAGATCCATGTCTGTATCAACCATTCTATTGAGTTCTCTATTGATTGTCTCGTCATCTATCAGTGAAACCCTATCTGGCATTAGATGCTCTTTAAGCCTTTTTGCTCTGATATTCAAAATCTAAGTTCTCCTTCGCTTTATTAAATTTCCTTTTTAGAAATAATGTTGCGTCATCATACATAAAGTTTGCTATTCTACTCATTTGTTTGCTGCCGCCATACTCTAGTTGTAACGATGCGCAGTCGAGCCTCCTTTTTTGAAGCTTGGTTACCTGATAAACTATTTTATTTGCCACGAGGGACTTTGCGATACCTTCAACTAGTTCTTTTGTACCGACAATTGACCATGACATATCTTGGCCCATACCTTTCCAACTCCCATCTCCATCAAAGTATCCCCTAATAAAGTCTCTTAAGAATTCTGAATCTATGTATGTGGTAAGATCTTTTAGGGTGCTTGTCTTTCTTTCTGTTATGCCTAAGCATTCAAGGGCGGTCACCATTTGATCGCTTCTAATGAGTAGTCTATTAATTGGTGTTTCTAGCGTATATCCGGTAGCATATTTATATGAATATATCTTACCGGTATACTGTAAAATTCCAGCTATGTCCTCTAGTATATGTTTGTCTCTAGAATGTAAGTCTATTTTTATACTATGACTAGAGTGTCGTGTTTTTTGTATGCAGCCATCAGCGGCAATAAGACCATAAATATAAGCCTTATCTGGAGTATCTATTTTATCGAAAAAGGTATCGTCTTGTTGATATCTGTTTATATTCTTTTGCTTATGGGATCTTATTTTGATCCCGTTTCTTTTTAGGGCGCTCCATGCCGTTGAGGCACCAAGTCCCAGTTTCTTTTCTATATATGGAGTACCGTGGCCTAACTTATAAAGTTCTATGATTTCTTTGTCTCTTTTCTGTAAATCCATACATTAGATTTTACCATAATAATTCTAAGTCCATATCTAATGCTGGGACTTTTATTTCTTTTTCTATGGCAACATGTGCTATGCGAGCTGCATTTAAGAAACGACTAAAGAATAGATCGTATTTAATCGGATCTGGTTTCGTGATACCTAAAGCCCAGCAGACTAGAGAGCCAACCACGCTTCCTCTTCCCGGTCCCACTTGTATGCCGCAATCTCTTGCGTGCTTGACGTAGTCCCAAACGATTAGAAAATAGTCTGAGTATCCCATGTCCTTAATTGTTTGTAGCTCGTAAGCAAGGCGCTCGCTATAGTTTAATGGGATGCTTTCCCCTTGGTCTTTAAACTTATGATATAGGCCCCAGCCAGCAACCTTACGCAGTACTTCACTTGCGGGGACAGTAAGACCAGGAAAGCGGGGCATGCCTACTCTTATATTCTTAAAGTAGTCCCCGTCAATTTGGTTTGCAATGTGTACTGAATTAGAAAGTGCTTCTAAAGGAAGATGGTCCTTCTCAAATACAGAATACATCTCTTCTGAAGATCTAATATATGCCCCTAGGTCTTGTTCGGGATAAGATGGATTAGAAAGTGTTTTTCTATGGCCGATACAAACAACTTTATGTTGCAGCTTATAATCTTCTGGGTCTAGATAGTGAGCATCATTAGTTCCCACAAGAGGGATATTGTCTGCAACACTTAACTGAATAACCATTTCATTTAGGCGAGCCTGTTCGGGCAAGCCATTAGACTGTAACTCTAGGTAAAGTCTCTCCCCTAGAATTTCTTTTGCCGCGAGGATAAAGCTTCTAGCTTCCTTAAGCCCTCTATGCTCAGCATATTTATATAGTCCTCCACCTACACAAGCTGTTGTACAAATAAGTCCTTCGTTATATGTATTGAGTAGGTTA
>Ga0180009_10008018_pt1 | contig 10598 bp, 7 predicted proteins | sample OS_PC_MetaG_FD_123537 | JGI IMG/M metagenome (GOLD analysis project Ga0180009, IMG submission 123537) | Groundwater microbial communities from the Aspo Hard Rock Laboratory (HRL) deep subsurface site, Sweden - OS_PC_MetaG | ecosystem: Environmental > Aquatic > Deep subsurface > Groundwater... | reverse complement strand
CGAAGAGGAGGCAGGTGTCCGTGGACCGGCCGCAGCGGTTTTCCAGCACCCGGCAGGCGCACTCGGCCAGGGCGAAAAAGGAGGACTTGTCCATCATGGCCGTGAGGACGTCAAAGGGCAGGACCTCCACATTCCCGGCCACGGTTTGTTCTACCGGGATGATCCGGGCAAAGGGGGTTTTGCTCGCCGCGAACTCCAGGCCCATGGGGCCGTCGTGGTATTCCTTCCACAACTCGGCCAGGCGGCGCTGGACCGGCGTCTTGGCCCCGGCCATGAGGGGGAACTCGAACAGCCCCGGCACGGTGGGCAGCAGGGCATAGCTCGTTTCCCCGGCCTTTTCCCGTGCGTACACCACGCCCTTGTCCGCCATGGATTCGCAGAGGGCCCGGGCCTCGGCCTCGGACACGCCCGCGTCGGCCGCGATGCCGCCCGGGGACCGGGGGGCGAAGCCCATGTGCACGGCCAGGGCTGTTTCCTCCGGGGAAAAGAGGAGGCCCAGGATCTCGTCCAGGGCCGGATGGTCCGGCGCCCCGGCCGGATGGGCGTTCAACATTTCCTTGAGTTTCTCGCGGGCGTCCATGGGGCCTCCTTTTTCGGGAAGGGAACTTGATCGACGGATTTCCAACGCGTAGCACGCAGGGAGGGATTTTTCAAAAAGGAAAAGATTCGGAAGGCAAGCCGGCCCGGTCCGGGCATGAGGCGGGGGGATGCCCGGCGGAAAAGAAGGCGGCCCGGCCCGGGAGGAAGGGCCGGGCCGCCAGGCGGGCCCTTACCAGCGGCCCGGTCCGTCGTTGTCACCTCCGCGCCCGCAGCGTCCCCGGCCGGGACCGCCGCCCGGGCAGTTTCCATAGCCCGCTCCGGGTCCGGGGCCCATGCCGGGGCCGAAGGCGGGCAGGCCTGCGGCCTTGGCCTTGGCCCGCATCTGCTCCTGGAGGTCGAAGATCTGCCCGGCCAGTTCACCGGCGCGCTTGGGGTCCGGCTTCTCGCTGTTCATGAGGGCCTGGTACTCGCTCTTTTTGGTGACCAGTTCCCGGCGCAGGTCCGAAGTCTCGGCCTGGAACTTGTCCAGGGCCGCCTGGTTCTCTTCCGAAACCGCCGGGGGGCCGTCGTTGCCGGCTCCCCATCCCGGGCATCCACCCGGCCCGTAGGACCAGGCGGCCGTGGCGGCCAGGCCCAGGCTCAGCAGGATCACCAGTGCCATCGTCATTTTGCGCATGATGTCTCTCTTTCTCTTTCGGGTTCCCGCCTTTTGGCGGCATGGTTTGTGCCTCTACTATACCTCGAAAGCCGCACCGGCATCTCGTCCGGTTGCCCCTATACAAAGGCAAGCCGCGTGCCAAGGGCAAAGAAAAATGGATTATTCATTGATTTCATTGATTATTTTTCCGATGCTCCCGCTGGGGCGTCCCGGAGCGGCCCGGACAGGTGGATAAATTTTATACAGCAAACCCTCTTTTCACCCAGGCCATGTGTTTACAAATTACCCGGTCGGCCTTAGGGTTGAAAAAAGGACGAACTCGGCCGGGCCTTTTTTGGGGTCCCGGACGGAGAGGAAGCTCTCATGGCGAAAAAAGACCCGACCAGGATCAAGGCGCAATGGCCCGCATCCCCGGTGATCCTCCTGTCGGCGGTGGTCATCCTTCTCGTGGTGGTGGCCGCCTTTGCCGGGCGGAACATCAGCCGCGACAAACAATATATGTCCAAAATCCTTTTGGAAAAGGGCGCGGCCCTCATCCGCTCCTTCGAGGCCGGGACCCGCACGGGCATGATGGGTTCCCGGTGGGGGGAGGGTCAGATCCAGACCTTGATCGAGGAAACGGCGCGCCAGGAGGACATCCTGTACATCGCCGTGTGCGGCCCCGGCGGCCGGGTCCTGGCCCACAGCAACCCGGCCCGGATCGGGGAGCCCTTCCACGCCTTTCCCCTGGCCGGGGACCCCGCCAGCCTGGACAGGGCCCAATGGCGAGTTCTGGAGTACAACGGTATACGGTCCTTTGAGGTTTTTCGCCATTTCCGGCCCCTCACCGCCCGGTTCGGCCGGGGCAGGGGCGGCCCTCCCGGCACCGGGCCGGGGCGCTTTCCCTGGTGCATGGGCCCGGAAGAGGGTAACGGCCCTCCCGGAGGAGACTCCCCGCCGGACTGGTGCTTTCCGGACGGCCAGGACCGGCCCCCGGCCATGATCTTCGTGGGCCTGGACGTGGCGCCCTTTGCCGCTGCCCGGTCCAGGGACATGAGGATCACCCTGGTCATCGCGGCGGTGCTGCTGCTCCTGGGTTTTGGCGGCATGGTGAGCCTGTTCCGGGCCGAGAACTACCGGAATACCCGGCGGCTTCTCCAGGACAAGAGCGCCTTTGCCGACGTGGTGGTGGCGAGTCTCCCCGTGGGGCTGGTGGCCACGGATCCCGATGGCCGGGTGGTGTTCTTCAACGACGCAGCGGGCAAGACCCTGGCCATGGAACCGGCATCGGCCATGGGCCGTCTTGCGGACGATTTGCTCCCAGCCCACGTCCCGGCCCTTGGGGAATTTTTATACACCAGGGAGCCGGTGGTGGAACAGGAGCTGGCGGCCTTCATCCCGGGCCGGGGAGAGGTGCCTCTCTCGGTCTCGGCCGTGGGCATCGAAAACGAGTCCGGCGGGTTCGTGGGCCGGGCGCTCATCCTCCGGGACCTCACGGACCTGCGCCGCCTGGAGGACGAGATTCGGCGCAAGGACAAGATGGCTGCCCTGGGAGGCCTGGCTGCGGGCGTGGCCCACGAGATCCGGAACCCCCTGTCTTCCATCAAGGGCCTGGCCACCTATTTCGGGAGCAAATTCGGGGAGGATTCCGAGGACCGGGAGGCGGCCAGGGTCATGGTGAATGAAGTGGAGCGGCTGAACCGCGCCGTGACCCAGCTTTTGGAGTTCGCCCGGCCCGCAGACATCAAGGCCCAGCCCACGGACGTGAACGCCCTGGTGGAGCATTCCCTGCGCCTGGTGAAGGAGGATGCCCGGGCCCGGGGGGTGACCCTGCGTTTCGACCCGGACTCGAATCTTCCCTCCTTTGTCCTGGACCCGGACCGCCTGGCCCAGTGCCTGTTGAACCTGTACTTGAACGCCCTGGACGCCATGGAGCAAGGCGGTGTCCTCACGGTGAACGCGGCCCCGGAAAACGGCGGCCTGGCCCTTTCGGTGACGGACACGGGCCGGGGCATGGACCCAACGGACCTGGACAAGATTTTCGACCCCTACTACACCACCAAAGCCTCGGGCACCGGCCTGGGCCTGGCCGTGGTGCACAAGATCGTGGAGTCCCATCATGGCCGGGTGCGGGTCGTAAGCCGTCCGGGCCGGGGCACGGTTTTCACCATCAGCCTGCCCGCCGGAAAGGGAGGCGCTCATGCCTGACGCCGGAAAGCCCAGGGCCCGGGTGCTGGTGGTGGATGACGACGCCGGGCACCGCCAGACGCTCGCCACCATCCTGAAAAGCTGGGGATACGCGGTCCAGGCCGTGGAGAACGGGGCCCTGGCCGTGGAGGCGGTCAAGGAGACCCGGGTGGACCTGGTCCTCATGGACGTGCGCATGGCGGTCATGGACGGGCTCACCGCCCTTTCCCACATCCGGGCCTACAACCCCTCCATTCCCGTCCTGGTCATGACCGCCTACTCCTCGGTGGAGTCTGCGGTGGAGGCCCTGAAGAACGGGGCCTACGACTACCTCACCAAGCCGCTCGACTTCGAGGTCTTGAAGCTCACCCTGGAGCGGGCCCTGGAGCACGCGGGCCTGAAATCCGAGAACGAACAGTTGAAGCGCCAGCTCACGGAACCCTTTGAGCTGGGAGCTATCGTGGGCAAGAGCCAGCCCATGCGGGAACTCATCAGCCTGGTGGCCATGGTGGCCCCCACCGAGGCCACGGTCCTCATCAACGGGGAATCCGGCACGGGCAAGGAACTGGTGGCCCGGTCCATCCACATGAACAGCGCCCGGGCGGCCAGGCCCCTGGTGGTGGTGAACTGCGCGGCCATGACCGAAACCCTCCTGGAGTCCGAGCTGTTCGGCCACGAAAAAGGGGCCTTCACCGGCGCGGACCGCCGGAGGGACGGACGATTCGCCCAGGCGGACGGCGGCAGCATCTTCCTGGACGAGATCGGCGAGATGCCCGCATCCATGCAGGCCAAGCTGCTCCGGGTGATCCAGGAGCGGGAGGTCCAGCCCCTGGGGAGCGACCGGGTCCGCAAGGTGGACGTGCGCATCCTCGCTGCCACCCACCGGGATTTCGCCGCCGAGGTGGCGGCCGGGCGCTTCCGGGAGGACCTTTACTACCGTCTGAACGTGGTGACCGTGCGCATCCCCCCTTTACGGGAGCGGGCCGAGGACGCGCCGCTGTTGGCCCAGCACTTCCTGGCGCGGTACGCGGAGAAAAACCGGAAGGAGGCCAGGGGGTTCACGCCGCTGGCCATGGATATGCTGGTGAAGTATTCCTGGCCGGGGAATGTGCGGGAGTTGGAGAACGCGGTGGAGCGGGCCGTGATCCTCATGACCGGCCAGCACGTCACCGAGGCCGAGCTGCCCCGGCCCGTGGTCCAGGCCTGGACCGGGACGGAGCCTGCGCCCGGGCCCGCCCAGGCCTCAGGCCCCGTCCCGGCGGCCAACGGCGCGGTTTCCTTGGAGGAGGTGGAAAAGGAAGCCATCGCCCGGGCCATGGCCGCCGCCTTTGGCAACAAAAGCGAGGCCGCCCGGGTCCTGGGCATCACCAGGAAGACCCTGCACAACAAGCTGAAGAAATATGGGCTGGAATAACGGATGGGGTGGATTTCGGGCTTTTTCTATGACCATCAGAAAGAAGATTCATCCGACCAAAGCGTACCTGCCTCCAAGATAAGGCCGCATTGGGAAGCGGTCCGAGCCGCCCCCCCCTTTGACAAAGGGGGGCAGGGGGGATTTCTTTTTATCTTCTTACTTTTTTACTCCGCCGGTTCTGTGGGGACCCCGGAGTCAAAGGGGGAACCCGCTTCGGGCTTTGCTCGCCCAAGACCGCCCTTTGTGCAGGATCTGCCTGTTTCGGAAAACGGTATCAGTCCCCGGTCTGGCAGGCGAGGCCCCATTCGCTGGGGCACATGGAGGCTTGGACGATGCCGAACATGGAGTCCAGGATTTCGTAGGCTGTGAAGCTTTCGGCCCGGTCCTCCAGGCGGCGGGAGAAATCCTGCTGACTTTCCTGGCGGGCCTTGAGGTTTTCCATCTCCTTCAGGACCTTCACCGCGGCATTCTGGTCGGCCAGTTTCTCCGTGGAATCGCCCAGGCCGCCTTCCAGCTTTTCCCACTTGGCCCGCAGGTCCTGGGAGTCGGCGGAAAGGAGGAGCTGCCGGTTTTTTTCGCTGGCGAAAAGCTTTTGGCCGGCCACGAAGGTTTCCACGGCCACATCTGTGGCCCGGGACAGCTCGGTGAGTTCGTTTTGCAGCATTTCCCGGGCGTTTTCCGGCAGGGTAAGGTTCACCTGTTTCAGCATGGCCTCGTTCCTCCCCAGCTTGTACCGGAACTCCCGGCCGGCGGCCTCAAAGAACTTCAGGTTCAGGGTCCGGCACACGGACACCAGGTCTTTTTTGTCGCGCACGGCCATTTGGAGGGCCTTGCCCACCAGGGGCAGGGTGCGGCCGGACTTGTAGAAGAGGTGCCGGCCCATGACGACCCGGTAGATCATTCCCACCGTGGCTTGCCAGTCCTGCATGTGGAGTATGTGGGGCACGCTCTCATAGAGGCGCTCCAGGATGTCGTTGCCCATGAGGTGGGAGGGGGTGGCGAAGAAGGGCGTGCCCCCCAGCATGGGCTGGGCGATTTTGCCCGAGGCCAGGGGCTTGTAGATGACCGCAGTCTCCACGTCGATCAAGCCGATCTTGAACTTTTCCGCCGAATTCAGAAAAGCCGGGTATTCCTTCTGATTCCCGGCCACCAGGAGGTTGTCGGGCTTCAGGTCCCGGATGGCCACCTTCTTTTCGGCCAATAGAGCCAAAACCTCCACCAGGTTGGTGGAGATGGCTTCCATTTTGGGCTTGTTCTGGTTCAAGGAGAGCTTCCGAAGGTGGGAGCGCACAGCCTCCCGGTACATCTCCATGGCCTCGGCCGCAGATTCCAGCTCCTGGCCGATGGCATCGTTGATGGCCGCCGCCATGGAGGCCTCCACCCCCTGGTCCCCTTTCTTCACCTTGCCACCGGACAGGTGGGCCGAAAGCCACCGGCGGATGTCATACTCCGAGGGAGGCGGCTGGCCGGCATCCCGGTGGGCGGCCACGACCCGTTTGCCCACGTCCCGGGTCATGCGGAGCAGCGCCTCGGCGGCGTCCTGGTTCTCTTCACCGTAGCGGCCCGTGAAGGCCTCGGTGTCGAAAAGCACGTCGCCCTGGTTGGCGATCTCCTTTTCCACCCGGTCCTCCACCGCGTGCATCTCCTCCACGATACCGCCCAGGAAGTAGTAGCGGGAGAGATCCATGAAAAAGGCGTAAGCGCCGCCCATCTTCAGGTGGCGCTGGAACTTGGAGCCCCGGAGCCATTTCAGGTACTTCTCCTCCATCTGGGCCGGGGAGAGGAATTTCTCGTCTTCAAAGGAATAGATCTTTTTCATGATGACGGAGACCCGGGGCACGATGCACTCCCGGGGGGCCATCTGCTCCTGGATGGCCACTTCCTTCTTGATGGCCGCCACGTACTTGTCGAAATCCTTGATGGCCGTGGGGGGAACTTTCACCACCATGTGCTCGTCGTAAATCACGTAGAAGCACTTGCTCTTGGACCCGGACCCCTCGCCCAGGGGGCTCACCCGCATGCGCCGGACCTGCCAGTCCTGGCCGGTTTTCACCCGAAGCTCGTAGGTGAAGGTCTTGCCCTTGGGGTCCTTGTCCACCCGGCGGGCCACGGCGGAGTCCGAGGCCTTGGCCTCTATCTGGGCCTTGAACAGTTTCAGGAAGAACCGGGCGATGCGCTCGTTGTCCGGCAGGCAGGCCTCGGCCTCGTCGTCGTCCTCCTCCCCCTCGCCCTCCTTGCACTGGGCCTCGGGCTTGTCCGTGGCGAAGGTTTTTTTCAGAAACAGGTACCCCTTGAAGACGGACAGGAGGCCGATGGCCGCGTAGAGCACGGGATAGGCCACATCGTATATCTGCCTGGTCGATTCAGGGAGATGGGTCCGCACGGGGAAGATGATGGGGATGATGACGATGAAAACCAGGACGAGGATGGCGATGATCATCGGGGTTCACCTTTTTCGGGAGTCCCGTCGGCACCGGCCGCGGGAGGGTTTTTCGTGACAACCCGGCTGCGGAAGGGGAGCCCGCCGGCCGTGGGCGGGTTTAGGCCCCTTATCCCAGGGCTTCGCGCAGAAGGTCCGGCAGGGGCGTCTGGCGCTCCAGGACCCGCTCCAGGAAATCCGCCCGGCTCCACACCCGCCGGAGATTTTCCGGGTTGGAAAGGAGGCGCTTTTCCAGGGCCGGGTCCTTCAGGACCGGGCCCGCGAATCCGCCGGATAGGAGCCGGGACATGGCCCCGGCCATGAAAGCGGAAAGGTCCGCGTAAGTGAAGTCCCCGGATAGCATGCGTTTAGTCTCCGGGCCGTCCAGAGCCAGGGCCACGGCTTCCGGGTCCCCGATGCGCTCGGCCAGGCGGTTTTCCAGCACCCGGCGCACGGCTTCGGGGTCGGCGAGGATCTCGTCCATGAGTTTCCGGTCCTCCGAGGCCGCGCCCCGGTCCCGGTATTTCTTCTGGGTGGCCATTTTCCGCAGGCCGGCCAGGTTCTTGGCCGGATAGAATTTCGCTATAGGCTCTGTGGCCATGGGGTGGAGGTTGCCGCCCGGGTGGGCGCACTGGGCGAACAGGACCAGGGTCCGGTCCCGGCCCATGTGCTCCAGTTCGTAGCGCCCCTTGACCTGGGTCATGCGCACCACCTTTTTCACTTCCGGCGCGGCGGGGTCCGTGACGGCGGAGAAAGTGATGAGGCACCGGGCATGGTCCATGTCGACCACCGCCTCGTTGCCCATGACCATGTCCCGGTCTCCCAGGGGCCAGGGCAGTCCCATGCGGCAGTACACCACCTTGTTCAACCGGTCGTGCTCCCGGACCACCCGGGCGGACTTCAGGTCCGTCATCCACTTGGTGAAGGCGTCCACATCCTCCAGCACCGCCCCCACGGCGTCCATGGGGGCGTCCACGAAACCCGTGGCCCAGAACTCGCTCGCTCCGCCGGGATGCGGGCGCATATAAGCCCGGATACCATCCTTTTCATGGAACATGACTGTCTCCCTACGCCAGGGTATTGCCGTATTGGAAAAAGAAAAGAAGGGAAAAGGGACCGCCAGCCAGGGCCCGGGAGAACCGGGTGCCAAGCGGCCATGGAGAAAAGTTTACCCCACGCGCCCGCGAGGCGCAACCCAAACCGGATTCGCGCCCCGTGGATGCGGGGAAAATGTGGGGAAAACCGCTAGCAGGATGGAGAGGATTCCGCCAGTTTCTTCTTCACGTGGGCCATGAGGCCCCCGGCGGCCACCAGTTCCTGCATGAAGGGCGGGATGGGCATGGCCTGGTGGACCTTGCCTGTGGTGAGATTCCTGATTTCACCCCGGTCAAAATCCACCTCCACCTCGTGGCCATCGGCGATTTCGTCCGCATCCGGGCACTCCAGTATGGGCAGGCCCATGTTGAAGGCGTTGCGGAAGAAGATGCGGGCGAAGCTTTTCGCAATCACGCACCGGACGCCCGCAGCCTTGATGGCGATGGGCGCGTGCTCCCGGGAGGACCCGCATCCAAAGTTTTTTCCCGCCACGATGACGTCCCCGGCGCGGACTTTTCCCGCGAAGGAGGGGTCCGCGTCCTCCATGCAGTGGGAGGCCAGGACCGCCGGGTCACTGGTGTTCAGGTACCGGGCCGCGATGATCAGGTCCGTGTCCACGTCGTCCCCGAACCGGAATGCCTTGCCTTTGTCGCTTTCCATGAGGTGTTCCTTTCGAGAAACCGCTTTTTGAAAGAAACCGCAGATTACGCAGATCAAAAAGCGGATTACGCAGGTCCTTGGGTATTTGGGCTCATCGCCCCGGCTGCCGGGCGCATCCGCCGAATCTCCCCTCTCCCCCTTTGAAAAAGGGGGGGAACTCCGTGCCGCTTTTCCGGGAGGCCGGATTGCCCACTTTGGGATGCGAAGCATCCCCACCCAAAAAGTTTTTGGGAAGGGGGTGTGGGGGGAACCCTTTTTTCAAAAAGGGTTTCCCCCACAATTTTTCTACAAATCTTCCGGCCCCGCCAGCTTTCCGGCCACGGCGGAGGCGGCGGCCACGGCGGGGTTGGCGAGGTAGACTTCGCTTTTGGGGTGGCCCATGCGGCCCACGAAGTTGCGGTTTGTGGTGGCCACGGCGCGTTCGCCCTCGGCCAGGATGCCCATGTGTCCGCCCAGGCAGGGTCCGCAGGTGGGGGGCCCGATGACGGCCCCGGCGTCCAGGAAGGTTGCCAAAAGCCCCTCGTCCATGGCCTGTCGGTACACGGCCGGGGTGGTGGGGATGACGATGAGCCGCACGTCGGGGTGGGCTTTTCTGCCCTTCAGGACCGAGGCTGCGGTGCGCAGGTCCTCAATGCGGCCGTTGGTGCAGGAGCCGATGACCGCCTGGTGGATGGTCACGTCCCCCACCTGGCTGATGGGCCGGGTGTTTTCCGGCAGATGGGGGAAGGCCACCGTGGGCTCGATCTTTGCGGCATCGTACTCGATGATCCGGGCGTAGGCGGCGTCCGGGTCGCTCGCGTAGTACACGGGCTTGCGCAGGGCCCGGTTTTTCACGTACTCCCGGGTCTTTTCGTCCGGGGTGCAGATGCCGTTCTTGCCCCCGGCCTCGATGGCCATGTTGGCCATGGTGAACCGTCCGGCCATGGACAGGGCCTCGATGGCTTCGCCCGTGAACTCCATGGCCATGTACAGGGCCCCGTCCACGCCGATGTCGCCGATGATGTGGAGGATCAGGTCCTTGCCCTCCACCCAGGGGGCGAGTTTTCCGTGGAACACGAACTTCAAGGTTTCCGGGACCTTCAGCCACACCTCGCCCGTGGCCATGGCCGCGGCGAGATCCGTGGAGCCCACGCCCGTGGCGAAGGCCCCCAACGCGCCGTAGGTGCAGGTGTGGGAGTCCGCGCCGATGACCAGGTCGCCGGGCACCACGATGCCCTTTTCCGGCAGGAGCACGTGCTCCACCCCGGCCTCTCCGCCCTCGTACCAGTGGGTGAGGCCCTGGGCCTTGGCGAATTCCCGGACCTTTTTCACCTGCATGGCCGAGAGGATGTCCTTGTTGGGGGTGAAATGGTCCGGCACCAGGACCACCCGGTCCCGGTCGAACACGCATTTCGCGCCGATGGCGGTGAATTCGTCGATGGCGATGGGCGCGGTGATGTCGTTGCCCAGAGCCACGTCCACCCGGGCGGTGATGAGTTCGCCGGGGACGACGCGCTTTTTCCCGGCGTGGGCCGCCAGGATTTTTTCGGTGATGGTCATGCCCATGGGAAGGCCTTTTCCTTTAGGATGATGAGGGATGAAGGATCAAGGATGATGCGGCACGTCCGGAATCCGCCCAGGACCGTCACCCCGGCGAAGGCCGGGGT
>Ga0180009_10008017_pt1 | contig 10599 bp, 10 predicted proteins | sample OS_PC_MetaG_FD_123537 | JGI IMG/M metagenome (GOLD analysis project Ga0180009, IMG submission 123537) | Groundwater microbial communities from the Aspo Hard Rock Laboratory (HRL) deep subsurface site, Sweden - OS_PC_MetaG | ecosystem: Environmental > Aquatic > Deep subsurface > Groundwater... | reverse complement strand
CGAGCGGGTGCAGCTCCGCGAACTGACGATCATCAAGTCCAACGGCCGCAGGGTGCCGTTCGACCGGGACAAACTCATGCGTTCCGTGCAAGTCGCCATGCGCAAACGCCCGGTTGAGCAGGAGCGCGTTGAGCGTATGGTGAGCGGCATCGTGCGGCGGCTCGAGAGCATGGGGGAAAGCGAAATTCCCTCGGCCATGGTCGGCAAGCTGGTCATGGAAGGCCTCAGCTCTCTCGACGCCGTTGCTTATGTGCGGTTCGCCTCGGTCTACCGGAACTTCCGCGAGGCGAAGGATTTCGAGGAGTTTCTGGGCGAACTCAGCGGGCCGTTCGACGGTTCCCTGCGTGAGGAAGACGAGGACCGCTGATCCTTCGGGCCGCCAGCCGCGGAACCCGGAGGGAACCGCGGTCCAGCCCGCCGATAGGGATGAAAATGGTTCGGCCCCACGACACTCATTTCATGAAGATGGCATTGGCGCTCGCCGAGCGGGGGCTGGGACAGGTTGCTCCCAACCCGGCTGTCGGCTGCGTGATCGTGCGCGAGGGCGGCGACGCGCCGCGCGTCGTCGGGCGCGGCTGGACCCAGCCCGGAGGCAGGCCCCATGCCGAGACGGAGGCGCTGGCGCGGGCGGGGGCGCTCGCAAAGGGGGCGACGGCTTATGTGAGCCTCGAGCCCTGTTCGCATCACGGCAAGACAGGGCCCTGCGCCGAGGCGCTGATCGAGGCCGGTATCGCGCGCGTCGTCGGGACGATCAGCGATCCCAATCCCGAGGTTGCGGGGCGCGGCTTCGCGATGTTGCAGGCGAAAGGCGTCGAAGTGACGGAGAACGTCTGCGCGGCGGACGGCTATTATCTCAACGAAGGTTTCTTTCTCACCATGTCGGAGCGGAGGCCGCTCGTCACTCTCAAGATCGCGAGTTCGCTCGACGGGCGGACGGCGACGCATGACGGCCACAGCCGCTGGATCACGGGTGAGGCGTCGCGGTATCGCGGGCACCTCCTGCGCGCAACGCATGACGCGATCCTGGTCGGCAGCGCGACGGCGATTGTCGACGACCCCGAACTTACCTGCCGCTTGCCCGGCCTTGAAGGCCGCTCGCCCATCCGCATCGTGGCGGATGGCCGATTGCGTCTGCCGTTGACATCGAAGCTGGTGCGCGATGCGCGCCAGGTGCCGGTATGGGTGCTGACATTGCCGGGCGGTGACGAAAGCCGGCGCAAGGCATTCGAGGAATGCGGGGTCACCCTCATAGACATCGATTCCGGCAACGGGGGCGTCATGAACATGCGCGGCGCGATGGAAGCGCTCGCGGCGCGCGGCATCACGCGCGTTCTGGTCGAGGGCGGCGCGCGGCTTGCCGCATCGCTCGTTCGGGATCATCTCGTCGACCGCATCGAGTGGTTCCAGGCGCCCAAGGTGATCGGCGGCGACGGGTATCCTGCTATTGCGGCGCTCGGCATCAAGAAAGCCGATGAGGCGCCCGGTTTCGTTTTGCGGGAGACGGCACCTGTGGATGGCGACACGGTCGCAAGCTTCGTGCGCGGGAGCTGAAATATGTTCACCGGGATCATCACCGATGTGGGGCGCATCCGTGCCGTCGAAAAACGCGGCGACACGCGGTTCACTATCGAAACGATCTACGATCCTGCGACGATCGACATCGGTGCCTCCATCGCCTGCTCCGGCTGCTGCCTGACCGTGATCGAGAAGGGGAGCGATGCCGGGGGCAACTGGTTTGCCGTCGATGTGTCGCAGGAGTCACTCGACTGCACGACACTCGGTACATGGATCGAGGGGACGAGGATCAATCTCGAGCGCGCGCTCAAGGCCGGAGACGAACTCGGCGGCCATATCGTGAGCGGACATGTGGACGGGGTCGGGCGGATCGTCGACATAAGGCCGGAGGGCGATTCCATGCGCTTCACGTTTGAAGCGCCGGAAGGGCTTGGCCGGTTCATCGCGCCGAAGGGTTCGGTCACCCTCAACGGCACATCGCTCACCGTCAACGAGGTCGAAGACCCGAAATCCGGCACAAATGCTGGGGGTACGCGCTTCGGCGTCAACATCATTCCCCATACCCAGGCGGTCACGACCTGGGGGCTGGCGAAAGCGGGCGATCCCGTTAATCTTGAAATCGACATGCTGGCCCGCTATGTCGCGCGGCTGGTTCAGAAGGATTGAGACCCGTGTACAAGGAATACCTTTCTCCCATCGAGGACGTCATCGAGGACGCGCGCAACGGCAAGATGTTCATCCTTGTCGATGCGGAGGAGCGCGAGAACGAAGGCGACCTCGTTATTCCGGCGCAGATGTGTACGCCGGAAGCCGTCAATTTCATGGCGAAATACGGGCGCGGCCTGATCTGCCTTACGTTAACGGGCGAACGCTCGAAGCAGCTCAACCTGCAGCTCATGTCGTCGACGAACCAGTCGCGCCATCAGACGGCCTTCACCGTGTCGATCGAGGCGCGCGAGGGTATCTCGACGGGTATCTCGGCTCATGACCGCGCACATACGGTGTCGGTGGCGATCGACCCCACGAAGGGTGCGACGGACATCGTGTCGCCGGGGCATGTGTTCCCGCTCGTTGCGCGAGACGGTGGCGTGCTGGTGCGTGCCGGTCATACGGAAGCGGCGGTCGATATCGCGCGCCTTGCGGGGCTTTACCCTGCCGGTGTCATTTGCGAAATCATGAACGACGACGGCACGATGGCGCGGCTTCCGGATCTGGTGCAGTTCGCGCAGCTTCACGGCCTCAAGATCGCGACGATTGCCGACCTCATTGCCTATCGCCGCCGCTACGACAACTTCATCCATCGTGCCATCGAAACGGAACTCGATAGCGACTTTGGCGGCGAGTTCAAGCTGATGGTCTATCTGAACACGGTCGAGTATGCCGAGCACATCGCATTGGTGAAGGGCGATATTTCGGGACCCGAGCCGGTGCTGGTGCGCGTACATGCGATCAACGTGTTCGACGATATTCTCGGCGCCACGGGTCCGCGCTCGGACATTCTGAAGGAGTCCATGCGGATCATTTCCGAGGAGGGGCGCGGCGTTATCGTGCTTATCCGCGATACGACGGCGACGGTCGTCTCGGACATGCTTCTCCGCAAGGGTGAGAGCGGCGATCACGAGATGCCGCGGCGGCTGCGCGAATACGGGGTCGGTGCGCAGATTTTGCTGGACCTCGGCATTCATGACATGGTCCTGCTGTCCGACACGGATCGAAGCATAGTCGGCCTGGAAGGATATGGGCTCCGCGTTGCCGGACAGCGTCCGCTGAGGCAGGTGGGCGGTGCCAAGCCGCGGGCGAAGGAGACCACATCGTGACGACAGAGCCGAACATCCTGATCATCGAGGCGCGCTTCTATGAAGACCTCGCGGACGAGCTTGCGCGTGGCGCGATAGCCGCGCTGGAGGCGAGGGGCGCAACATGGCAGCGCGCATCGGTGCCTGGCGTGCTTGAAATTCCGGCGGCCGTGAAATATGCACTCGATGCAATGGCGCATGGCGGCTTCACCAAGAAGATCGACGGCTTTGTCGCGCTTGGCTGCGTCATTCGGGGCGAGACGACGCATTACGACATTGTGTCGAACGAGTCCGCGAGGGCGCTGATGCAGCTTGCCGTCGACAGATCGCTCGCGCTGGGCAACGGTATTCAGACCGTCGAGAACGAAGCGCAGGCCTGGGCTCGAGCCAAAGTGAGCGAAAAGAACAAGGGTGGCGGTGCCGCCAATGCCTGTCTCGACATGATCGAGCTCAAACGCAGTTTCGGCGCCTGACGCCGTTCGAGGTTTATCGAAGAAGATGGCGATTCCCGCACAGCCTGCATCCGGCGGCAGCCTCGATCACAAGGCTCGTTCCGCCGCGCGCCTCGGCGCCGTGCAGGCGCTCTATCAGATGGATATCGCGTCCACGCCGCTTGACGATGCGGTTGCCGAATTCGTCGAGCATCGTCTTGAGCATGGCGACGAAGGAGGAGAGGTGGCGGAAGCGGATGCCGCTCACTTCGAGGATATCGTCCGTGGTGTCGTGCGCGAGCAGCGCGAGCTGGACAGACAGGTGAATGGCGCTTTGGCCAAGGGCTGGTCGCTTGCGCGGATCGATTCGACGCTGCGCGCCATTCTGCGCTGCGGGACTTATGAGCTTCGCCGTTGCAAGGATGTACCCCTTAAAGTCATCATCAATGAGTATGTCGATATCGCGCATGCCTTCTTCGAAGGAGACGAGCCGGGCGTCGTGAACGCAGTCCTCGACCGGCTTGGCCGCGACATCAGGGGCGGGGCGGGAGCGGAACATGGCTCCGGCGGAAAAAGCTGAGGGGGGACGGCCCGGCGAGTTCGCGCTGATCGAGGAAGTTTTCGCGCCTCTCGCGTCGGGCGCCAAGGGCGCCTTTGCGCTGAAGGATGATGCCGCGCTTTACCGGGCGGGGGATGGCTGCGAGACCGTTCTCACCGTCGATGCCATCGTTGCCGGCATCCATTTTTTTCCCGACGATCCTGCCGAAAGCGTAGCTCGCAAGCTCCTGCGCGTGAACCTTTCCGACCTCACCGCGAAAGGGGCAGTACCGAAAGGCTACCTGCTCGTGACGGCATGGGCGGACGACACAACGTTCGACTGGATCAAACGATTTGCGGCCGGCCTTGTCGACGATCAGAAGCGCTACGGCGTTTCTCTCTGGGGTGGCGACACGGTGAAGACGCCCGGACCCTTGACGCTTTCATTGACAGCCATCGGCGAGGTACCCGTGGGCGGGATGATCCCCCGGGGCGGTGCCCGGCCCGGCGACGATCTTTACGTGACCGGCACGCTCGGCGATGCGGCGCTCGGCCTCGAAGTGCTGAGGGGGAAGCTCTCCGGACTTGGCAGCGAGGATGCCGGCCACCTCGTTCGGCGCTACCGCGAGCCCGAACCGCGCTGCTCGCTCGGGCCGAAGCTGCGAGGCCTTGTCCATGCCGGGCTCGACGTGTCGGATGGGCTTTTGGCCGATCTCGGCCATATTTGCGAAACTTCCGGGACGGGGGCCCGAATCGAGAAGGACAGACTTCCACTGTCGGCAGCGGCACAAATGGCGCTGCGGCAGGACGAGACGCTCTTTCCACTGATCGTGAGCGGCGGCGACGATTATGAGATACTCTTTGCCGCCCCGCCCGAGAGGGCGAATGAGATCGATGTTGCCGCTGGGGAAGCTTCCGTCCAGGTAACGAAAATCGGCAGAGTGACGGGGCCGGAGGAGGGCGTGACGCTTGCCGATGGCGCCGGCCGCGCGATTCCCCTCAAGCAATTAGGATATAGCCACTTCTAGGCCCGGACCGGCGCGGCCTGCCGGTTGCTTTCCGATGTCGTATTTGGCATCTTTCCGCGCGATTTCTGCATTCGGCAGGGGGAGGACTTCCGGCGTCAAATGCCGGAAGGAGAGTGGCAATTCCCGCCGGTCAATCCTTCAAGGGAACCTAAGGATAAAACAATGAGCACTGCTTTGTGGGCTATTATCGGCTGCGGCGTGCTTGCGCTCATCTATGGCATCTGGGCTGTGCGCTCGGTGCTGAAGCTGGACGCGGGCAATGCGCGCATGCAGGAGATCGCAGCGGCGATCCAGGAGGGCGCGGGCGCCTATCTCGCGCGTCAGTACACAACCATCGCCATCGTCGGTGCCGTGATCTTCGGCGTGGTCTGGTATCTCCTCACCCTCAAGGTCGCCGTCGGCTTCCTTGTCGGCGCGACGCTTTCGGGTGCCGCCGGCTATATCGGCATGCTGGTTTCCGTCCGGGCGAATGTGCGCACGACCCAGGCGTCGAGCGTCAGTCTGGCGGCGGGCCTCAACGTTGCCTTCAAGTCGGGCGCCGTCACGGGCATGCTGGTTGCCGGCCTCGCGCTTCTGGCCGTTGCCGTCTATTACGCGGTGCTCACCGTTCATCTCGGCTATGCGCCCGGTTCGCGTGAAGTCATCGACGCGCTCGTCGCGCTCGGTTTCGGCGCCTCGCTGATTTCGATCTTTGCCCGTCTCGGCGGCGGTATCTTCACGAAAGGTGCCGACGTGGGCGGCGACCTCGTGGGCAAGGTCGAAGCCGGTATCCCGGAAGACGATCCGCGCAACCCGGCCACCATTGCGGACAATGTGGGCGACAATGTCGGCGATTGCGCGGGCATGGCGGCCGACCTTTTCGAGACCTATGCGGTGACCGTCGTCGCGACCATGGTTCTTGCCTCGATCTTCTTCGCGGGCGAAGGCATTGCCTCGATGATGACCTATCCGCTCGCCATCGGCGCGGCGTGCATCGTGACCTCGATCATCGGCACGTTCTTCGTGCGGCTCGGCAAGAGCAACAACATCATGGGCGCGCTCTACAAGGGCTTCATCGCCTCTGCCGTCCTGTCGCTCGTCGCTCTCTACTTCGTCACCGACTGGGTGATCGGGCTCGACACGGCCTACACGGTCGGCACGCTGAACTTCACCGGCATGACACTCTATTATTGCGGTGTCGCCGGTCTTGCCATCACCGGCCTCATCATCTGGATCACGGAGTACTACACCGGCGTGAACTTCCGTCCGGTGAAGTCGATCGCCGCCGCTTCGGCCACAGGCCACGGCACGAACGTCATCCAGGGTCTGGCGATTTCGATGGAAGCGACGGCGCTGCCGGCTCTCACTATCGTTGTCGGCATTCTGGTCACCTACAGCCTGGCCGGTCTCTTCGGCATCGCCATCGCGGTGACGACGATGCTCGCGCTTGCGGGCATGGTGGTCGCGCTCGATGCGTTCGGTCCGGTGACCGACAATGCGGGCGGTATCGCTGAAATGGCCGACCTGCCGGAAGACGTCCGCAAGACGACCGACGCGCTCGATGCCGTGGGTAACACGACGAAAGCCGTCACCAAGGGTTATGCGATCGGTTCGGCGGGCCTCGGCGCGCTGGTGCTCTTTGCGGCCTATACCGAAGACCTGAAGTTCTTCGCGGCCAACCCCGTCGATTACGGCTACTTCGCGGGCGTCAGCCCCGACTTCTCGCTGTCCAATCCGTTCGTCGTGATCGGTCTCTTCATCGGCGGCCTGCTGCCTTATCTGTTCGGCTCGATGGGCATGACCGCTGTCGGTCGTGCGGCGGGTTCGGTCGTCGAGGAAGTACGGCGTCAGTTCAAGGCCGATCCGGGCATCATGGCCGGCACTTCGAAGCCGGACTATGCGCGTGCAGTCGACATGCTGACGAAAGCGGCGATCAAGGAAATGATCATCCCGTCGCTTCTGCCGGTTCTCTCGCCGATCGTTCTCTACTTCGCGGTTCTGGCAATCGCCGACAAGTCGGCGGCGTTCTCGGCTGTCGGTGCGATGCTGCTCGGCGTGATCGTGACCGGCCTCTTCGTCGCCATCTCGATGACGTCGGGTGGCGGTGCCTGGGACAATGCCAAGAAGTACATCGAGGACGGAAACTTCGGTGGCAAAGGCTCCGAGGCTCACAAGGCCGCGGTGACGGGCGATACGGTCGGCGATCCCTACAAGGACACCGCCGGTCCTGCCGTCAATCCGATGATCAAGATCACGAACATCGTGGCCCTTCTGCTCCTCGCGGTGCTTGCGCACTCGTAGGGGCACAGGCCTGAAATAACGAAGCCCCGCGGAGAAATCCGCGGGGCTTTTTCGTTGTCGCGTGTTCTCGCGCTGTTTTCAGCGCCGGTTGGTCGGATTGCCCGTACCGACCGTGGGAATTCCCGCGCCTGGATTGTTGAAGCGGCCGAGATTGCCGAAGAGCTGGCCGAGGATCGTGAGTTCCTTGCCTCGGGTCGGCGTCTTGCGGTCGACGAAATTCACGATCTGTCCATCCTCGAGTCCGTAATAAGCCACTTCCTGAACGGCGTCAGTCTTGTCGAAATAGACGGCAGCGACGGTGCGCTCGACTTCCTCAGGCGCGTAGAAAGCGACGGTCTCGAACTTGCTCGAAATGTAGTACCAGGCTTCCCCGTCGACGGTGGAGACGGTGGACGGCGACCCCATGACAGTGCGGACCTGCTCCTTCGATGACCCGGCTTGGAGCTTGTCGAGATCGGCGGGATCGAATATGTAGCCGCGATCCTGCGTCACCGGAGCACAGGCGGACATCGTAACGGCTCCAAGCGCCAGACAGGCAGCTGTCAGAGTGAGACGGGCGGGGCGGCGCAGTCGGAACGATGTCATATAGAGGCCTCCTGGAGCCTGAAAGGTCTGCCGTTGACCTACCCTTGTCGCCGGTTAAATTCAATCGGCATGTGCAGCATGGGCCAAAACCTAACATCCCCGGCTGGAGTGAAGCCATGATATGGAAAAGGATATTTGGCCGTTCCAGCGACGAGGATACACCATATGTCCTCTATGGGCTGCTGGTCGGGCAGGCGCGCGACCCGGCTTTTTACCGGGACATGGGCGTGCCGGATACGGCGGAGGGGCGATTCGAGATGGTTGCCCTCCATGTCTTCCTGGCGCTGCGGCGTTTAAGAACATGCGGCGAGGCCGGCAAGGAGCTGGGTCAAAAACTGTTCGATGTGATGTTCGACGACATGGACCAGACATTGCGCGAGATGGGGGTCGGCGACCTGTCCGTGGGCAAGAAGATCAAGGCAATGGCTTCTTCATTTTATGGCCGGATGCAGGCCTATGACGAAGCGCTTGCCGGCACGGGCGACGGCAAGCTTGAGGCGGCGTTCCGGAGGAACATCCTTACGGAGACGGCCGCGGCGGAACCCCATGCGGCGGCGCTTGCTGCTTATGTCCGGCGCGTCGACGGCGAACTGGCCGCGCAATCGCCGAGCGAGGTCCTGGCGGGGCGCGTCGTCTTCACCTCGCCAGGGCCGTTCGCGGCTGAAGGAGCGGCGTGATGGGCCCCCGGCCGCATTCGGAGTTTCGGCTTTTTGTCTCCGCGAGCGATGTGCCGCCGGCCGGCAAGGAAGTGGCGTTCGAGGCGGACGAGGCCACACTGAAGGAGCTGGCGAAGCGCTTCGGCATTCCGGAGGTCGTCTCGCTTTCTGGCCTTGCGAAGGTGAGGCCCTACCGCAAGGCCGGCCTCACGGTCGAGGGCAGGTTCGTGGCCGAGGTCGTCCAGTCCTGCGTGGTAACGCTTGAACCGCTCCATCAGGTGGTCGAGGAAAGCTTCACGCAGCGGTACCTTCCGGAACACATGATCGCACCGGATATTCCGGAGATCGGAGAACGGGAGGTCGAGATCGACCTGGAGGCTGAGGACGCGCCGGAGCCGATGGCCGGCAATGGGGTTGAGCTTGGAGAAGCGGTGGCCGAGAGGCTCGCCCTTGCGCTCGATCCCTACCCGCGCAAACCGGATGCCGCTTTCGAGGCTCCCGCGGAAGAGCTGGCCGCCGCTCCGGAAAGCAAGCCAAATCCCTTTGCTGCATTGGAAAAACTCAAGAAAAATTATTGAGTTGGCGCGATTCGTTGCGCTATGCGGCTATTGTCTGCTCCTCGCAAGGCTGTATCTTCGGGGCGCGCCGGATGGGCGGACGCACTGAAGCCGGATCAACAACTGGGAGTAACCGGGTGACGCAAGGACTGACGATAGCCTTGGACGGAATGGGCGGCGACCATGGACCGGAAACGGTGATCGGTGGTGCCGAGATTGCGTCCGTTCGTCATCCAGACATCCGCTTCCTGATTTTTGGCGACGAAGCTCAAATCCGCCCGCTGCTCGACAAGCATCCGCGCGTCGCGCAAGCAAGCGAGATCGTTCATACCGACGTTTCCATTTCGATGGACGACAAGCCGAGCCAGGCGCTGCGCCGGGGCCGCAAGACGAGCAGCATGTGGCTCGCGATTGATGCGGTGAAAGAAGGCAGGGCGCAAGCTGCGGTATCGGCCGGCAACACCGGCGCGCTGATGGCTATGGCCAAGGTCATTCTGAAGACAATCCCGAATGTGGAAAGGCCGGCGCTCGCGGCGCTCTGGCCGACGGCACGGGGCGAGAGCGTGGCGCTCGACCTCGGTGCGACGGTCGGCGCGGATGCCTTCCAGCTCGTGCAGTTTGCAGCCATGGGCGAAGCATTCGCGCGGGTCATCTTCAATATCGAGCAACCGACGGTCGGCCTCCTCAACATCGGCGAAGAGGAGGTCAAGGGAACCGAGGAAGTGAAAGCGGCCGCGCAGATGCTGCGTGAGGCGAAACTGCCGATCCGCTTTCACGGCTTCGTCGAAGGCGACGATATCGCGAAGGGAACGGTCGATGTTGTTGTGACCGATGGTTATACCGGCAACATCGCGCTGAAGACCGCGGAAGGCACCGCGCGGCTTATCGTGAGCTATCTTCGCGGCGCGATGCAAAGCTCCCTGATGTCGCGGATCGGATATCTTTTCGCGCGCGGCGCTTTCAAGGCGCTCGCGGCCAAGATCGATCCGCGGTCATCGAATGGGGCCGTCTTTCTGGGTCTCAATGGTCTTGTCGTGAAAAGTCACGGCGGCACCGATCCCATTGGCTTCGCGGCCGCGATCGATGTGGCTGCCGATGTCGCCGCAGCCGATCTGGTCAGCAAGATTGTCAGCGACCTCGATCGTCTGACCGGCCTCAAGAATGGCCACCGCATACAAAACACAGAAATAGCGGAATCCGAGGCAGCCCTGTCG
>Ga0180009_10008016_pt1 | contig 10599 bp, 9 predicted proteins | sample OS_PC_MetaG_FD_123537 | JGI IMG/M metagenome (GOLD analysis project Ga0180009, IMG submission 123537) | Groundwater microbial communities from the Aspo Hard Rock Laboratory (HRL) deep subsurface site, Sweden - OS_PC_MetaG | ecosystem: Environmental > Aquatic > Deep subsurface > Groundwater... | reverse complement strand
CTTGTTCTGTAATATTAGGCAATTGTAAAATTAACATTCCTGAGAATATTCGCAGAAAATATTACGGTTTTTGTTTCTCTCATTTAACAATGGGTACGCCCATAGTTTTGCTAACCGGACATTGCTGAAAATAAACAAAATTTCGGATGAACGGGCTATTTTTCATGATCTCAGCCCTGTGACAGCCCAATTCGCTGCAGGCGATAACCACCGGAGAGAATATTATTAACCCACTCCCTGCTCTCCAGATACCACTGAACCGTCTTGCGCATGCCACTCTCAAAACTCTCTTCGGGTTTCCAACCCAGATCCCGCTGTATTTTTGCAGCGTCAATGGCATATCGTTGATCATGACCGGGGCGATCCTTTACAAAAGTGATCTGCTCCAGATAGGAGCCTTTTTTCCGGGGTTCAAACTCATCCAGGAGATGGCAGATTGTCTTGACAACCTGGAGGTTGGATTTCTCATTATGTCCCCCGACATTGTAAGTTTCACCTGTTTTTCCCGCCTGGATGACGCGGTGGATCGCCTTGCAGTGGTCTGTCACATAGAGCCAGTCCCGGATGTTGCTGCCATCCCCATAGACAGGCAGATCTTTCCCGCCTAGTGCGTTCAGGATAATCACCGGAATCAGTTTTTCTGGAAACTGGTAAGGTCCATAGTTGTTTGAGCAGTTGGTAGTCAATACCGGAAACTGATAGGTATGAAACCAGGCGCGGACCAGATGATCGGAAGCTGCTTTGGAGGCAGAATAGGGCGAATTGGGCGCATAGGGGGTTTCTTCAGTAAAAAACCCGTGATTACCCAGGCTGCCGTAGACTTCGTCCGTTGACACATGCAGAAAACGGAACCCGGTTTTTTCCCTATCAGACAATTCCTGCCAGTATGCTTTCCCATGCTTCAGCAGATTGTAAGTCCCATTGATATTGGTTCTGACAAACAGATCCGGCCCATCTATGGACCTGTCCACATGGGATTCTGCTGCAAAATGAACAATCGTTGAAGGCCTGAAGTCTTTAAGGATTGTTTCAACAAGCTCCTTGTTACAGATATCTCCCTGAATAAATGAATAGTTGGTGCAATTTTCGATGGATGTCAATGATGCTAAATTTCCAGCATATGTGAGATTATCCAGATTCAGGATTTCTGAATTTGGTTCATCCCGCATCAGATAGTGGATAAAATTGGCCCCAATAAATCCGGCGCCACCGGTAATAAGGTATTTGTTTTTCATAACATCTAAATGCATCTGGCTAATGTGGTGATCTTATCTTTGTCTATTTTTAAAGCAGATTTTCACTATTGTATTATCTTCAGAAAAACAACCAATTGACTCTGTAGATTCCAACTTTTTGGTTTTATATGGTGATATCAAATGTGACAGGATTTACTGTATTCATCAACCTCGAAGCATCCACTTGAGTCGAACAAAGAAAATCCCAGCTCAAAAATTCAAAAATCAATCAGAATATTATCGAAGCTCATCTATCAAACTCAGGATTTGAACAATCACAGGAAATCCATTCAAACCATTATCTGCAGACAACAGCATTCGGAGTTTCCGGTAAAAATTCGATTTCGTCACCGTAAAGCATGACTTCAATATGTCCATGGACCCCGTTCACAAAAACAGGGATCTTATTGTCCTGGAACCAATTCCTGACTCTTGACCCTCTTGCACTGCACCATATCGCCTCAGGGGCAGGAACCAAACCGTATTTTGGACTGACCCTTTCAAAAAAACTGTTTGGGGCAACACCTTCAACGCCATGATGTGGGACTTTCAGAATATCGGCTTGAATATTCGTTGCTTCTGCCAGATATCCACCAATACCTCTGTTCAGATCACCCGTAAAAAGAATTTTCCTGCCGGAATGCGCCAACATCATGATAAGTGACATATCATTGATATCTGTTTGCCCAACCGGTGTGTTTATCCCATCAAAAGCATATAGTATTTTAATTTGCACATCATTCCCCAGATCAAATACCATCCCCGGAACAGCAACCTGAATTGTCACACCTTTTTGATTCAGAAACTGATGATATTCAAGAATTTGCCCATAGTTGCATCCCCAGGGAATCTCCCGATCACAGATAGATCTGTCCGGAATATTGAAAAAAACCGTTTTGATTGTTATACCGGACTCCAAAACTGGAATTAGTCCCTCATAATGATCACGATGAGGATGCGTTATAAACGCAATATCAATCTGATCAACGTTTCTATTTTTTAAATAAGGAACCAATTGTTCACTGGCAGGACCCAAATAGCCGGCATCAATCAATATCGTTTTTCCATGATTCACCTCAATCAGATGGGCATCCCCCTGCAAAGCTGTGTGATTGACATTGACCATCGACCAGACAAAATCCGGTTTTGAACCATTTGAACAATATGCTATTATTCCGATGAAAAAAGATACTATCAGAATAAGGAAAAGGCGCTTTCTAAGACTGAAAAACGTTTTTTTTTGCCCCCTCTGTTTCATCTATTTTTTGATTACATTAAAAGTCAGACATGAAAGGAAAAATGCGAATCAGTCTATAGTATCTTCTTTTGATGGAACAACATCCGTCATCAAATCGTCCATGATCAACATCTTCTCAAACCAGATTTTTATCAGAGTCGCCAGATATCTTCGCCCCATTGAACGAAGACTTAAATTGGATGACCCCCATTTTCTGCCATACCAGTTAATAGGCACCTGGCTGATGCTGTAACCCCGGATCAAAGCGGACAGGGACATTTCGATGGTAATATTAAAATGGGATGCCTGAAGCGGCATGATACTGTGGATGACCTCGGCACGATAGGCCTTGAAGGCATTGGTCAAGTCATTGTGTCTGGTGAGAAACAATAATTGAAGCAGTTTATTGACGATTCGGTTCACCAGCAGCTTAATCGCAGGGTATTCTTCTACAACCGAGGCTTTCAGAAACCGACTGCCGAATACACAATCATAACCTTCTTCAATCTTTCTGTAATATTTTACAATATCGGATGGATCGTCCGACAAATCAGCCATCACAATCATAACGACATCACCCTTGAATGATGCCAACCCGGAACGAATGGCACGACCGAATCCATTGGGTGGTGTTCGGTTGACGATTTGAATGGTACTGTAGATTCCGGCAAGTTCAGACAGAACTTCCAGCGTTTTATCTTTACTGTTATCGTTCACAACAACAAGCTCAAAGGGAATTTTTTCTTCTTCAAGCTTCGGAATAATCCGTGTTATTGTACCACGGATATTTTCTGCCTCGTTGTGTGCAGGGATGATAATAGAGAGTTTCAGATTGTTTTGATTTTCCATTTTTGCCAATTGGACATGATTCAGGGGAAAAATGTTAAAAATCCCGTACCTATTCAACTATCCAGGATCAGCTATAGAAACTAAGACCTGTATGTCATTGAACTCAGCTTCTGCTCAAAAATATAGTGAATAGTTACAAAATCCCTAACGTACTTCAAAAACGGGTCTGATATATCTTCCGCTTAGTTTAATAAGTTATTCAAATAATTCTTGTTTTTATAAATCCAATCGGCAATATCCGCTACGATTTCCCGTGGTTTGATCTTCGGAGCCCAATCAATCGTCTTGCTGATTCGTGAATTATCAGTGATGAAAAAAGGAATATCTGCCACCCGATTTTCAGGGACTGAAGATATTTTGATCCTGTTGCCCGTTACCTCTTCGCAGATCTTTGTTAATTCCAACAAGGAAATACTAACCTCGTTTCCACCACCGACATTATAGATTTCGGCCCGACTTCCATCAAGGGTCTCTATTTGTTTACAGATCAGCTGGAATAAATCCTCAATATGCAAAATATCTCTGACCTGTTTTCCCTCTCCACCGTATCCGAAATAACTCAACTCGCCCTTAAAGATATGGCGTGCCACCCAGAGTGCCGTTACCCCCTGATCCACCTTTCCCATCTGCCACGGTCCTGTCAAAACGGCACAACGGTTGATGACCGCTGGAACATTGTACATTTCACTATATTCCTGAATAATGTACTCCGAACAGAGTTTTGTGGCACCATAAAGGGAACGGCTCCCCTCAAGGGCAAAGTCTTCACTGAAGCCTTTGGACGATACCCCGGCTTTATTCTGATGGGAAGCCAGCTCAAACCGCGTTTCCTTCTCTATATAGGTCAGTTTATTAATCGCTTTGATCGGGTAGACACGGCTTGTGGAAAGAAAGATGAAACCGGCTTCCTGAATTCGGGCAAAATCAAGACAATTAATTGTTCCACTCAAATTGGTCTGAACCAGATAAGCCGGCGATTCCCCATATCCTGCAATAACGGAGGGTTCTGCAGAGCATTCAAGGATCAGGTCCACATTGCCCACACTTTCCAAATCCTCTCTAATCCGGATATCGCCATGGACAAAGTCGATTCCATTCTCTTTAAAACGGCTTAGATTCAGCTCGGAACCCCTTCGTTTCAGGTTGTCCAGACATATAATCCTTGCATTCCCGCTATAGCGGGTCTTAAGTTTTATGGCCAGGTTTGAGCCGACAAAACCGGCTCCGCCGGTGATCAAGATTGTCTTCATTGGTTGTCCATTTGTCTTGTCATTCATCCAGGAAATCAGTCCAACGGCGGTAGCCCCTGGATATATCATCAAACCTGTTGGGATAGAATATGCCGCCAACAGCCAGCCAGCCGTTTTTTGAAACCATTCGGTCATTCAATGTAACCACAACCTGCCTGCTGTTTTCAGGTATTTTAATTGAAACCAACCGCCATTTTTCAGGGGTCTGAGCACATGAACCCGAATCTCGATTCAGTATTAGTTCCTCATTTGACGGCATAAACCGAAGCGACATATTCAGGCCATCAGGCTCCTGCGAGCGGCAGCCGCCAGCAACATAGAGATCAAACCGTTCTTTTCTTATTTCGATCGGACGGCTCTGAATTGAGCCTGTCCATGCTGCAGATCGAATAAAGGTTCCCATTTCAGTTTGAGTCGGCAGCAGCCGCACAGAATCTGGAACAGTTCTAAAATGAGTCCCCTCCTGCTCTGATGGTTCTATCCGGTCAGGAATCTTAATCGCACCGGGCATATAGGGCTTGAGTTCACCGGTTAATTCATTCCAGATTGTCTGGGGGCTTGGATGGGGCAGTTCACTATGAGGATGCTGTCTTGCCAGAAACGCCAGTCCGCTTCCCGGGCTTTTATTCTCCAGAACCAAAGATTCGTTAAGATTTTGAATATATACGCTTTTTAATTTATAATCATCATTCAGGCTACCCAGGCTGGAAATCGATATCTGTATGATTCCAAATAGGGTGGCAGCTTTTACCAGAACACTGAAAACACCAAACTTCAAAATACCCGCTTTATGGACATAGCTATCAAACAGAAAGACCCCGGCAGGGATGTACAATAACAGAAAATCACCATACCTATTACCAGGATACCTTCGACTGTACGCTGTCGCTATCGCCATAATTCCTCCCCAGGCGAGAAGTGCAAAACAGAACAGTTCATTGCGGGTCAGGGTCTTGTTTTTTATTAACTGTCTCAGGAGAAGCAGGACTGAAGGAATCCAGATCCCAAAAACCCCAAATCCGTTGCCGGTCTTATCCGGCCATCCCAGGTTGACATACAATACAGAGAAAAACTGGCTGACGGTCTTGGATTTGAGAAATTCGTGTCCTTTAACCTCCACTATCAATAAGGAGAAGATAATACACAACAATATGGCAGCTATAGCTGAAGCGGACCAGCTAAACCGCCGCGTCGCGGAAAATAAACCGCGATACCCCCAGATCAGCGCCACAACAAAAAATACGGTAAAACCACCGCCATTGCTCAATGATGCAAGCGTACAAAAAAGCGAAATCAAAAAATAGTCTCTAATCTTCAGATCCTCTGCAACAGCAAATCTGAGAGCAAGAACAGTAAAAAAGACCTGGAAATAAAACTGACTTTGAAAACTCCAAAGGAGGTTTTCGTAGACAATAGGAGAAGCAAAAACGATTATCGTCAATATCAATGACAGGATTGAAACTCTTTTTGAATCTGCGATAAAAGCAAAAACGATAAAAGCAGCTGTGAACGATGGTAAAATAGACTGGACAGCCATTCCCAGGAGGGGGTTCCATCCGTCATTGAACCAGAACAATACAACATTGAGCACACGAGAGAGCACAATCCGATGTTCATTATGGGAAACAAAGAGCTGCTGCAGATTCAGACTGCCATCTAAAAACGCCTTGTACAACTTGACTTCATCATCCCACTGGTCCCAATAGGGCACATCAACCCCATATATTCCGATAAATATCAAGCGGGCACTCAATACAATAGAAAAAACCGCCAATGCAAGCCAAAAAGGCGACACATGCTTGAAACGTGTGGTTGAGTCAACAAAATTGAGCCGAGTTAGAAGTGAATATCGCGATGTTAAGAAAACAGAACCTGTTTTTAGGGGCTTCATTCTAAATAATAGACTTAATCACTGATATTTTATATTTTTGTATCTATGCAGCATATGTCTCGCCGTGAAAACCAGGCCCTGTATGTCATTGAACTCATTCTCGACAGACATCCATGTCTGTCTCCGAGGGCGGTCGTTGACGTTGCCATCCTGGCACCGTTTAACCACTCCCAATCCGTTCAATTACATACAGGCCCCGGCTCTCATCGCTGAAAAAGTGGTGAATAGATACATATTTTTTACCGCAACCTGAGATCATATTGTGTCTGGCAAAACATGGAGGGGCATGAAATCAGGGACAAACCCAATCCGGCTGTTTGAGGATGTTTGAATCGATTATCATTCATCAAAATTGATTCTTTCTTTTTCGATGACACGGGGTCTTTTTAATACCTGGGTATGAATGGCACCCAGATATTCCCCGATGATCCCAATAAAAAACAGTTGCACGGATCCAAAGAAAAAAATACCAATCAGGATTGGTGCCACACCCACCGTGAAATAATCCCAGAATAAAAGCTTGGCCACCAGATAGGCGACGGCCAGCAGCAGGCTGAGTATGGATAGAATAAAGCCTGAAAAAGTCGCAATGCGGAGGGGTACTTTGGAGTGGTTCGTAATTCCCAGCATGGCCATATCATAAAGGGTATAAAAGTTGTTCTTGGTGATTCCCTTTTGGCGACGGGGTTGCTTGAAAGGTATCTTCGCGACATCGAACCCTATTTCTGCTATCAAGCCTCTGAAGTATGGATATGGATCATCCATTGTTCTCAATATTTCGATAATCTTTCTGTCGTACAGACCGAATCCCGTGAACTGTTCAAACATTTTGATATTAGACAGTTTTCCAATGGTTTTGTAAAACAGATTTCTCATCAAAGACATCAGAAAAGATTCCTCGCTGCCTGATTTTACGCCAATCACAATCTTGTATCCTTCAGCCCATTTCTCGATAAATTCAGGTATTTTTTCAGGCGGATCCTGAAGATCCGTGGACATGATGATCATACCATCGCCCTGCGCCTGGAGAAGCCCATGAAAAGGAGACCGGATATGTCCGAAATTCCTGCTGTTGATGATTATTTTGACATTCGAATCGGCGGCAGCAATTCTTTTTATTACCTGTTGGGTATTGTCGGTAGAGCAGTTGTCTATGAAGATCTGTTCATAACGGTACTCAGGAAGTTTTTTAAAAACATCCCGGATTCTAGTATAGACTTCTTCAACATTATCTTCCTCATTAAAGCAGGGGGTTACTACACTAATCAATTTCATATCAGTTAAATACAAGATATTTATTTAGAAAAAATGCAATCACGGCCACAGGCAGGATAATGGCTGCACCAGCAATGAACATGCTGATCTGAACACTATCAAATAATTTCAAGAACAAGACGTTGATACCATAAACAATCAAATAAACGCCAAAAAATCTGAAGATCAACCGGTTATTACGATTATTGAAAACAAGTCTGCCGGTTGTGTTAAAATTGAATATTATGCCGGCTATGGTAGACAAAAGTGCAGCCAGAGTATAGTGAACATTGATAAAAATAAAAAAAGCAAAGGTCAGGTATCCGAACAGCGTATTAAAGCCACCGACGATCAGGAATTTAATAAACTGCACATCTATTTTCAGGAATGAACACAGACGGATCAGCCAGCGATCCATACTTTTGAATAAGTTGCGCACTTCGACCTTCTATTTTTCCCGCAGTGCTTTAATCGAGCTCTGGTATCGAGATTCCATCAGATTTAGACGGGCATCATCTTCAGAATGAATAAACCCATAAAACTGTTTTTTGTTTTTCAGCCACATGATCTCAAATTCGACTGCTTTCAAAAAGGCTTCTTCCGGATTATTCAGCGCCCCCGGACATTTGAAGACCACTTTTCTGGTCTCATATCGATCCAGTAAATCCGGGCCCAATGCCTGGAAAAAAGGTTTGGCATGGACCGAAACACCCCCGCCAATGATCAGCTTTTTGCCATGCGCTTTTGCTTTTTCTGCAATCTTTCTGGAAATATCAAGGATCTGATCGTTGTTAATCGAATCTCGATCCATACCTAAGGAACCGGTCAAATCGACCCGGCCGATCACAAAACCGGCCAACAGATCGATATCATCCACTTGAAGCATCTTATCGAGATTTTCATAGGAGGTTCTGGTCTCCAGATTAATCAAAAATTCAATGGCATTCAACAGATCTTGAGGAAAAGCAGACTTAATCGCACCTAAATACTTCTTAAGTGCATATTCGGTCTCCACCATGGGTGCTACGAGGCAATTCACGCCAATATTGATGGCGTCAAACATATCCCTTTTTGATTCACACCCCCCAATTTTAAGGGTCAAATCCAGACCGGCACAGGTACTGACCTCTTTCAGTCTCATGATTTCTTCGATTCGACTTCCTTCAGCTTCAAATTCCGCTTTTAGAGAGGTCACATGATACTTTTCCTTCATCTCCAGAAGATGTTCAACCATCTTTTTTTCAAGACTATTCATATTCAGTTACCGGTAAGGGTTTTCATAATAGCTGCCAATTCATCTTTCAGTGTCTGATTCATTTCTCTTTTATAAAAAATCATGTTTCCAATCTCAGTGATGATTGTAAAATGAATTGAAGAGCCGACTGCTTTTTTATCTTTTTTCAACAACGCAAGAATTGTTTCTACAGAAAGATTTCTGAAACAACGTTTAACCTCTTCATCAAGGAGGGAGAAAATAAGATTGTTCAAGCTGGTTTTCGTCCCTGCAGCCATAAAGCCGTTGTTGCAACTCAGCTCATTCACGACCATCATCCCCAGAGAAATAGCCTGTCCGTGAGGAATTCGATAATCGGAAAGCGCTTCAATGGCATGACCCACCGTATGTCCAAAATTCAACGCCCTTCGATAATTCAGCTCGAACTCATCCTCTTCAATGACAGCTCTTTTTACACTGAGTGCATTCAGAATAATCGATTGATATGACTGAAACGACTTGACCTGTCCCTGGATAACATGTGTCTTGAACGCATCAATGAACCATTGTCCACCTGTAATACTCAGTTTTGCGATTTCTCCCAACCCCGTATAGATGTCCCTTGATTGAAGAGACTTTAGATAATGGGTATTGATGATGACCTGCGAAGGGGCTGAGAAGAGCGCGATCTGGTTTTTGGCATTGTTATGATTGACACCGGCCTTTGCACCAATACAGCTGTCACACATTGAAAGTAATGTCGTTGGGAAGTAGATCCATTTTATACCCCTTTTATAACAGGCTCCGACAAAGGCCGCCACATCCTGAATGATGCCACCTCCCGCGACGATGAGTTCCTCTCCTTTTGTAAACTCGTGCTTCTGAAGAAATTCTATCAGATCTGTCACACCTCGAAGTGTTTTGAATTCTTCTGTGGCTTCGGCGATAAAAATTCTGTCAGGATCCACGGTTATAGCCCGGCCAAATAATTTGTATATGTTCTTATCGATAACCAGCAGATTTTTTGGGTTTTTATTCAAGCAGTTGTTTAGCTGATCTTCCGGTTTTTCGAGATAACTCAGGTGCACCGAATAGGAACGGGGCATCGACCTGACCGTGAACGATCCTTCCATCCCCAGCTGTTTTTCGGGGAAAAACGCCTTATTATCAATTCTAAATGAAATTTTCTCGCTCATTTCTGAAACCCCCCAATTGAGTATCCCCCATCCACCACAATATTTTGACCGGTAATGTATCGATTTTCCCCAGAGCATAGAAAGTATGCCACTTTTGCGATATCCAGAGTTGAAGCCAAACGACCCAACGGCACATTATCGATAAAACTTTTGATGGTTGCCTCATCATTATTTCTCCTGGTCATGTCCGTATCAACAAACCCGGGACTCAAGCTGTTGATCAGCACATTATGTGGCGCCAGTTCCAGCGCCAGCGTTTTAATCATACCCTCATGGGCATGCTTTGCTGAAGCGTATGGTAATCTTCCCTTTCTGGAAATAAATCCGTAGATTGATGAGATACCCAGAATATAACCTGCCTGCTTTTGTTTCATGGCAGGGGATAAGCGCTGAATGACATCAAAAAACCCAATAAAGTTCACATAAAGCGCCGCAAAAAGGTCATCATAGGTTAATTCTTCGAATACCCTGGGT
>Ga0180009_10008015_pt1 | contig 10599 bp, 10 predicted proteins | sample OS_PC_MetaG_FD_123537 | JGI IMG/M metagenome (GOLD analysis project Ga0180009, IMG submission 123537) | Groundwater microbial communities from the Aspo Hard Rock Laboratory (HRL) deep subsurface site, Sweden - OS_PC_MetaG | ecosystem: Environmental > Aquatic > Deep subsurface > Groundwater... | reverse complement strand
GCGGGTGGCTTACCAGACCCTGGCCGCTGTGCTGGCCGGGGCCCAGTCCATCGCCGCCTGCTCCTATGACGAGGCTCTCAGCCTGCCCACCGAGGAGTCGGTGCGCACCAGCCTGCGCACCCAGCAGATTTTGCGCGAGGAAACCGGGGTCACCGACACCATCGACCCCATGGGCGGCTCCTATTACATGGAAGCTCTGACCAACCAGCTCTACGCGCGCATTAAGGAATTGATGGCCGAGGTAGAGGAAATGGGCGGCGCGGTGGAGGCTATTGAGAACGGGTTCGTGCAAAAGGAGATCGAGCGCCGCGCCTACGAGACTCAGAAGGAAGTCGAGCGAGGCGAACAGGTGGTGGTGGGGGTGAACAAATACGCCATCGATGAAGAGGAAAAAGATGTCCTGGCCGAGGCCAACCCCCAGGCCGAACAGGAACAGATACAGCGGTTGCAGGCCCTCAGGAGCCGGCGCAGTCAGGACCAGGTGGATCAGGCTCTCGCGGCCCTTCGCCAGACGGCCCAGGGAGACGGCAATCTCATGCCGATTATAATCGCGGCGGTGGAGGCCTATGCCAGCCTGGGCGAGATTTGCGGTGTGTTGCGCGAGGTGTTCGGCGAGTATCAGCCGGTTAGAACCATCTAGGCCCCATCGGGCCTGGTTGGCCTTAAATTGAGCAGGAGGATTATATAATGGCGGGCATTTTTTCAGCCGCTGCGCATATTCCCTATCTGAAGATGGAACGCAAAGCCATTGGAGGGGCCTGGGAGCGGGGCTCCCTGGCCGGTTGCCGCAGCGTGGCGGGCAGCGACGAGGACTCCCTGACCATGGCCGCCGAGGCCGCCGGGGCATGCTTGGAGGCCGCCGGACGCGAGGCGGTGCGGGGGCTCTATTTCGCCTCCACCACCGCTCCCTACAAGGAAAAGGCCAGCGCGGCGATGCTGGCCACGGTTTTGGACCTGGACAGCGCCATGGAGACCCTGGACCTGGGCAATTCCCTGCGTTCGGGCCTAAGCGCGTTAAAGCTGGCCCTGGACACGGCCGCCGATGGCGGCAAGGTGTTGGTGGCCAGCGGAGAGAAACGCCTGGCCTATCCCCGCTCCGACCAGGAACAGCTCTTCGGCGACGCCGGGGCGGCGGTCTTGGTGGGTGGCGGCGATGCGCCGGTGGCCTATTTGGGCGGCTATGCGGTTAGTGATGAGATCACTGACGTATGGCGCACCCAGGAGGACACCTACGTGCAGTCCTGGGAAGGGCGCTTCGTCACCGGCGAAGGCTATCTGCGGGTGACCGCCCAGGCCATCAAGGGCCTGCTGTCACAAACGGGGCTTAAGCCCGAGGATATCAACAAGGCGACTATCCCCGCGCCGGACCCCCGTTCCGCCATGGGGATTTTGAAAAAGACCGGCTTGACCGAAGCCGGGCAGGCCGTGGACTCTATGTTGGAGCAAGTTGGCTTCTGCGGCGCGGCCCATCCATTGGTGATGCTGGCCGCAGTTCTGGAGCAGGCCCAGCCCGGCGAAAAGATATTGCTGGCCGCCTACGGCGATGGGGCCCAGGCCCTGTTGTTCGAGGTGAAGGCCCAGCCGGTCCTGCCCGCGGTGAGCCTGGCCCAGCAATTGGAGAACCGCCGCGCCATCAACTCCTATGCACGCTTCCTCAGCTTCAACGGGCTGGTTGAGCCTCAGCCGGGCGAACCTTTCCGCCTGGTGCCCTCGGCTACCGTGACCTGGCGGGAGCGCGATTCCCTGTTGCGCTGCCGGGGCAGCAAATGCCAGGCCTGCGGCACGGCGGCCTTTCCCATCCAGCGCATCTGCGACAACTGCCGTAGCGTGGACCAGTTTGAGACGGTGCGCCTGAGCGGCATGGCCGGAGAGGTCTTCACCTTCAGCCGGGATAACCTGGCCGGAAGGCCCGACGACCCGGTGGTAGTGCAGACCGTGGTGCAGATGGAAAACGGGGCCCGTTTCTACGGTCTGATGACCGACGCCGACCCCACCCAGGTGGAGCTGGGCACGCCGGTGCGCCTCACCCTACGCCGCATGCACGACTTGGGTGGGTTCCACAACTACTTCTGGAAGTGCCGGCCGGTCAGGTAGCGGGGAGATAATCATGGGTAGCATAAAGGACAAAGTAGCGATAATCGGCATGGGGTGCAGCCAGTTCGGCGAACGCTGGGACGCCGGCATGAGCGATCTGGCCATCGAGGCCTCCAGCGAGGCCTTCAAGGACGCTGGCGTGGGCATCGAGGACATCGAAGCCTGCTTTTTTAGCACGGTGTACGCGCCCATGGGCGGCACCGGCTCCTCTGCGGCGGCCGATGCCCTCAAGCTCAGGGACATCCCCATCATCCGCAACGAAAACTGGTGCACCAGCGGGCACATCGCCCTGTTCGAGGCCTGCATGGCCGTGGCCAGCGGCATGTATGACGTTGTCATGGCCTTGGGAGTGGAAAAGCTCAAGGACACCGGCTATCCCGGCCTGGGCATGGGCCGGGGCATGAACCCGGTCCTGGAGGCGCGGCGCACCGCGCCCGGCTCCTTCGCCCTGATCGCCAAACGCTATTTCGACACCTACGGGCTGACCAACGAGCAAGGCAAGGAGCTTATCGGCCGCATCGCGGTGAAGAACCACGACAACGGCAGCCGCACTCCCAAGGCCCATTTTCATAACAAGGTGACCTTGGACAAGGTGCTCTCCGCCCCGGTGATCGCCTGGCCCCTGGGCCTGTTCGACTGCTGCGGCAACAGCGACGGCGCGGCTTGCGCCATCGTCACCCGGGCGGACATGGCCAAGAACTTCAGGGACGACCCCATCTACCTGAAGGGCGTGGGCGTGGCCATGGACTCCACCATGCCTCACCTGCGGCCAAACTTCGATTGGATTCACTTCGGGGCTTTGATGAACTCCTCCAGGAAGGCCTATGAAATGGCCGGTATCACCAACCCCCGCGAGGAGCTGGACCTGGCCGAGGTGCATGACTGCTTCACCATCACCGAGTTGGCCATCTACGAGAACTTCGGGTTCAGCAAGCCCGGCGGGGCCATCGAGGACATCAGGTCCGGCTTCTTCGAGATAGGCGGCGGCCTGCCGGTCAACATCGATGGCGGGCTCAAGTGCTTCGGCCATCCCATCGGGGCCAGCGGCCTGCGCATGACCTATGAGATATACAAGCAGTTGCAGCAGAAGGTGGACAATCCCGAGCGCCAGGTGAAGAACCCCCGCCTGGGCCTGTCTCACACCTTTGGCGGCCCGCCCCAGATAAGCGCGGTGGCCATCCTGGGCAACGAAAAAGGCTAGGGCTTTTGGACAAAACCATAATTTAGACCGTCGGAGGGTCTGTGATGAATATCAAGAAAGTGATGGTGGTGGGCTGCGGCACAATGGGCGCCGGCATCGTGCAGGTTTGCGCCCAGAGCGGATTGCAGGTGGTGATGACCGACCTTTCCCAGGAGATGCTGGACAAGGCGCTTAAAAGCATCGCCTGGTCGGTGGGCAAATTGGCCGACAAGGGCAAGCTCACCGACGACAAGGACACGGTGATGGCGCGCATCACCGCCAGCGAGGACTACGCCCCGGGCGCCGATGCCGACCTGGTGATCGAGGCGGTCTTCGAGAGCCTCGATGTGAAAAAGGAGGTCTTCGCCAGGCTGGAGAATACCGTGGGCCCGGACACCCTTTTGGCCTCCAACACCTCGGCCATCCCCATAAGCGCCATCGGCGGGGCCACGCAGCGCCCCCAGCGCGTGCTGGGCCTGCATTTCTTCAACCCCGTGCCCATGATGGACGCTGTGGAGGTGATCAAGGGCATATCCACCAGCGAGGAGACCATGGAGGCGGGCATGGAGTTCATCCGCTTCATCGGCAAGCACCCCATCAGGGTGGACTCGGACATCGCCGGCTTCATCCTGAACCGCTGCAACATGCTCACCAACATGGAGGCCTATCGCCTGGTGGAGCAGAAGGTGGCCACGCCCGAGGACATAGACACCGGCTTCCGCCTGGCCTTTGGCCGCAAGATGGGCCCCCTGGAGACTTCCGACCTGGTGGGTCTGGACGTGCAGCTCATGGCCTACACCAACGTGTACGAAGAGGAAAAGGACCAGCGCTTCTATCCGCCGTCCATACTGCGGCGCAAGGTGGAGGCCGGCCAGCTGGGCCGCAAGACCGGCAAGGGCTGGTACGACTATGACAAGGACGGCAAGCGCATCGGTTAACAAATCGATTCCTTCACCGGGTTGCCGGGATTAAGGCGTTAAGAACGCTCGCGCACCCTTGAGGCCTCTGGACCTGCGCCAAAGGCCTCAAGGGTGCATCAAGTTTTGTGTGTTGTGCATGTATGTTTCGGTAGGGCCAGCACTGCGCGGCAAGAGATAAAATCGTTGTCTTCACGGCCTCAGTCAAGCGCCGCGCCATACATGCCTCTTCCGGTAAGCAAAGCAAGACACCTAATCACCATGAGCCAATGCGGGTGGTTGTAACCTGCCCACGCCAGGCCGGCTCTGCCCACCCCCCGAAACGTCATCGACCAGGCCAGGCCCGATGTATTACAATCGGCCCCTGGCTTCGCCGCCGTCCCGGGGCGGCCCGCGCGCGGGAAATTCACTCGGCCAAGCGGGCGGCGGGGCGGTGATCAATATTTTTCGGCAAACATGGGGCGGTTTATATGGATAAGGATGGAATCTTGAACAACACCCGGCGTGAGGCGATCCCAGTGGCCGTGATCGGGGCCGGCATCATGGGCCATGGCATAGCCCAGGTCTTCGCCCTGGCCGGCCACCAGGTCAGGCTGTTCGATCCCAACCCCGAGGTCCTGGCCTTGGCCAAGCAGCGGGTGCGCTCCAGCCTGGATAGCTTCGTTCAGGTAGGGATGGTGACCGAACCCGACGCCAGACGCTGCCTGGATAACATCATCCCGCATCCGGAGTTGGCCTCGGCCTGCCAAGGGGCGGGCTTGGTGATCGAGGCCGCCCCGGAGAAGATGCAGCTCAAGCAGGACCTGTTCGCCCAGATCGAGCCCCTGGTGGGGCGGGAGGCCGTCCTGGCCAGCAACACCTCGGCCCTGGCCATCAGCAGGGTGGGGGAGGGCCTGGCCGAGCCGGGCCGTTTCCTGGGAGTCCACTTTTGGAACCCGCCGCAGGTCATACCCTGCGTGGAGGTGATACCCGGCGAGCGAACCGAACCGGAGGTGTGTGACCGGGTGGTGGACTTGCTCAAGGGCGCGGGCAAGGAGCCGGTGCGCCTTAAGCAGGACATCCCCGGCTTTTTGGGCAACCGCTTGCAGCACGCCCTGCAACGGGAAGCCCTGGCCCTGGTGGAGCAGGGCGTGGCCGAGCCCGAGGACGTGGACCGGGTGGTGCGTTACGGATTCGGCCTGCGCCTGGCCCTGATGGGCCCCCTGGAGCGGGCCGACCTGGGCGGGCTGGACACCACCCTGGCGGTGCAGCGCTATCTGCTGCCCATGCTGGACAACCGCACCGGCCCCTCGCGGCCCTTGGTGGATCAGGTGGAGCAAGGACGGCTGGGGGTCAAGACCGGCGGCGGATTCTACGACTGGCCCCAAGAAAAGGCAGCCAAGCGTCAGGCCCAGCGGGATCGGGCCCTGCTGGAGATAATCAAACTGACCCGGGATATTGAAGAAGCCTGAGCCTCGTTCCGGCCTCACGGTGGCGGGCGTTTCCTGGCCAAGTCCGACGGGCAGGAGGGTCCGGTGGCCCCTGGGCCAGGCGTTCATCACCGGGGACGCCGCGCCGCTCCTGGTAATTGCCTGCCGGCGGGATGTTCCCACGGCATCTCCTTCTACAATGATGGCGGCCCGAACGCTGCCAGCCAAACAGGCGTTGCAACTTTTTATGAGAAATGTTATAAAATATATTGTTTAATGTTGGTGGTCGTAATATTATGATTTAATTAACATAAGCGGCTGGCTGGGTGGGCGGTTTGCTGACCAGGCCAGCGGAAGGCCCCTCGCGGGCCTGGCGGCTCTTACAAGAGGGAAGAGGTCCGGCCATGCCACTGACCACAGTGACCAATCCCGTGAAAGCGGGCTCGCGCTACTTGTCGGGTAACGATGCCGCCGCCGAGGGCGCCATCGCCGCCGGATGCCGCTTCTATGGCGGTTATCCCATCACCCCTTCTTCGGAAATCATGGAATACATGAGCCGGAAAATGGTTCCCCGGGGCGGCGCCTTTTTGCAGATGGAGGATGAGATCGCTTCCATCTCCTCGGTGGTGGGCGCTTCCTGGTCCGGGGCCAAGGCCATGACCGCCACCAGCGGCCCGGGCCTGAGCCTCATGCAGGAGTGCCTGGGGTACGCTGCCTTCACCGAAACCCCCGTGGTGGTGGTGGACGTCCAGCGGGCCGGGCCCTGCACCGGCCAGGCCACCAAGGTGGGGGCTGGGGACATCATGGCCGTGAAGTGGGGCTCTCACGGCGACTACCAGGTGGTGGCCCTGTCGCCCTGGTCGGTGCAGGAGATGTTCAGCCTCACCGTGGAGGCCTTCAACCTTTCGGAGAGGCTTAGGGTGCCGGCCTTCCTGTTGGCCGAGGAGGCCACCGGCCATCTGAGGGAGCGGGTTGACCTGCCCGAAACCATAGAGATTTACAACCGCGATTACACCCCGGGTCAGCCGGTCTTCGGCTGCGCCGAGGCGGACGGGATACCTTCCATGCCATGTTTCGGGGCCGGTGAAAAGCTGATGGTCACCGGCTCCACCCACGACCAGTGGGGATTCCGCAAAACCGAGGGCCCGGAGTTTCACGACCGTTTGGTGCGCCGCCTGAGCCGGAAGGTGCTCGACCGCAAGGCCGAGATATGCCGCCACGAGGGTTATTACCTCGATGACGCCGAGGTGGTGGTGGTGGCCTACGGTTTTACTGCCCGTTCGGCCCTGCGCGCGGTGCGCCAGGCCCGCCAGGATGGCATGGCCGTGGGCCTGCTGCGCCTGATAACCATTTGGCCCTTTGACGGCGAGTTGATCTCTCGGGTGGCTCAGGGGGCGCGGGGCTTTTTGGTGCCGGAGATGAACCTGGGCCAGGTGGACGGCTTGGTGCGCTCCGCCGCCGGAGACACGCCGGTGAAGTCGTTGACCCAGGTCAACGGCAGCACCATCAGCCCGGCGAGCATCCTCGCCGCGCTGGGGGAGATGCGCTGATGGCCCGCTCCATGGAGAAATACCTGCGGCCCGAAGTGAAGACCACGCCCTTCTGCCCAGGATGCGGCCACGGGGTGCTGATGGGGGCCCTGCTACGGGCCATGGACCAGTTGCAACTGGACATGGAAAAAACCGTGTTCGTTTCGGGAATCGGCTGCGCGGCCTGGATTCCCAGCCCCAATTTCGCGGCGGACACCCTGCACACCCTGCACGGCCGGGCGGTGGCTTTCGCCAGCGGAGTCAAGGCCGCGAATCCCGATTTGAAGGTGATCGTCATCTCCGGAGACGGCGACCTGACTTCCATCGGGGGCAACCATCTTATTCACGCGGCCCGGCGCAACCAGGAGCTTACGGTCATTTGCGCCAACAACATGATCTACGGCATGACCGGCGGCCAGATGGCCCCCACCACCCCCCAGGGGCACCTGACCGCCACCAGCGTCCAGGGCAACCCCTACCGGGCCTTTGACTTGGTGAAGCTGGTCAAGGGGGCCGGCGCGCCATACGTGGCCCGGGGGTCGGTTGTCCGGCCGTACGACTTGATCGGCTATCTGAAAAAGGCCATCGCCTCGCCGGACTTCGCCTTTGTGGAGGTCTTGAGCCCCTGTCCCACCCAGTATGGACGCCGCAACAAGCTGGACTCGCCGGGGGCCATGTACGACCGTCTAGGGCAACTGTGCCGTACCGAGGCTGGTAATGATCCCGCGTGCTCCCCCCCGGAGGACGCATTGCTCTTGGGTGAGTTCAATGACTGAGCGAAGGGAAATCCGCCTGGCCGGACTTGGAGGGCAGGGCGTGGTCTTGGCCGGGGTGCTGCTGGGCCAGGCTGCGGTGGACCAGGGCCTGTACGCGGCCGGTTCCAACTCCTACGGAGCCCAGGCCAGGGGCTCGGCCGCCAGGGCCGATCTGGTCTTGGACCAGCAGGAGATCGACTACCCCCACGTGGAACTGCCCGATCTGTTGGTGGCCATGAGCCAGGGGGCTTATGACGCCTACGCCTCGGGCGTGGCCCCAGGGGGCAAGGTGCTCTTTGACTCCGGCCTGGTGGAGCCCAAAGCCCCCCATGACCGCTATGGGGCCAAGGTGACCGCCATGTCCCTGGAGGAGTTCAAAAACCGCCAGGTGGCCAACGTGATCTGGGTGGGCCTGGTGGCCGGCGTCACCGGCTGGTTCCAGACCGAGGTATTGGAGCGGACTCTGGTGAACTTGGTGCCCGAGCGATTCGCGGAGTTGAACAAGGCGGCTTTGGCCCGGGGGCTGGAGTTGGGCCGTGCCTGGGGAGGGGCCTGAGATGGAGGGCAGAACTCATGTGCCCCGGGTTGACGAGGCGCTTTGCGGCGTGTGCGGCATTTGCCGCGGCGCTTGTCCGGCCCTGGTCAGCCCCGATTTGGCAACAGGAGAAACCGACACCGTGCGGGCCGCTCTGGCCCCTCACGCCTCCCAAGGCAGAGGTGGCTTGCCCCCCTGCCGCGAGGCCTGCCCCCTTGGCCAGGACATCAATGGCTACCTGGGCCGCCTGGCCCAGGGCGACCAGGACGGAGCCCTGGAGATCATTCTCAGGGACAACCCCCTGCCCTCGGTGCTGGGCCACGTGTGCCACCATCCCTGCCAAAAGGCCTGCCTCTCGGGCCCGGTGCAAACGCCGCCAGCCATCCGCGAACTCAAGCGCTTCGCGGCCCAGGCCCCGCGCCCCGCGCCCTCGCCGCGCCAGGGCCGACCCGTGGCCAGAGTGGCGGTGGTGGGCACCGGACCGGCCGGCCTGGCCGCCGCCTGGGAGCTTGCCCGCCAGGGCGGCCAGGCGGTCCTGTATGACGCCCAGCCCGTGGCCGGCGGCCTGCTGGCCTGGGCCATACCCGATTTCCGCCTGCCCCGAGAGGCCCTGGCCAGGGACCTCGACTACGTATTGGGCCACGGGGTGGAGCTAAAGCTGGGCCAAACCCTGAGCCCGCAACAGGTTGCCGAATTGCGCAAAGAGTATGACGCGGTGATCCTGGCCTGCGGCGCGCCCCGCGCCAAACGCGCCGGGTTGCCCGGCGAGGACCTGCCGGGCGTATGGCAGGGCCTGGACTTTTTGCGGGAGAGCGCTTTGGGCAACCAGCCCCGACTCACCGCTCCGGTGGTTGTGGTGGGCGGCGGCAACGTGGCCTTGGACGCGGCCCGGGTGGCCAAGGGTTTGGTGGACCAGGTGACCCTGGCCTATCGCCGCGATCGCGAGCAGATGCCGGCCTATGCCGAGGAGATACAGGCGGCCGAGGCCGAAGGAGTGGAATTTATTTTCCGGGTGCAGCCGGTGGCCCTGGAAGCCGGTGGCCAGGGAGGTGTGGCCTTCCTCAAGTTGCAGGGCACGACTCCCGGGCGTCCCGCCCCGGACGGGCGGGTGGCCTTCTTGCCTGACCCAGGCGACGAGGGCAGTTTGGAGGCGGGCAGCGTGATTCTGGCCTTGGGTCAGGAGAGCGAGGCCGGGGCCTGGGCCCGGGGACTGGGCCTGGCCAGCCTGGAAAGCGACGCCCAGGGGCGTCTGGCCCCGGGGCTTTACGTGGCCGGCGACCTGGTCACTGGCCCGGCCACGGTGGTGGATGCCATGGCCGGAGGCATCAAGGCCGCCCGAGCCATCATGGATGAGGTGCGATCATGAGCCTGCGTCCGCCGTGCTCCCTGCCGGTTTCCGAGCCCATGGCCGGGGAAGGGGAGATGACTTTGGGGCAAGCCCAGGCCGAAGCGGCCCGCTGCTTGTCGGGCCACTCCTGCCAGGGTTGCGAACTTTGCCTGTTGATCTGCCCGGACCTGGCCGTGACCAAAAACCCGGACACCGGCCGGCCGGTGATCGACCTGGCCTTTTGCAAGGGCTGCGGGCTTTGCGCCAACGTCTGCCCCAAGGGGGCCATCACCATGGAACTGGATCAGGCCTAGGCCAAACGGCCTAACCCTTTAATTTTACCCGGAAGGCCGTTGCCGTTCAGTTCTTCCCTGTTTGGTGGGCAGAGACAGCGGTAGCGGCCTTTTTCACGACGACCGGCCCTCGGCCGGTATTTCTAGACCATTCCTACTTTCCAGGCAAAATCCCCGAAAACATCCGCTCCAACTTCTGCACAGTAGCCGCTGTCTTCTTAGATGCCGCAATCAGCTTGGGCGTTACCACCATGGAGTCAATTGCCTTGCCTTTGGCGTCGTAGAGGGCAACGTAGAGATCACCCTTGCTGGTCAGGTAGATGCTCGCCCGAGTGACTCCCTGCTGATCGGTTATATGGAACTCCTGGGCTTTGAGCACTTTATGTACTTTGGCCTTGGCCAGGACTAGCTGAGAGCTGAAAGTTCCGCCGATAAACCCAGCCACCATGGCCAGCAGGATCAAAAAGAAGACCATTTTCTTAGGCATGGCATCGCTCCCTTGCTGTGGTCACGGTGGTATTCTAGCAAAACCAGACGGGTAATAGAGGGCTATTGGGCGG
>Ga0180009_10008014_pt1 | contig 10599 bp, 12 predicted proteins | sample OS_PC_MetaG_FD_123537 | JGI IMG/M metagenome (GOLD analysis project Ga0180009, IMG submission 123537) | Groundwater microbial communities from the Aspo Hard Rock Laboratory (HRL) deep subsurface site, Sweden - OS_PC_MetaG | ecosystem: Environmental > Aquatic > Deep subsurface > Groundwater... | reverse complement strand
TTTAAAGTTCAATATATATAATTAAACTATGAAAGGTTTATCTCAAACATTGTATTTAGTTGTAGTTGCAGTTGTAATTCTCATCGTTGCATTGGTTCTTTTGACTATTTTTGGTAGTGGTGTTGGTGTTATAACAGGGCTTACACAAAACACAAATCTTTGTATAACAAAAGCTACATCATCATGCACAGCGACAGGACAAATGCCTGTTGATTGGCGATCTTCGGTATTAAAAGATAAAGATAATAAACCTACATCATGTTATAATATTATAGCACCAGATGTTTGTACAGGAAATAGTTTCGAATTTGAGTCATCAACAGAACAGACAACTTAATAACAATCACTATAAAAACTTCTGGGACCATATTAACCTATTATGGAAAAGAAGATAATTGACCTGATAACTTCTGATTATTCTTGGGAACAGGCACTGTACAAGATAATTGCATGGGAAGGTCTTGATCCATGGGATATTGATATAACATCGCTTTCTAGCTCTTTTGTTTCTCATATTTCTAAAATGGAGAAAATGGATTTCAAAATACCGGCAAAATACGTTATAATCGCTGCTGTTCTTTTGAGAATGAAATCTGACCATCTTGACTTCCTGAATGAGATGCTCTCTTTACCAGAAGAAGATACTGGTGAAGGAGAAGGTGAAGAAAGAGAGCTGAAGGAAATAGAAAGCGAAATGGGAATGCTGAATGGCAATGGTTTTGACCTCAATGCAATAACTGTTCCTAATAAAAGACAGCCTCACAGAAAGGTTGTTCTTTCTGAACTTGTGTTTGCATTACGCAAAGTGATGAAATCGCAGGAAAAAAGAGAGAAGAGAAGAACAGTTAGAAGGGAGCAAATACATCTAAAGGAGCATAAAATTTCACAGAAGATTGACGAGCTTTACAAGAAAATAGACGGCATTCTAAAAAAACTAAAAGATGGTGAAACATCTTTCAGTAAGATAGTAACAGAATGGAATAGAGAAGAAGTGATAAACCACTTCCTTCCAATGATTTACCTGGATCATCAGAAAAAAATAGAGTGCACGCAAAAAGAAGCTTTTGATGAAATCTTTATAAGAAAACGCTGACCTATTATTTTGTATTAGAGTTTGTGATAATTATGGTAAATGACATTAAAAGTACGACACATAAAAAAATTATTGAAGCTGCGCTGTTTATATCAAACCAACCGCTGATGATAGACGAATTGGGAAAGATAGCTGGAATCAATTCTCTTGGCTATGTTAAAGAAGTTTTGACTGGACTGCAAAAAGAGTATGAAGAAAAGGGCATGGAGATTGTTTCGACACAGGACGGTTGGGAAATGCAGGTAAGAGCCAGCGTACTGCCGCAGGTTGCACATCTAACACCTTATTCTGATATGCCGGAAGGTTGCAAAAGATCCCTGGCTTTAATCATATACAAGGAACCAATAACTCAAGCTGAAATAATAAACATCCAGGGAAACAAGGCTTATGCTTATTTGAAAAAACTAAGAAAAATAGGGCTCATTAGAACAGAAAGGTTCGGCAGGACAAAGAAGATAATCCTAACACAGGAGTTTGAGCGCTATTTCGGAGAAGAAAAATCAAAAGTAAAGAAAGTTCTTTCAGATGCTGTTGAGAGATCAATACAAGGCAAAGAGCCTAAAACAGAATCGAAACTGAAAAAAGATGAATTTGAATATTCGGATGAACCTAAATCAAAGAAATCTGCCAGGAAGATTGAACCTAAAAAGCCTTCCACAGAAGAACTCAAGCAGGTTTTTGGTGAAAACAACCCAAATCTAGCGGAACTTGACCTGTAGAGGTTTAAGTGACTTATTTTAATTTCATAGGGTGAATATAAACATGACAAACGATTCTATGTTCTGGGCTGATCAGGTTGCAAGAAAAATAATCAAGGAGAAAGGAAATAAGAAGAGGTACGTATGTGCAGCTGGAATTACACCATCAGGTGTAATTCATATAGGCAATTGCAGAGAGATAATGACTGTTGATCTTGTATCCAGAGCATTAAGAGATCTTGGAAAGAATGTTCGTTTTATTTATTCTTGGGATGATTTTGACAGGCTTAGAAAAATACCAAAAAACGTTCCCAATCCAAAAGAAATGGAAAAATACTTAATGAAGGCAATTGTTGATGTTCCTGATCCCTGGAAATGCCATAAATCTTATGCAGAACATTTCGAAAAGGCTGTTGAAGATGCACTCCCAAATGTTGGAATAAAACCAGAATTTATATACCAGAATAAAATGTTCAGAAAATGTGCATATGCAAAAGAGATCAAACAGGTGTTGGAAAACAAGGATAAGATATGCAACATACTGAATAAGTTCAGAAAGGAGCCTTTAGGAGAGGATTGGAATCCTGTAAGAGTTTATTGTAGCAAATGCGACAAAGAGGAAACAAAGATTACCAACTGGGATAAAGAATATTCTCTCTCGTACGAATGCAAGTGTGGGTATAAAGAGATGTTTGACTTCAGGAAGAAAGGTATAGCAAAACTCCAATGGCGCGTAGACTGGCCAATGCGCTGGAACTATGAAAAAGTTGACTTTGAGCCAGCAGGAAAGGACCATTCTACTGTAGGAGGATCTAGAGATACTGGAGTAATAATACAAAAAACTGTATGGAAAGAGGATGCTCCTGTGTATTTGATGTATGATTTCGTGACAGTAAAGGGTGCAGGAGGAAAGATGTCGTCTTCACTAGGTAATGTTGTTACACTAGATGATGTTTTAGCTATTTACACACCGGAAGTGGTGAGGTTCTTCTTTGCTGGAACTAAACCATTAAAAGAATTTGATTTCAGTTTTGATGAAGATGTTTTCAAATTCTACGAAGATTTTTACAAGGCTGAAAGAATATATTACGACAAAGAAAACGTACCTGAAAGAGACAAGAAACATTGGTCGCGCGTATATGAAATGAGCATGATAGATAAACCTACAAAAACTATGCCTATACAGCCAGGATTTAGGCATTGCGTAAATTTGATAACAAAACATAATGATGTAAACAATGCTTTGAACGAAGTTAGTGAATTAAATAAAACAGATAAAGATAGATACAAATCGATTTTAGAAAGAGCAAAATTCTGGCTAGAAAACTATGCCCCAAGCCATCATAAAGCTGTATTACAGGAATCTGCCTCGAAAGATGTTTTGAATAAACTTACAGTTAATCAGAAAAAAGCCTTGAAAGAATTCGCAAATAAGCTTGAAAACACCAAAACAGAGGAAGATATAAAAAATCTATGTTTCGGTGTAGCGAAAAGCAATAACATCAAACCAATGGAATTCTTCAAATCATGTTATTTAGTTCTGCTTGGAAATGAAAGAGGACCAAGACTGACACAACTAATTATGTCGATCGGAAAGAAAAAAGTAGCTGAGTTATTGAAAAATGTATAGCATCGTAGATGGCGTCTTAAAAGTGTAAATGTAAATATTAAGAGGGGGAAAAATGAAGCTTGATCTTTCGAAAATTCATTATCCAAAATATGACAGCAAAACACCATCTATTGCTATTCTTAATAATGGTGAAGAAAACAAACTAGACAATTTTGAAATCTATTTAGAAGATATAATAGGAATTAGAGCACATGGTTCCTCTAAAGTAATAAAATTACCCACATGTTTGAACAAAAAGCTTGCATATTTAACAGGAGTTATACTGGGTGATGGATCTATAGCAAAACCTATAAAAAGAAAAAAAGGTGGATTTTATTGGTCAGTTAGAATAACAGGAGAGTATGAATATATAAAAATAGTTTCTAAAATATTGTTTAAAATCTTTAATTACATTCCATTAATATATCCTGATAAAAGAAGGGAGAACTCTTGGTATATTGCATTAAATTCTTTAATAATTCACAGATTTTTTAACAGGGTAATTGGAATAAAATTTGGTGCTAAAAATGGAAAAACCTCATGGCTAGAAAATTTTTGCAGAAATAAGGATGTCTTTGGATGTTTTTTAGCTGGTTTTACAGATTCTGATGGATATGTCAGCAAAAATTATATTGGAATAATACAGAAAGATAAAAAGTTTCTAGAAAAACTAAAAATGAAATCGTATGAGTTGCTAAACATAAATTTTAATGGACCTTATGTAAATAGAAAGATATGCAACGAGATAGTTGGCTGGATAATAACAATAAACAATAAGAATAAAATGAAGGAATTCTTGGAAACAGTGCCCATGCGATATAAAAATAGAAATATCATTTATTAATATAATTTTATTATTATACATATGGGTCCGTAGCTCAGTTGGATAGAGCATCGGTCTTCTATACAGAAATAGAAGGATTGAGGCGTAATGCCTGTGAAGAAAGCCGGGGGTCGTGGGTTCGAGTCCCTCCGGGCCCGTTCAAAATTTTGGTGATTACATGAAAGAATCTTTTGATGAATTGTTTAGAACAGTAAAACTTGATAGAAAGAACTCTAATTTTTCACAAAGATGTACATTGGAAAGTAGATATAAAGAATTATTGAGTGAGATTGAAGAAATTGAGAAGGCAATAGAAAATGGTGATTTAAAAAATCTTAAAGAAGAATTAGGAGATGCTTTATGGGATTTAATGTTTCTATTTGCAATAGCTGAAGAAAAACAAATTGATCCAAAAGATGTTATAGAAGAAGTTATAGAGAAAATTAAAAGAAGAAAGCCTTGGATATTCACTGGAGAAAAATTATCAATTGATGAAGAAATTGAAAGGTGGAAAAAGGTAAAAAAACAAGAAAAATCTCAGAAATCTTAATTACTTTTTCTCAATTTCTTTCAAAAGATCCCTAATTAAATGGACCGCTATCTCTGGGAAACGTTTTGATAGGAATTCAGAAACTTCTAAATGTAATATCGGAACATTTAATGAAAGGAAATCCTTCTTTATTATTGGTTTAATCGGTGTTCCTTTAAAATTTCTTTTTTGTGTTATTTCAAGATATGGCTGTCTTATTGTTTTTTCATGGAACTTCCTTATTCTGCGGGCGATTAATGGTTTCTTGCCTTCAAACAGTTTTATATTGAAATCAGAGACTCGTTCAAGTTCGTATTTAAACTCTATCCATTTGCTCTTGAAATTAAACATCTCTTTGTAAAAGGGGAACAAGCTTCTGAAAAGGTTTGAATATCTTTCATTAAGCTTTTGTACAGCCTGTTTTGTTTCTGTTTCAAAATTGAATGGAACAACATCTATTATGCTTGGATGTCTAATAGGATTGAGAAACTGTCTATGAATGAAAAGAATCGGGCCCTCTGTTTTTTTTATGTCTGTCCAGAAGTTATTATAAATTCTACTTTTGAAAGAATGTTCTTCGCTGTTCCTTGCTACCCAAGCATATTTTTTCCTAAATTCTTTTGTACCTTCTGTTGGATTTTCCTGAAAATGAACATAATTTTCAAGAGCCAACTGTTCAATTGGTTCCTGTCTGAAAAAATCAATACCAAGATTTCTTTCTCTTGTTATGGTAGATATCAATGCCTTGCCACCATTTTTGGCTAAACCAAAAGCAATATAATGTGTTCCATGATCTTGGTTGTCCCATAATTTGTAAAAAGCAACAGCAGCATGAGGAGCAACGTATGTTGGTCCTGGTTTATTAGAATCTGCGACAATAAATCCCTTTCTCATTGTGATCTGCATGATTATCACTTTTTGTTTTTTCTCTCAATAGGATTATTTACAAGTATTGCGTTTGGAATATTTACTTTTTTACCGTTACTATCCAATGTCACTGAAACTGCACCTATATTTTCAACAATGCCTGAATATTCGCCTATTTTCACATGTTCGCCTATTTTCAAAACTCTTTTCAGATGAACGCCTGCTGTAAAGTTAGGGAACATGTCCTTCATTCCTAGAGTGAAAATTATTGTTGATGCTAACAGCATGAAAGCGAACAGTATCAACAAAGCCATTGTTTCAATTCCTATTATTGCTAAACCCATTATGATTACTATCATTGCTATAGAGTATTTTATTAAACCGCCAGCTACTGAAGCTAAGAATTCATCCTGGAAGAATTTCTTTGCAGCTTCACCGAACGCTCCTCCCATGAAATCTGCAACAATAAAACCTATTACTATAATTAATATAGCTCCTATAACCCTTGGTATAAAGAATGCTACTGTGTTGAAAACAATGAAGAGTTGAGGTAAACCGAGAGTTTCTATAATAACACCTAGAAATATTAGATAGATAAACCATTTTACTAGATCACCGATAAGATCAACAACGCTTCCGCCATAACCAATTGCTTTTAATGTGTTATCTGTCATGCTTTTTACATTACTCTTTTTCAGACCAATCATGCTGAGTATTTTTACTGTTATGGCCTTTCCTATGCGACCAACTATGTAAGCAAAAAGTAACATCAGCAATATTTGTGTTATCAGTTTCAAATTTGGTATAATATAATTAGGCGTAAAGTTTGCAAAGAATACAGAAATATCTGATGTTATTGCCTGTAAATCAAACGTCGTATTGAAACTCATACTATCACTTTGTAACGAAACTTTTATAAAGTTGTCTTGCTATTTAGCTACAAAAGTTGTTTCGCCTTGAGAGCATCTTTCATAACAGATTTAGCGTCATCAAAGAATTTAAATAGCATTGGATTATCTTTGTGATTTTTATAATTTTCGTATACAGAATTAACAATTCTTTCAGGAATATTGATTCCTGTAACTTCGCTAGGTTTTATCATATCAAAGTTTAGATTGATATCAACTACCTTCGGTTCACCGTTTGTGCTTATATCCACTCTTGCTATATGAGCATCAACTGCACGAGCAGCTTCTATTGCAAGATGCTTTTCTTCTATATTCGGATTATGTTTTTTGAGTATTCCTTTAGAGAAAATTATGTCCTTTTCTTTTGTTTTTTTCTTGACCGCGGCTATTACATCAGGCTCTGCAACATACACAGAAATCATATTTTTGATAGGCTCTTCTATTGAGACCGGTTGTCCAAGAATGTTTAGCGTTTCTATTATATTTTTTGCCTCTGCACTGTTGTTCACTATTATGCCAGGCTTTTTTTGCAATGATCTTATAATGATAGGGAATTTACTCTCTTCAATCAACCTGTGAGCTGCTTTAGTTGAACGCGCAGAATAAAGATTAGTTGTTGGTATGTGCCTTTTTCTTAGAACAGTCAACAGAAAGAACCGTTCATCAGCTAAAAGGAAGCTTATGGGTTTTATTGGCATGAAAGTATTGGAATGGAAAAGCGATAATAATTGATAAGCATATGAGAAGTATTGTTTTGGTATTATTGGAAGAATGGCACCGAATTTCAAAATATCTGTAGATCTGTATGATATTGAAAAATCATTGGATAAACCTATGCCTATTCCATCCACAGGCACAAAAAATACTGAAGTGAATTTTTTCTTTGCTTCTTCTAGGAGTTTCAGGTTGCTTTCGTTCCTTTCTTGGCCTATAATACACAAATCCATAAACAAAGATTGAATAAAGAGTTAAAAAGGTTTGTTTTGATATATAACAGCGTTATTTTAGCATAATATAATATAACACAGTTATATTGTCAACATTTCACCAGTATTTCCTCTATTTGATGCTCAGTTCTAAAAGAAATTATATAAGTTCCAGCTGAACATCCCAATTGCTGATTATTTGGACAGCCCCATTCTAAAAAAATGCCTATCTGTCCCTTTTGAAGTGGTTGATTTAATCTCAAACATTCAGAATGACATTTCACTTCGTATGTGTTATCTGTTTTTCTAATATCAATTGGATGAAAATCACTGTTTGTTAGAGATTTTTCTTTAGAATTCATAATCTCTATTAAAATTGTACCGTCAGTGCATTGAGCAGAATCTGATATTATTTCAAAATCGTTTTGATTATTTCCATTAATAAAAACAGAATGCAAAGAAACCCATGCAGCTCCTGTTGCAGTGACTGTTACTAAAAGCAAAACCAGGATTGCTACGATAGCAATTGTACCTTTCATAGTCACCATTCATCATTGTTGAGATCAACCTTTCTTGCCAGCTGAGCATTATGAAAATATATTCTTTTAAGCCTTTTATTGATTTGGTAAAGATGATCAAGTGATGCGTTGCTAACTTTAAGATGTTTTTTGTTACCGATTATTAGCTTGTTCATCTGTCTTAACAAGACATCCAGAGAATCGATAGGCATTTCACTTACAGCATGACTAGGAGATTTCATTGTTTTGAAGCCGTGTTTTATTTCTTCCATGAAATCTTCCATTTTCTCAGGAAGTCTTGCAATCTCTTTTTTGAGTTCATTGTTTGATATAACAACAGCTTCAACCACTTTTTGATTAGAATCAATAAGATCAAGTATATGATCTGTGAGCTTCTTTATGTCAGAATTTGCATCAACCTTTTCTAATTTCTTTAATCTCTTTTCAATCCTTCTGATCGGCGATGCTGGAACTAATTCAAACTCCTCAGTTTCCATATTAATTAGTTGTTTGAGGATTCTTTTATAATAAGCACTAGATTTATAGAAAAATAAAATATAGGGGAATTATTACATTCCCATACCAGGAGGCATTCCACCACCGGCAGATTCTCTTGTTCCTGATGCAATTATGTCATCGATTCTCAGTATCATTTCAGCAGCTTCAGAAGCTGATTTTATTGCTTGTAATTTGATCTTTAGAGGTTCTATAACACCGAGTACTGACATATCTTCAATTTCGCCTGTGAAAACATTCAGGCCATGCTTTCTGTTATTTTTTTCATGCTCTGATCTCATGTTTGCAAGCTTGTCTATAGGATCAAGGCCAGCGTTTTCTGCAAGGCTTCTAGGAATTATTTCCATTGCGTCTGCAAAAGCGATAACAGCTAACTGCTCTCTGCCTTTGAAAGTTTCTGCGTATTTTCTTAGCTCTTTTGCAACAGCCATTTCAGGGCTTCCGCCACCAGCAACTATTTTACCGAGTTCAAGAGCTGAAATTATGCCTTTAACAGCATCTTCCATTGCTCTTTCAACTTCGTCAATAACATGCGCTGTTCCGCCTCTTATCAAGATTGTTACTGCTTTTGGCAGTTTGCACTGCTCTACAAAAATCATTTCGTCTCCAGCAACCTTTTTCTCATGTACAATGCCTGCGAAGCCAAGTTCTGCACTCGTAAGATCGTTTATGCTGCTTACAATCTTGCCACCAGTTGCTTTTGCCAGCATTTCCATGTCAGATTTCTTTACGCGTCTTGCAGCAAGAATTCCACTTTTTGCAAGGTAGTGCTGAACTGTATCGTCTATGCCTTTTTGGCAGAATACAACATTAGCGCCACATTTTATTACTTTCTGCGTCATGTCCTTAAGCATTTTTTCTTCGTTGTCCAAAAACGCCTGCATTCTTTCAGGTGAATCAATGCTTATCTTGGCGTCACCTTCTAGTTCTTTCACTTCAAGTGCGCAGTCTATTAAAGCGATTTTTGCGTCCTTGATTTTTTTTGGCATTCTTGAATGAACAACTTCCTTGTCAACTAAAACGCCTTCAATAAGCTTTGTATCGTTTATGGCGTCTCCTTCTTTCTTTTCTATTTTAATATTATCATTATTTATTTCCAGTTTGCCATCAACATCTTCAGCCACTTTCTTAATAGCCTGAACAGCTATCTTGGCTAGAACATCAGAAGCTTTTTCAGCAGACTTTCCTGTCATTGCTGTAATAGCTATTTGTTCTAAAATTTTATCATCAGAAATGCTGACATTATCAGCAATACTGTTCATTGTTTTTAGTGCCTCTTCTTTTGCCATCCTGAAACCCTTTGTGATAACTGTTGGGTGGATTTCCTGATCTAAAAGATCACCAGCTTTTTTCAAAAGTTCGCCTGCAATAATAACTGCTGTAGTTGTTCCGTCGCCGACAGACTTATCCTGTGTTTTGGCAACCTCAACCATCATCTTTGCAGCTGGATGCTCTATCTGCATCTCATCAAGAATTGTTGCACCATCATTTGTTATAACAACATCACCAAGTGAATCTACAAGCATTTTGTCCATGCCTTTTGGACCTAAAGTGCTTCTCACAGCATCAGCAACTGCTTTAGCTGCGGCTATATTATTTCTTTGAGCTTCACGACCTTTGCTTCTCGTACTTCCTTCTGAAAGTATTAAAACAGGCTGTCCGCCAATATTTGCCATTATAGGATTTGTCATATTTCCACCTCTTAACTAATTAAATAATAATATACGTTCTAAGTCATTTAGACTTATATATGTTGTGCTCAGAGTATATAAACGTTACGCCTATTGTCTATCTAAAAGTAGTATATCGTCGTTTATTTTTGATATGGGCCCGCTGGGATTTTCATTCTCCAGGAAGCTGGCTCGAGTCTTGTCTCCAACATTATAGGACAAGAGACATCTCTCATCCAGTACAAACGGAGATGAGATTTCGAGAGTCAGCTCCTTTTGGATTGAACCTTTTCTGAAAAAGGTTCACTTTGAACCCAGGACCTCCTGCTAACCTAGCGCTGAACCAGACTAAACGTCTGATCGTCATATAAGACAGGCGCTCTAGGCCAAACTGAGCTACGGGCCCATACATAGTTATTGTTTTTATTTGTTAATTTATGCA
>Ga0180009_10008013_pt1 | contig 10601 bp, 13 predicted proteins | sample OS_PC_MetaG_FD_123537 | JGI IMG/M metagenome (GOLD analysis project Ga0180009, IMG submission 123537) | Groundwater microbial communities from the Aspo Hard Rock Laboratory (HRL) deep subsurface site, Sweden - OS_PC_MetaG | ecosystem: Environmental > Aquatic > Deep subsurface > Groundwater... | reverse complement strand
TGGGCCACGAAAATACCGCTGGCAAGAAAATCAACGATATTATGCTCGCGGGATTCTTCATAATTTAATGGCAACCGCTCAAAAAAGAGGTTCTGCCAGAACAAAGCAGCATCTATCCCCTTGTCTTCAATAACGGACAACATGGTTTTACAGGTATGAGTGTTGTGAATGGTAAAAAGACACGGTATTCCAAACCATCTTGCCATGGCAGGTATCAGGCCGGTCATCCAGTCGTTGCAATGAATCAGGTCAGGCTGGACACGGGGAACAATTGTGTTGATAACTTCTCTCTGAAAAGCGATGGAAGCAATCAGATTTGTTTCATCAGAATCAGAATAAACTTCATTTTTATAAAAAAATGCCCGGTCTTCGGCAAGATGAATCCTTGTTTTGGAGGTTCCGGATCTTAAGATATTCATCTTTTTTTGAAATATCGGATCTGTATAGTTGTTGAACATTAAGCGATAATCCGGAAAGGCAACATGAACATCTATGCCTTGGGTAAACAGGGCATTAATAAGCGTTGCAGAAAAATCAGCCAATCCACCTGCCCTGGCACTAAGGGAGCCGGACATGGTACTCATCCCTTCAGGCAGCCGGGTAATTTCAGGCGTGACAAGTAGAATCCTGGGTCTTACAAAACCCGGTGGCATCTGACTAATTTTCCTTAAAGAAAGCCTTGAATTCAATTGTTAAATAATAATCACAGAATTTTCACAATTCCCATAAGGGCAATGAATATGGTTATCTGCTTCCAGATCATTCTTCCAGCCCACGCCATCCATGACATATCGAAATTGATATTTTTTATTCACATCAAGATTAATAGTTGTAGAAAACGAGCCGTTTTTATGCGGCTTCATCGGGGTAGCATTCATATCCCAACCGTTAAATTCCCCGACTACATTCACTGCTTTTGCCCCGCTACTGACCTCTTTTGGCACTCGAAAGGTCACTTTACATACAGATTTGTTTTTAATAAATTGCTTTTTAATGCTCATTTTCTCCTCCTATTTATTATAATGCTGACGTCATCCTGTATGATTTATACTTTAATGTTTGTATAAAGTTTTTTCTCACATTCAGGACACATGCCTCTGCCATAACGGATGTCTGAAATATCTTGAAAATACTGTTCCATTCAGGACCAATTTCCGTTATTATCTTGAATTTTTCTACAGGATGAACAAACCGGCAGTATCCCATTTAATCGTCTGATTTTCATGATATTTTCCTGGAGTTCTCTTATAAGGCCTGCCCTTTTCTGGCCTGATCTTTGTTTCTCTGTTACATCCCTGATTATGATCATGCATCAGTTGATGCTCCTGACTGTGGTGACCGGACTGCAGCGTACCTGTAAATGACGGCTTTTTCTTCCTTCCTTTTCAACCGCCATTCTGCAAAAGCCTGTCTCTCCTTTAAAAAAACGATCGATCTTTTAGCAGATAAAACGGCCGCCTATATCACGGTTACATTTTTTGCTGAAGGACCTTTTTGCCCTTGTTCAATATCAAATGAAACACGGTCTCCTTCTTTCAGGGATTTAAAACCTGTTGAATCGATAGCTGAGTGATGCACGAAAACATCCTTTCCTCCATCTTGTTTGATAAACCCAAATCCTTTTGAGTCATTAAACCATTTTACAATACCAGTAGCCATATTGGCAATCTCCTGTAATGAAAATAAATAAATACAAGCTCCAACCATAGGAGCAATCCCAATTCTGTGATAAAGTAAAGATACCTTTTCAAAATACTTGTCAAATGGGTATTATCATTCAACTATTTCCAGAATAACCTTTCTTTTTTCTTTTGCAGAGGCACACGATAAAATAGTTCGCATGGCCTGAGCTGTTTTGCCCTTTTTACCAATGACTTTCCCAAGATCTTCTTTTGCAACCTTTAATTCCAAGACAAGTGTCTGATTAGTCGTGATTTCATAAACCGCAACCTGATCCGGATTGTCAACTAGAAATTGAGCTATATATTGAATCAACGCTTTCATAACCTGTTCTCCTTTCTATCTGTAAGAGGGGTTTGAAGTCCAACAGTACGAGTTTGTACGTCAAGCTGTAACTATCTGACCTGTTAGTACTGAATTTGTCTGTTAATACCTTTTGGCACTATTTCACAGGCCTCCACAGTGTCTATCATTCGTTTTTTTAGTCGTTCGATCAAGCTTTCCTTTAGCGTACGTTTCGTTCTATTAGTCGGCAAACCCCTTTATACTTTCGCCATTTATTGAAGACCTGGGTTTAATCCTACGGTCTTCAATGTAAACAACTGAATTTTTTGTTTCACAGACTAAAAATTCCTGAGTTTCCAAAAGCTGCCGCACAGTGACCTGTTTTTTTGCTGGAAGAGCGAAGACAGAACCGGTCTTTCCAGGAATAAAAAAAATTAAATCCTTTTCTGGCAAGTACCCCAACATGTAAACCTCCCAATTTAAATTATCTCCTAAATAACAAATGTCTTATTTATTATTCGCCAAAATATAATGCTCTGCTTACAGAGCTTGTAATATTAATACAGAGCCCTCAAAGGCGTCAATGAAAGGGAAGGACGAAAAATACACTACCTATTCCCTATTAAAAATAGGGGTTAATGGAGAGTTCTAAGAAAGGATCTCAAATTGATTTTCTTATGTTTTATCTTGAGCTTTTTTCGTATATTTTCTCGATGCGTTGCTATGGTATGGACTGAATTATTAAGAATTTCTGAGATTTCTTTATTAGATTTCCCAAATTTGATCAAATCCGCAACCTGAATTTCACTAGGGGATAGATTCACCATCGGATCAGACAGTGTCTTTGAAAATGGAGAAAGAATATTATTCAGGTTTGTTTCAAGGACATCCATTAAATCTATTAGATCTTTTTGAATCAGTTTGGTTTTCAGTTTTTGAATATTGGGCAAAATAATCAATTTGTAATTGGCGAATATTTTTTCTCCCAACTCAAGTTTATCCTCTTCTCTTTTTTTAAGCAAAGTTTTTAGAGTAGTATTCATGTCTTCTAATTCGAATGTTCTTTTTTTCACTTTTTTTTCCAAATTGATTTTAGCATTTAAAACACGGGTCTCAGCTCTTTTACGATCAGTGATATCCAAAGCATAATGCAGAAAATCGATTTTATTGACAGGAACCCAGTGAATTTCCAAAATCCTGCCGAAAGCCTTGACTTCAGGTGCAATAGCAGGCTTTAAGTCCTTTAGAGCAACATCTGCCAGACAAAAGGTACATTTAGTAACCATACAGGTTTCATCTGTATTTTGATTCATATACAGCTTGTCTTTAGTTGGGATATGGTCACAATGTCCAAAATCCCGCCAGCATAACCCTCCAACTTGTGCCCCTGAATCACGGGCAACCTTGTTCGCAAAAATAATTGTTCGGTTTTTGCTGATGAGCATGGTTGGATATGGCAGGGCTTCGATTAAAATCGTTCTAAGCCTTATTTGTTCTTCCAATTGTTTTTTTGCTTGATTGTACTTGCTGATATCTGTGATTATGACCAGAAATTGATATGGTTTTTTAAATTTGTTCAAAACAACTCTGCTTTCCAATTGCACATCCAATTGATTCCCATCTGTTTTCTGCATGTGAAGTTCGCAAATTTGTTTTGTTTTTAACTCTGACAGCTCCTTGAGATGATGATAGTAGATACAATGATCGTCAATTGAAATATAATCTGACAGCGATTGATTAACAAGATGCCCCCTTTTTTCAGACAGCATCTCTGCCAAAGCCATATTGACATTAATTATTAATCCCTTTGAACTGATACTGCAAGAACCTACCGGAACAGAATCATAAAGCCCAATATAGTTTATTTGAGATCGCATTAACTCCTGCTGGGAACGATACCGCTTCTCAATCTGCGATTCCAACTGGATCTGAAACGTCTTAAGTTCCTGAATTAATTTTAACGGATCTTTAAAATCAGCTGTTTTTTGGTTAAAATCATTGGCCAGCATCCATGTTTCAACCTGCCGGTATAACACGTTAAATTTATCTTGAGCTGTTTTAGTTTGTCTCATATTCCCACCTTTTAATAAACCATGAAAATTGTTTAATTCAAAAAGCGTGATATGCAGATCAACAAAAATGTGTGTTAATGCTATTTAAGCAGGGAAAAAATGTCGGCAAAGCAGTTGGAAATCAAAGAAAGCAGGCAAAACTAGCAAAGCAGTTATCATATTTCGATCTTTTGCCCTGCTGTAAAACTATGTGACCGTGCCTTTAGTTATTTTAGGTTATAACAAATTATGACATAAAGCAAACTCTATTTGCCAGGGCCAACGCATGTAAATATTAAGAAGCGCCTATGTTCTTCTTGGTTACTATTGTGTGTCATTTGAACATAACATTCTCCAGATAATCCGTATCCATGGCTGCATTCAACCATTTGCTTTTCGCACTGCCTTTGACGGTTTTCTTGTTCCGCAATAAATTCAAAGCAATGGTAAACGGTTAATTAACTGCACCTATCAAATTGTATGAAAATCAGATATGAATTAAACAGTGGGACCTGCAAGCAGCTTCTTGTCAACGATTTGCGGCATCAGAATCATAAACTCATCGGCTGTCACAGCATCAGGTAAGTTTTAAAAAAGATATTTCAGATACCAGTAGGGTTCAAGGCCATTGGCCTTAACAGTTTCAATCAGGCTGTAAATACATTCACTGGCGCTGACCCCTTCAGCGGTACATGAGAAAAGCCAATTTCTGCCCGGCGTGTGACCAGTATTTTTCAGGTTAGTTGCCGTATCTGAATCTGCTCTTTTCATTCATATGCAAAAAAAATGTATCCTTTTAACTGATTTTTTCGTCTAAGCAGATAAAGGAGATACAAATTATGCCCATTACTAAAAACAGCGAACAAAAAAAAAATCAATTTGGAATTACGACTATAATTTTTGCCGGAATCTGTCACAACTGTGGTATCTGCCCCTATGCGGCCAAGAGACCGACTACGGCTTTTGGCAGGCTCATGCGTTGGCACCGTGGATGGTGTCCAGCTTGGGCGGCACATACAAAGGTCTATGGTGTGAAGCCGCTTTCATGACAACTTGCGCCAAAGAGACATTAATATACTTAACTAAAAGCATTTTATCAGTAGTCCCGCCATAAATGAGACCACAATTATCAAATTTGCCACAATTTGTATATTTGTTAAACCTTTGGTTCCGGTGAGCGGAATTATTGATAAAACGTTGTTTTTTATGGGGTTCTTCTGCCAGACTCCTTCTGGCCCAATGAGAACATAGCTGCAATTTCACCCAATAGACATCTCTGTGAGGGTTTGAATGCGGTCGTCAGAAATTCCGCGGTTTTGGACAAAAAACCCCAATATGGTACTGACAACGCTATATCGAATATGATACCTTGATCAAGCCTGAGTACTGTTGCCTATTTGCATTTCAGTGTTGCAGCCACCTCACTGTAAGGCTGGGAAAAGGCGGTCTTTTGAGAAAAAAAGAACCGCAAAAGGGAACCAAGGATATGGTAATGAAAGAAGAACGCCCTTGTTTCAATAAGATTAAAGACTTTGTGTTGAATGCCGCACAAAAAAAAGAAGCGGGGCAGACAAACATATCCATATCCGGATTCGGTGCTGTAAAGTGTTGGCATCAACAACGAATTGCTGCGGTTCCATTTTTATATCCCTGCCTGGTTTTAGTGGTAACCGGATGTAAACATATTTACCATGGCCATAAAGAGATTCAATGTTTCCCAGGGGAGTTTTTGGCCATCCCGGCGCCGGCCAGGTATGATGTAGTCAATACGCCGGAGGGTTCCCAAAGGCCTTTTTTGGCCCTTTATCTCCATTTTGATGATTGGCTGATTGAACAATTTCACCGCTTATATCAAATGGAAGACTCAAACGACATCGATAAAATTTCAATACATCTTAAAGGGAGTGAGCTGCTGGATTCGGCCATATGGCATTTTCTTGAAATATCACACCGCCGAGAACTCGGCCATGATTTGGTACAGCACCGGCTCATTGAGGTCCTGCTGTGTTTGGTTAAATACTGTAACGCTTCTCATATGCTGTTATCCATGAGTCATAGCTGGCGTCACCGGGTGTATTCCTTACTTCTTACAAATTCTTCCAGAGATTGGTTGATCTCAGATGTCTGTACCCTTTTGGGCGTCAGTGAAAGTACTTTAAGACGGAAATTGAGAAAAGAGAACACTGATTTTCGTACCACAATAGAAGATGTCCGCATGGGTCTGGCACTGTCTGAGGTCCAGTTTACCAATTTGCCAATATCCATTATTGCAGGACATTGCGGATATTCTTCCTTTTCACGGTTTACTTCAAGGTTTAGCAATCGATTTAATACCACGCCATCCCGTTTGCGAAAACAAATGGCTGAATCGGGATAAAAGTTGGCTGATTGAAGCAATCTTTACTAAAAAAAAGATGGTATTTTGGGTTGAAGTTTTATTGACCACATCATTTGAAAGGAGATTGCTTTATGAAATTTAAAACCTTGCTTATTATCAATTCTGTTTTTGCTTTTTTTGCAGGGATTGCCTGCATTCTAATGCCGGTACAGCTTCTCGCAAGTTATGGTATTTGTTTGATTCCAATGGGAGTGGTCATATATCAATTTTGGGGAACAGCACTCATTGGGTTGGGAATGCTGACCTGGTTTTCAAGAAATATTACAGAATCTGATTTACAAAAAGCAATTGCACTGTCCCTTTTTATCACAAACAGCATTAACTGTATTCTTGCCATCCGGGGTCAGTATGCCGGTGCAAACGCACTTGGCTGGTCCAATGTTGTCCTCTACCTTTTATTGACGTCCGGTTTCGGGTATTTCATGTTTATGAAACGCCCGGCTGCATAGATGGGGCCCATTGAACAGGTGTTGCAAATTCGTTCTTTGACTATCATGAGTATTCCCCCGGCTTTGCTGGGGAGACTTATAAAGTCTGACAACTTAAAAGACCGCAATTCAATTATGCTGTTATTTTTTTAAAATATTATTTCCAATAACCGGGGTATATGTTTTACCCATTTGTTCTAAAACATCTTTACGAAAGATCCCTATCCTGGATAAAAATTTGCCAAATTGAAAATAGGCAGTTTCGAGGGACTGCTCAAAATACCCCCCTTTTTGAGCCTGGATTCAAACCAGCCTCATTTTTTAACTTTTAGATCCAACATAATCTGGATATTTCTAAAAATGGACGGAAAATTAAAAAAACTATTGATTTGTTTTAATTACATAGTGTATTAGGACAATATGAAATTTAATATTAATAAAAATCTGCCATTGTCCATCAAGAATCAACTGAAACGGCAGATAAGGGGAATGATTAATTCAGGCATACTTCTTCCCGGGCAATCTTTGCCGTCTTGCAATGATATGTCCGGAATTTTATCCATTAACAGAAATACCGTGGCCAGTATTTACGCAGAATTATCAGCCGAAGGCATTCTAACCAGTAACAGAGGGGCCGGCACCATGGTTAATAGAGGAATGGTGACCAGACCTACAAACACACTGAAATCTTTGATGGATAAAACATTTATCAAGGCCAGAAACTTAGGTTTTACCAATGAAGAAATCACAGAAGAATTTTTCAGTTCCATGGCCAGGCTTCCCAGTGAAAAAAAGAAAAGGATCCTGCTGGTCTGGTGTAACAAATTAACCTTAAAAGAAGTGGGGCAAAAACTTGAGTCAACACTAAATGTTGAAACACGGAGCCTGCTCATTGAAGATATTGCAAAAGATGCTGAACTCACCGCATCCTGTCTTTCAGATGTTGATTTAGTGGTCACCAGCATTAACTATGTCGAATCAATCCTGCCCTTTGCGAGAAACGCCAATGTGGAGGTGGCAGGTGTTATTCTGACACCTGTAATCCGGGTTCTCAACAATATGATCGGGTTACCCAAAGGAACAACCGTAGGGTTCATTTGTGTAAACAATGCTGCTGCAGAATCAACCTGTAAAAGTGTTCATCTCTCAGGCCAAATCACCCTCAATACGATCTGGGCAGGCGCTGACGATTCTAAACGTCTGAAACAGCTATTCTCACGATGTGATATCATATTTGCCACCCATCATGTTTATGATCAGGTTATAAAACTGGCGGGAAAAGATAAAAACATTATCAATGTGGACGTATCCATTACAGATACAAGTATTGCTATGATCCGTGAACGATTAGAACTGACAGGAAATACCCCATGACAAATCCTTATAAAACCATTTCCGACCCAACTGATCATAGCAAAACCATTATAATCACCCTTTTTTTTACCATTTTTATTGCTGTAACCTATGGATTTGGGAGATACCTTTTTTCCGTTATTGTTCCGGATATGAAAGCAGACATCGGGTTTGACTACCTGGTAGTCGGTATTATAACAGGCAGCGCTCAATTGGCCTACTTAGCGGCGGCATTATCCAGCGGCATTCTGACACCACGCCTGGGTGCAGGAAGGATCATATTAGGGTCAGTATTTATTTGCGGATTATGCCTGATACTATTAGGATTTGCAAAAAACATATGGGTGATCGGCGGACTTTTAATTATTTTAGGCAGTTGCGCTGCTTTTGTCTGGGTGCCCATGGTGGCTGTTGTCAGTCATTATATTCCATTTCAACACCGTTCCAAAGTACTGGGCCTGATGTCCAGTGGTACCAGCTATGGTGTTTTTATCAACGGACTGATAGCCCCTTTTTTTATCACCCATTATCATTGGAGTTATGTCTGGTTTGCAGTTGGCATAGCCACTCTTCTTATAACAGTCCTGGCATTCTTCAGCCTGGCTTCAACCGGAATCTTTTCCATGTCAGAGATGCCATCTAAAAAGACCCTGAAACCCCAAAATTTTTCCCTGAAGAAGAATAAAGAAATCATATCGCGTACCAATATTATTATCTGGCTGTTATTATTCTTTTGCGGTTTATCCTGTACTCCCTTCCAGACATATTTAGTCCCATTCATCAGGGATGAACTCATGTTTCCGGTTGAAGCAGCAGGCAGGATCTGGTCAATAATCGGTTTTGTGGGGATGGGTAGCGGATTTGCAATAGGTGCCTTATCCGACAAGACCGGAATTCGCTTTGCCCTGACTATCACAGGTTCTTTACTGGTATTGGCAGCCATACTGATCTGCCTTCATACGACTTTCTATCATCTCATTATTGCAGGCATCGCATTTGGTCTGGCATTTTACGCAATTTTCGGTTTAGTACCCGCATATATTTCTAAAACTACAGCCATCGAACAATCAACGATCGTTTTCGGAATGGGCAATGTAATGCTTGGATTCGGCAGCATGATAGGGGATTTTGTCAGTGGCTTACTTAAGACAACAACAGGAACCTTCTTCTGGACCTATGTTTGTATTGCTACCATTGCCGTCATCATGGTCGTATTGTCCTGGCTGCTGCCCAATGAAAAAACATTCTTGAAAGCTAAAACAGTTGATTTTGAGTTCAGCTAACAAAAAAAAGTGAAATTCCGATTGATATTTCAATTGGCATTTATCCCATGTCCCCGAGTCCATTTTTGCAATCATGGAGAATTGCTTTGTACTGAAGTGATAAAATTTTTTACCGCGTCTATCTTTGTATTCTGGATCAGTTGCAAGTTTTTGTTTATGCCAAAGAATTTTTCTAACTTGCTGACAATCCAGGGTTGAGCAAAATATCTGACATTTGTTTCTGGGGATAAAAAAAGTGCTGCAACCTGCACAGGGAACTGGCTCCATAATCCCACCTGAAAGTAGTTACGGGGCGAATTAAATAGAGGGAATTATATATGATTTTAAAATTGTTTAAGGGAATTAAATGGAAGGAATTGAAATGATGGCGGGGAATTTACCCTGAAATTGGCTGCCAGGCTTGAGGGTCGCATAATTCATTGACCCAACCTTGTCCCTCATCACGGAAAATTATGATCACACCGCCCTTGTCAGAGTGACCGTTCTCTATCCTCCATTTATCAGCCAAGCTTTTTGCTTTCATTAAATCCCCTATTTTGTTTTAAAATATTATACAAAGTTTGCCGACTTATCCCGAACTGCTTAGCAACTTCAGTCTTCGGCATTCTTATTTCAACCAAATTAACAACTTCTTTTTTTTGTTCTTCGTTCAAAGAAGATGCTCTCCCTAAATGTTTAATTTTACCCAATATAACCCGACATCCATTTTTTGTCATCAACAACTGGCGTGTATCCCATCTAATTTTTATGGTTTTTGACATACTCTTGTAAGCTTTCCTGGGTGATCATCCAATTACGTTTGATCTTAAAAGCCGGGAGTGTTCCCCGCCGAGCCAAAATACTCAAGTAATCTTGGGAATACGGGGATAGTTTGGCCGCTTCAGCCAAGGTCATAAAATGGGTTTTGACTTCGGGTATGGCCTCCAAATATAGATAGATGGTTCGCTCCAGAGCTCGGCCGACAAAAAAAATAAAATCATCAGGTTTGCCTGAATGGCCTTTATCCAGGGCGGTGTAATAACGCTTGCGGTCATTTTTTAAAATGATTGCCGGAAAATAGCTGTGCTTCATCAGGATCAGATTCATCAGCAACCGCGAGGTCCGGCCGTTGCCATCTACAAAT
>Ga0180009_10008012_pt1 | contig 10602 bp, 9 predicted proteins | sample OS_PC_MetaG_FD_123537 | JGI IMG/M metagenome (GOLD analysis project Ga0180009, IMG submission 123537) | Groundwater microbial communities from the Aspo Hard Rock Laboratory (HRL) deep subsurface site, Sweden - OS_PC_MetaG | ecosystem: Environmental > Aquatic > Deep subsurface > Groundwater... | reverse complement strand
TTTTTTATTTTATGCCTTCCTTGACTTTTATAAATTTCTTTCGTAGCATTGAATTGATTCTGTTGTAATTCTTTAAATATCATAGGAGGAATTATGAATAAATCGGCTTGGTTGGCTTTTATAACAGTTTTTATAGTTATGCAGATAACTAATTTTCTTATTCACTCAGTAATTTTAGCTCCGAGTTATATGAGTTCCGAATTACAAAAACTCTGGCGGCCCGACATGATGAATAAAATGTGGATTATGTGGTTAACCGGTTTTATATTTTCTTTTTTCTTCACATTCATCTACACTAAGGGCTATGAGGGAAAAGGAATATTTGAGGGCATACGATATGGTTTGTACATCGGCCTGATGATGGCAATCCCCATGGCTTATAATCAATACGCTGTTTACCCGATATTACGGTTTCGCTCATCTACCGCGGCACACCAAAAGAAACTAAGTAAAAGCACAAAGTACAAACGATGCAAACCGATTCTTTAAAAATACTATTTTTAAACTTGCCGGGAACTTATGGCGACGACGAACTAATTCTTTGTCAGGTGGCATACGGACTTCGTAAACAAGCCAAAGACATAGCTGTATGTTGTCTGAAAGGAAGTCAATTAGCTTTCAAGTGCAAAACCGGAAAAATAAAAGTAATCACCTTAGAGCCGAAACTCCAATCGAGCAAGCTAAAACTCACGGCTTTCTTAATCAACTTAATTCGTAAAGAAAAATACAACATTATACACAGCACAACAAACAGCGATAGGGGATTTGCATCTGCTGCCGCTTTAGCAACTAAAGTTAGACACATAACTTCGGTTAATAACCTCTCGCCAATAGTAGAAAGTTATTTAGATAAAAAATTATTGCACGGATCACTTAATAACATAATTACTTGTAGTAAAACAGTTAAGAATATTCTAGTTAGCCGCGACGGTTTCGACGCGTCGAAGATTGCAGTTGTGCCGATAGGACTTAATCCGGATGATTTTTCTCGCGATGTTATTAAACGCCGCAACGTTCGCGGATTACTCGGATTTGCCGACGACCACACAGTCATCGGTAATATTGGAAAGCTCGCCCCGTACAAAGGACAAACACTTCTGATCGAAGCTTTTGCTGACATCCTGCCGCTATATCCTCGTGCGCGAGTTGTGATTGTCGGTGACGGCGAACTCAAAGCTGAACTAATTAGAATCGCCGAGCGGCTTGGCGTCCACAAACAAGTACTTTTTGCCGGACAAAGGGAAGATTATTCGTCGATGTACTCGGTGTTCGATGTTTATGTTCACACATCTTCAAACGGGACTAAGGATGTTTTTCCATTGACGGTTCTGAAAGCATTGGCATACCAACTTCCAGTAATTGTCACGGATGTCGGCGATAATGCCCAATTTGTCGTGAACGAATACAACGGATTCTTACTGCAAAGTCGTAGAACAGACGAACTTGCAGAAAAACTCAAGCTAATTGTTTCTCAATACACATTACAGATGACAATGGCGGAAAACAGTTACCGCCATTTTCTTGATTATTTCTGCTTAGAATTGATAACTTTTAGAGTAACAGAAGTCTACGCAAATGTTCTCGGCCAGTTTCAGTCCGGTTCTGATTCATGATTTTACACACGTAGATTGTATTTATCGAATCTGTTTTTTATATTGATTGCAACAAAAATAACTGATTAAAAACTAATATAGAGGAGGTTTTATGTCGATGTCTGAAAAATTACAAAACCTGCTGAAAGAAAAGAGCGTCCATTACGAATTGCTCTCACACCCTAAGGCGTACACCGCTCAGGAAGTTGCACACGCTCTTCATACAACAGGTAAAGTTTGTGCAAAAGCAGTAATCCTTACAGTTGACGGTAAATATACGATGGCAGTTGTTCCCGCTCCGCACAAAGTAAACATCTCTAAATTAAAAGACGTCTTAAAGGCGAATAACGTACATTTAGCGAAAGAAGACGATTTAAGAACATTGTTTCCAGATTCTGAACTCGGCGCCGAGCCGGCTTTAGGCAACCTATACAATATGCCCGTCGTTGTTGCTTGGCAACTTGCTGAAAAATCAGATATAATTTTCAACGCTGGCTCTCATACCGAATGTATAAAAATTGCATATCAAGATTACGAGAAATTAACTCAACCTGTTGTGGGTGATATATCGGAAATCCCGTTGTAAGAGCGAAGAGCTGAGAGCATAGAGCCGTAATTCGAATGACATTCCAATTTACAAATTCTTAGTAACCGCAGTGAACGCGGAGTGCGCGGAGGTTTTTTCCCTCTGCGTTCATCGCGCCTTCTTCTCATTATGAATTTTTCAGTTTGCACATTTAAAGCAAGGATAAAAAATTTCACGCAAAGAACGTTTTGTCCTTTGCGACCTTTGCAAGATATTTCATAGATTTACAGTTTGATTTTTGCACTGTTATCACTTATATTGCCATCAAAAAATAATCAAACTGAACCGGGGTTCGGATGGATAAATTTATTATAAAAGGCGGATACAAACTTAACGGAGAGGTAACAATAAGCGGCGCAAAAAATTCAGCCCTTGCACTGATGCCCGCCGCTCTCCTCGCTAGCGGAAACTATACTTTTACCAACATGCCCGACTTGCGCGACATAAAAACTATGTCCTCGTTACTACAAGATATCGGGATGATGATTAAAAGAAAAGGTCATACGTTAACACTCGATACCAAAGGTGTAAGTAAATATAAAGCGCCTTATGAACTTGTAAAAAAAATGAGAGCTTCAATTTATGTTCTTGGTCCGCTACTATCTCGTTACGGTTACGCTAAAGTTTCTTTACCCGGCGGCTGCGCTTGGGGACCGCGTCCAGTCAATCTCCACATTGAAGGAATTCAAAAATTAGGCGCACATGTAGAGCTTGAGCACGGTTATATCATCGCAAAGGCAAAACGCCTCAGAGGTACGATTATCAATTTCGACGTATCGAGTGTAGGGGCAACCGGTAACATTTTGATGGCTGCGGTGTTAGCAAAAGGAACGACTATTATAGAAAATGCCGCCATAGAGCCAGAGATCACAGCATTATCGGAATTTCTTATTAAAATGGGAGCGAAAATCGATGGAATTAGAACTCACCGGCTTGAAATCGAAGGCGTTGACGAGCTGCACACTGCCAACGAAGAAATGATACCGGACAGGATTGAAGCTGGAACATACTTAGTAGCCGGCGCAATCACAGGCGGGAAAATTAAGATAATGAAATGCAATCCTGAACATCTGTCTACAATAACAGAAAAATTAAAAGAGGCGGGTGCCACTTTATTAATCGATTCGGATATAATCGAACTGAAAGCACCCAAGCAAATACATCCCGTTGATGTTACAACATCAATATATCCCGGCTTTCCCACCGATATGCAGGCTCAGTGGATTGCTCTGATGATGCTCGCGAATGGCTCTTCCGTAGTTACAGATACTATCTATTACGATAGATTCAAACACGTTCCCGAGTTGGTGCGTTTAGGAGCCGATATAGAGTTGAATAAAAATATTGCCGTTATTAAAGGGGTGAAAAAACTTATCGGAGCAAAAGTAATGTCAACCGACTTGCGCGCTTCAGCTTCATTGATACTTGCAGGTCTTGTAGCCGAAGGAACGACTGAAGTCCTGCGCGTTTATCACATCGACCGCGGTTATGAAACGATTGAAAAAAAATTAAGGTCGTTGGGTGCAGATATCAGACGAGTTTCTTCAAAAGAATTTTAAAATGTGTTACACGAAGTCACACGAAGCAACCACGAAGATACGCAAAGTTAATCTCAAACATTGAACGCCTGATGGCGTTCTCTTTTTTTCCCAATAAAGATGAGTCTCAATGATGTTATTCCGAATCCGACTCTGTCGGATTTTGGAATCAAACCAAAAATCCAAGTTCTATCCCTCCGTGCTCTTTGTGTCTGAGCTTTAGATCTGACCTTCGCGCTCTTCGTGTTATAAAAAGCTAAGCTCAAAAAAATATAACACGAAATTTCACGAAGAATGAATATCAAGCGACTCTTAGCTCTCCGCTCTATGCTTATAATGAATATCGAACGCTGAATAATGAATGATGAAGTTTTGTTGAAAACCCTTCGTCCGTCCCGCCCTTGGGGGGGACGAGACCTCGTCTAAAGACGGGTGTTAAAAAAACTAAGTCCAAGAATGTTTCACGTCAAGCCGCAACGAACATAACAGAAAAAAGCGAAGAGCACGGAGCGGTTTCGCTACATTTATTTCACCGGATAATGGTTTTGTTGTTTGTTTTTACCCATTCATCAATCTGGATTTAATTTTGCCTGATGGCTTTGCGACTTTATCAACAGGAAGAGCAGCTTCTAAATCAAATTTTTCTAGTGAGTATGAGTAATAAATTGCCAGAGGTGCACCTGTCATCTGAGCTCCGGATTTTTGCATGTATCCCAAAAGCTCACCGTAGAGTTGCCCGAGTGTCTGACCGATATCTTTATGATTGCACGTAGTTCTGATACTGATTATAGGTTGCTCTTGAATGTTTGTGGCTTCAATTTTAATTTCGGGAGTGCTTTCAGCAACGGTTTTAAGTTTGTTTAAACCTTTCTCGAAGTCGGGTCCAACCATTTTATCCATAAACAAACCGAAGTATTTTGCAATGAGATTCATTCCTAAGTCGGTTTCCATCGACCACTTAACATTTGTGCCGCCCTCGACTTTTTCGAATTTGAATTTTCCGGTTGCAGTTCCGCTTTCCATAAAATCCATCATCATCGCAATCGATTTGTTTGGATCGCTTGCAGTGATTGTTAAACTTCCGTAACCCACTTCCGGGTTTTTACTGTCCCACTTGTATATTGCGCCGCTACCTGCTGTGGGTCGTTCGTAAACGATAACCATCTTGGGATCTTTTTCATGCCACGGCGACCACTTCTCCCAATTTTTTAAAGTGTTGACTTGATCGAAAACAATTCGCGGAACAGTATTTATAACTATCGAACGCTCGACGTGAGCTTTTGAAGGAAGGAAGAAAGCCACAATAACTAACAATACGATAATTGCTAAGATTCCGATAAGAATTCTTTTTAATGTTTTCATTTTAAATCATTTAATTCTTTTTTATCTATCCCAGCTTGTTTTAAGATTTCTGATAAAGTTCCTTTTGGTAAGTCCCTTTTATGTAAGGGTACAGTGACTCTCTTTTTCAACTCTGAATGGATGTAAATATGATGGCTCCCTCTAACTCGGTCTAAAATAAAACCTGACCTCTCAAGTATCTTAATAATTTGCAAAGGAGTAAGTGCCGGAAGCTTAGACATAGTTTTCTACCATGAGTGTATATTCTAAAGTTCCATCATCATTCGGTATTTCTTCTCCGTGCTCTTTCAAACTTACTAAGTATAATTCGATAGCTTCCTTTGCCATTTCAATCGCGATATCGACGGTATCCCCATAAGTTACGCATCCAGGTAACGAAGGTACAGTCACAGTATAGCCTCCTTCCGGTTCTTTTCTAAGTAATATCCGATAACTCAGTGCCTTCATAATTGCATTCCTTTTTGTTTCAAATATAATTGTAGTATGGTTTAATATCAAGTTTAACAATTAGACAATATCCAATGTATAAAACTTCTTTGCTTTTCTCAGCAAAATTCATTTAATTTAAACCGAATATTCAGGTTTAACCATTTAACGGAGAAAAAATGACCATAATTGAAGATGTTTTTGCAAGAGAAATATTAGATTCACGCGGTAACCCTACCATAGAAGTTGATGTCGTTCTTGAGAGTGGTGTGGTTGGTCGAGCGGCAGTCCCAAGCGGCGCCTCAACCGGAGAACACGAGGCGGTTGAGCTTCGCGACGGCGACCTGCCCGCCTCATCAGTACCAGGAGGGCAGGCGGGTAAGTTACGCTACAACGGTAAAGGAGTTTTGAAAGCTGTTGAGAACGTGAACGAAGCAATTGCCGATGAACTCATTGGCTTCGATGCACTCGACCAAGTTGGCATCGACGAGATGATGATAAACTTAGACGACACGCCGAACAAAAGTAAATTGGGAGCTAACGCCATTTTAGGAGTATCGCTTGCGGTAGCTAAAGCGGCAGCAGCAGCGCTGGACATTCCCCTCTATCGATACATCGGCGGTGTGAATGCGCGCGTGCTTCCCGTTCCGATGATGAACATACTCAATGGCGGCAAGCATGCCGACAATAACGTCGACCTTCAGGAATTTATGATTGTCCCTGTCGAAGCTGATTCTTTTGCAGAAGCTTTGAGAATCGGAACGGAAGTTTTCCACTCACTCAAATCGGTTTTAACTAAAAAAGGATATAATACTGCGGTTGGAGATGAAGGCGGCTTTGCCCCAAATCTTAAATCAAACGATGAAGCTGTCGAGGTGATTCTCGAGGCAATAGAAAAAGCAAAGTATAAAGCCGGCAAAGATATCTTTTTAGCGCTTGACCCTGCATCGAGTGAGTTTTTTGAAAAGGGAAAATATGTTTTCAGAAAATCCGATAAGTCGAGCAAGTCACCAGAACAAATGGTAAAGTTCTACGAGAAATGGGTTAAACAGTATCCGATAATTTCAATCGAAGACGGTATGGCGGAAGACGACTGGAAGGGTTGGAAGATAATGACGGAAGTATTGGGTGATAAGATACAGATTGTCGGCGATGATTTATTCGTGACTAACACTGCCCGCTTATCCCGCGGAATAGACGAGGGCATTGCAAACTCTATTCTTATCAAAGTAAACCAGATCGGAACTTTAACCGAAACATTGAATTGCATCGAGATGGCGAAGCGTGCCGGCTACACTTCGGTTATCAGTCACAGGTCGGGTGAAACAGAAGACACAACGATAGCCGACATCGCAGTAGCAACGAATGCCGGACAAATCAAAACCGGTTCATCAAGCCGCACAGACAGGATTGCTAAGTATAATCAACTATTGAGAATCGAAGAAGAGCTCGACACGACAGGGATTTATGCCGGTATAGCAGCGTTTAATTTTGGAAAATAAGAGATGAGTATCAAATTCGGAACTGACGGATGGCGCGGAGTTATCGCCGAAGATTTTACATTCGAAAATCTTGAGAAGGTTGCTCTGGCAACGGCGTTAAATTATAAGAGGCACAAAAACATTAAGAAAGGAATCGTAGTCGGCTACGACGCGCGATTCCTTTCGCGTGAATTTGCCGAGCGAGTTGCAACTGTATTAGCGAACAACAACATCAGCGTTACAATTTCAGACAGCATTTCATCTACTCCGATGATTTCGTTGTTGACTCGAAAATTAAAAGCGGCGGCAGGTATCGTTATCACTGCCAGCCATAACCCTCCAATGTACAGCGGCTATAAAATAAAAGGCGATTTCGGAGGACCTGCTTTTCCCGAGACAATTGAAAAAGTTGAAAGACATCTTGCGCCCATCCTCAATTCGTCAAAGAGAATCGATCTGAAAAAATCTTTTACCGAATTAGTTCAAGCCGGCAAAATCAAATATATTGATATGACTAAAATATATTTGGACGATATCAAGAAAAAACTCAACATCGGCTTAATAAAAAAATCAAGTATTCGTATTCTTCACGATGCAATGTACGGTGCGGGAATGAACGTGTTCACACAGATAGTTCCCGATTGTCAACAAATTCACGCTACTTTCAATCCATCATTCGAAGGTATCAATCCCGAACCAATCGAAATTAATCTTACCGAATTAAAAGCAAAAGTAAAACTCGGGAAATTCGATATCGGTATAGCAACTGATGGCGATGCCGACCGGTTAGGCGTCGTTGACGAGAAAGGGAACTATGTCGACCCGCACAGAGTATTCTCGCTTCTTTTAAAATATCTGGTTGAAGAAAAGAAACTCAAAGGCGAAGTGGCAAAATCTTTTACGGTTACAGATATCGTCGATAAACAATGCGCGAAGTACGGAATTAAACTTCACACAACTCCGGTCGGGTTTAAGTATATCTGCCAATTGATGAACGAACGTAAAATCATTATTGGCGGCGAAGAGAGCGGTGGGCTTGGAGTTTTTGGACACATACCAGAGCGTGACGGTGTTTATTTGGGACTTTTAATCGGTGAGATAATTGTTAAAAGGAAGAAAAAGTTAAGTGAGCTTGTTAAAGAGTTGGAAAAAGAATTCGGACCGCGTGTTTACAAGCGGATAGACCATCATACAACACCAAAAGAAAAAACACTAACAATGAAACGGTTCAAACCGACGCTCAAAGAAATTGCCGGTTTCCGTGTCAAAAAAGTTGAAACTATCGATGGATTTAAGTTTTATGTGGATAACGGTTGGATGTTAGTTAGAGCATCAGGAACAGAGCCGCTGGTTCGATATTATGCTGAAGCCGATAGTGAACAAAAAGCCCGGGAAATGTTAGATTGGGCGATAGGTAAATAAAAATTTAAATAACATACATTAAATAATTTATGCCATACGATCTTTATTATCAAATAATGCCTGACGGGACTGTGAAACAGATTAATCCTTTTACGGGTACCGAAGTTTGGTCTGTCACCGGCAGGGGAAGCAAACCGTTAAGTAACGAAATTCCTCCGACTGCAAAAGTTTTAGAAAAAAAGGATGCATTAGATTATTGTAGTTTTTGTCCGATGCGCTATTTTGAAGTTCCACCCGAAAAAGCTCGATTAGTGAAAACGAATGGTGAATACCAAGTATTAAAATTCCTTACCGCTGAAAGATATTTCGAAACGGACGCCGAGTTCAGGCGCGTACCCAATTTATTCGAGATCGTTACTCTTGATTACTGGCGGAAGAACTACAATTTCAGAATTCCCGATGAACGTAAAAAATGGAGGGATGAGTATCTTTCCACTCCCGACGGCATCAAGCATATAGAAAAATTACTTAACTATAAATTGAGACAAACCGGAAAAACAGACGAACAAATAAGAAGGATGCACGGGTTCGATAAGCTGAGCATCGCAGATGCTTTCTTCGGCGGGTCGCACGAGTTAATTATCGCAAAACCACATTACAAGCAGGGCGCCGAGTGGGATGTGGAATTATTTTCTTCTGGCGACATGACTCCCAACGAACACTATCATTATTTTAAGTTTTCTATCGATGCTATGAAGGATATCTTCGATAATAACCGGTACGCACGGTACATAAGTATTTTTCAAAATTGGCTGAGACCCGCCGGTGCTTCGATGGACCATCTACATAAACAACTTGTGGCGCTCGACGAGTGGGGATCATCTATACAAAGTCAAATTAAATTATTAAGGGAAGATCCCAACGCGTTTAATGAAATGGGTGCTAATTTTGCTGCTAGACACAATCTTATAATTGCAGAAAACGATTATGCACTTGCATTTGTTGGAATCGGACATAGATTTCCGACTATCGAGATATTTTCAAGATCGCAGACATGCAGACCGTACGAACACTCTGACGAGGAGATTCGAGGGTTGAGTAATCTTGTTCACGCGTTTCACGTAGCGATGGGAAGTGGTATATCGTGCAATGAAGAGTGGTACTACACGCCTGTCGATGCGGTGTATAAAATGCCTTGGCATATTTTAATTAAATGGAGAGTAAACGTGCCTGCCGGTTTCGAAGGAGGGACGAGTATATATTTAAGTCCGATAACGCCTATTGAATTGAGAGATAAATTAGTGCCGAAGTTATATCAGGTTCGCGACGAAGGAAAAATAGAATCGATTCGAATTGCCGAAGAATGCCGTATATTTCCGAACCCGTTAAAATATTATTTGAGGTAACCCGTAAATCGGAATGCCAGCCCGACTCGCCCCGTCCTACGGGGCAAGTCGTTCTGGCGGGTTATTCCGATTGCTGAGACGTAAGCAAGGATTTTATAGCCGAAAAAACATTACACGAAGTAACACACAAAGCTACCACGAAGATACATGAAGTCAAATCCCTCTGTGCTACGCCGTGTAAAAATGTTGTAATTTTAGCAAACTTCGTGTAATTATTTTTTTATTTCACGAAGAGACACGAAAAAGTCGCGAAGTAGCACGAAGAAGAATATTTTGTTTGTAGCTACAGGCTACGCTGGGCTCTTCGTGTCAAAAATCTCAGCTTAAAAATTTTCAGCCCTGAAGTATCTTGAAAGCACCCTTCGACAAGTCCCGTTAACGGGACAAGTGGCGCGGAGCGCCATGGCGCCAAAGGCGTTCACTCAGGGTGACGCATGGTTTTGTTGTTATCCTGAGCGAGTTCGACTAACATGATCTAATAAAGATTGTCGGACGAGTCGAAGGATGTTATTGAAAAACCATGAAAGAGGACACAGAGACTTAAGCAAGTGCAAAGTTTAAAATAATTTTTTCTTAGCGTGCTTTGTGGTTACAAAAGATCAGACAAAAGTATTACTAAGTACAAAAATATAAATCTATCGCGAACAAAAATTTATCAAATGGAAAATAAAGAAAAAAGTTTTTCCCCTGCTGTTAGAGAATCACTGGTTCGGTCGCTCAAGTCATTAGCTTACAATCTTTGGTGGACGTGGAATCCCGACGCTGCCGCTTTATTTAAGGAACTTTCTCCATTGGTATGGGAACAGAGCAACCACAGTGCGGTGGCTGTGTTAAAGCGTGTTTCGGATA
>Ga0180009_10008011_pt1 | contig 10602 bp, 7 predicted proteins | sample OS_PC_MetaG_FD_123537 | JGI IMG/M metagenome (GOLD analysis project Ga0180009, IMG submission 123537) | Groundwater microbial communities from the Aspo Hard Rock Laboratory (HRL) deep subsurface site, Sweden - OS_PC_MetaG | ecosystem: Environmental > Aquatic > Deep subsurface > Groundwater... | reverse complement strand
CCGGCACCAAGGTGATCTGCCTCGGCAACATCGCACAGATCGACACGCCGTATCTGACCGAAACCAGTTCCGGCCTGACCTATGTGGTGGATCGGTTCAAGGACTGGGGTTACAGCGGCCACATCATCCTGCGTCAGGGCGAGCGGTCAAGATTGGCGGATTACGCGTCGAATAATCTGTAAGGTTTTGTCTCGCGCGAAGACGCAAAGGCGCGAAAGTAAAACCCTCAACACATCTAAAATCGTGTATCCCCTCTCCCACTGGGAGAGGGTTAGGGAGAGGGGCGCCAAAAGCACTGATCTGTCAGAGAAACTGCGCGGCACTAATAACCATGGCAACTACTGACGTTATAAACACAAAGGCGCGTGGCTTGGTGTGTTCACCATCATTAGCAGCAATAAAACCAGCCATGTACATCGTGAAACCATAAATAAAAGCGATAAAAAAATAGTAACTCCAGACGAACACTACGTAGTACACAACTAGTTTTGCCGCCCCACCATCACCCTCCCCGAGCCAAGCATTCAGCACATGAAGCAATAACGGCGAACAACCCACAAGAGCAAGCACATGCTTCCAAAGTAATGATGTTGGCGGGAATGAGAGTTTACTCATTATCAGAGCGACAACCTAACCGTTAACCGATCTACCGTAGGGTGCGGTTCGCTTCATTCACCTTACCCTAAGAAAGAAACTCAATTGGTAAACGAGTCGTGCCCTACCCCCTCACCCTGACCCTCTCCCGCGAGGGGAGAGGGAACTCGTCTAATCTGTAAAGCATTTATCATCTCGCGCAAAGACGCAAACAGTAACAACAGACCACAGAGGTTGAGTCAGCCACCTCTCCGATATACCGCGCTGTGGGGACAGATCTTCAGCTCTGTCCCCGTTGTGGCTCCACTCAGCAGAGCGGAGCCACCCAACAACCAAACGTCACGCTCCCTCGGCGGCTTCGTTTGTCCGCGTGGTCCGCACAGACGGGGACAGAGCTAAAGATCTGTCCCCGCAGCGGCGGTGCGTGACGCGCAGTAACAACAGGCCGCGGCGGCTATAATGCAACCTACCCCGCCTCCGCTTCCAACGCCTTCGGCCAAGCCTTGAGCACGGCCTGCACCAGTGTCGCCAACGGAATCGCGAAGAACACGCCCCAGAATCCCCAGATGCCGCCGAACAGCAGGACGGAGACGATGATGGCGATGGGATGCAGGTTGACGACTTCGGAGAACAACAGCGGCACCAGCACGTTGCCATCCAGCGCTTGGATAATCAGATAGCCAACCATCAACCAGGCGAAATCGCCGGTCCAGCCCCATTGAAAATAGGCGATCAATCCGACGGGGATGGTCACGACCAGGGCGCCGATGTAGGGAATAATCACCGACAGGCCGACCAGCGTGGCGAGCAACACGGCGTACTGCAGCCCCATCAGTACGAACATGATGTAGGTCACTCCGCCAACGATAAAGATCTCCCACACCTTGCCGCGCACATAGTTTCCGATCTGGCGATCGACATCCGCCCACACCATTGCCGACAGCGCGCGTTCACGCGGCAGGTAGCTGGTGAACCAGCCGACGATGCTGCTCTTGTCCTTGAGAAAAAAGAACACCAGCATCGGCACCAGGATCACGTAGACCATGAAAGTAATCAGGCCAACCAATGACGCTACGGACAATGACAGGACGCGCTGGCCAAAACTGCCGACTTCGGTGCGAATCGCCGCGATCATCTGGGTGATTTGTTCTTCAGCAATGAAGTTGGGATATTTCTGCGGCAACAGCAGCAATTTCTCATGACCGCGCGCCACCATGTCGGGGGACTGCTGGATAAGCTGGGTGATCTGATTGGACAGGCGCGGCAGGATACCGAGCAGCATGAACATCAACACGGCCAGGAACACCGTAAAGACCAGTGTCACGGCCAATATGCGGCGCACGCCGCGCTGCTCCAGCAGGCGCACCAAGCCTTCGAGCAGATAGGCGATAACGAGTGATGCCAGCACCGGCGCCAGCATATCTCCCAACGTCATAATCAGAGCGAAACCGGCGATCAGCAGTATGGCCAGACCAACGACTTGAGGATTGTTCAGGTGGCGCAGGAACCAGTTACGGATTGTATCCATGCGTGGTCTCAGTCCTCGCGGGATGTCAGCTGGCTGTAATAGCGCTGAAACACCACTTCGAGTTCGTCGATGACTTCAGCCGCATCGCGTCCCTGGATCACATGCTGCGTGACCAGCGTGGACGTCTCATTGAGCATCTTGTTCTTGTCGAGCATGTGGTAGGTCTGTGACAAGCGCTTTACGGCCTTGATCACGGATTCCTGCGGTGGTCGGGGGATAGGCTCAGGTTCGGGGATAACCGCCGGCTCTGGAGACAGTGACTGCAACGCCTGACCACCGCTGCGACTGTGCAGAAACTCCGCGAATGCCAACAGGGTTGCCTGTTCCGCGCCCGGCAGGCTGCGGAACAGGGACAGCAGAAATTCATCCGGATTTGACATGGCTCGCATCACTCGACTGATCGACCTGATCTGCAGCCCATAATCCGCAAACTGGCCGGCAAACACAACCGGCGCGAATTTCGTTGCGACAAGGCGGAATCAGGGGTGCTCGCTGCAGTAGGTCTGCGCAAACTCCAGCAGCTCATCGGTGGCCCGATGACGAAACTTCTGCTTCTGATGCACGAAGGAGAACGGCCGCTCCAGATTGGGATCGAGCGTCAGCGCCACCAGCGTGCCCAGTTGCAGCTCTTTGTTGATGGTCGCACGTGAGACGATGGACACACCCATGCCCGCCTCGACCGCGCCCTTGACGGCCTCGGGACTGCCCAGCTCCATGCAGATGGAGACTTCGTTGACGTTAATGCCGCAGGTGCTCAGGTATTCGGCAATCACCTCGCGGGTACCCGAGCCTTCCTCGCGACAGATATACGGGTGCTTCAACAGCTCGGCGATTTTGACTTTTTTCTGATTCGCCAGCGGGTGATTCTTGGGCACGATGGCAACCAGCTGATCCATGCGGCAGACATCCACCACCAGATTCTTGTTCAATACCGGCGCCTCAACCACACCCAGGTCGATCACATTATTCTCGACCATGGACACAATACCCTCGGTATTGGACACCTTGAGATGCACATTCACATCCGGATATTTTTGCCGGAAATCGCCCAGCAGAACCGGCAGCATATATTCGGCGATGGTGGTGCTGGCGCCGATCATGACGATGCCGCTGACATCGCCGGTCATTTCACGGACGGCGTTTTCCATCTCCCCGTAAAGATCGAAAATGCGGTCGGCGAATTCGTACACCCGCTGCCCGGCATCGGTCAGGCTGATACGGTTGTGAGTACGGACGAATAACCGGGTGTTGAAATACTCTTCCAGCTGGCGCACCTGGAACGTCACCGCCGGCTGGGTCATGTGCAGAGACTCCGCCGCTTTGGTGAAGCTCAGCAGTCGGGCGACCGTGTGGAATACCTGAAGTCTGCGATCGGCCATAGGTTACTCAGTTTCTCTTAACGATTGCGGAAAGACACACCCGCCCGGCGGACGCGTGCAGGTCAGTTAACAGGGGCGGTGAGCATGACAGGGGTGGTCATGCGGGTACGGCCTAGCCTGAACGGGCGCCCATCCTACCAGTTTCAGGGGCCAACATAAAATATTCTGATGTGGCTATGCGGGAATATCGGCTGATTTATGACCTGGTCTGGAGCTGTTCCAGCCGTTTCCAGAAAAAGGCGTAGTACATCACTGGGATCACCAGCAGGGTGAGAACTGTCGAGACCAGAATACCGAAGATCAGCGCGATGGCCAGGCCGCTGAAGATCGGGTCGTCCAGAATGAACAGGGCGCCCAGCATCGCTGCCAACCCGGTCAGAATAATGGGCTTGGCGCGCACCGCGCCGGAGCGCAGCACCGCCGCCTCGAAGGGAACACCAGCCTGCACCTCTTGGTTGACGAAATCCACCAGCAGAATGGAGTTGCGCACGATAATGCCCGCCAGCGCGATCATGCCGATCATGGAGGTAGCGGTAAAGGGCGCGCCCAGTAACGCATGCCCGGGCATCACACCGATAACGGTCAGCGGGATCGGCGCCATGATGATCAAGGGCACAAGATAGGATCGAAACTGCGCGACTACCAGCAGATAGATCAGGACCAGGCCCACCGAATAGGCGATACCCATATCGCGGAAGGTCTCATAGGTCACCTGCCATTCACCGTCCCATTTGATGGAATAGCGATAAGGATTGTCGGGCTGGCGCACAAAATATTGCTCTAACCAACCACCCGCCGGCGCTAGACCGGTGTCGCTCACAGTGCCGACCATCTCGAACATACCGTACAAAGGACTGTCGAGACTGCCGGCCATATCGCCGGTGACCATGACCATGGGCAACATATCTTTGTGATAGATCGCATGTTCGCGTTCGGCCTGTTCGACGCTGACCAGATCCGCCAACGCCACCTGACGTCCGCCCTGCCCCGTCAGTTTGAGTGCGAACAGCCGGTCGAGACGATCCCGTTCGGCGACCGGAAACTGCAGACGCAGCGGCACCGCATACTTAGCGCCGGGACTGTGCAGATAGGTCACATCGCTGCCACTCAATACCGTGGTGATAGCATCGACGATCACGGCCTGTGAAATACCCAGACGACCGGCGCGGACACGATCGACGTGCAGATGCAATTGGGGCGCGGGTGACTCCACACTGTCATCGACATCGACAATATCCGTCGTCGACTCGAAAACACCACGCAAGGCCTTGGCCACGCGGATCTGGCCCGGATAGTCCAAGCCATACACTTCCGCCACCAGGGGCGACAATACCGGCGGCCCGGGCGGCACTTCGACAATTTTCACATTGGCATCGAAACGGCGGCCGATCTCCTGCAAGGGCGCGCGCATCGCACTGGCGATCTCGTGACTCTTACGATCACGATGGTGCTTGTCGACCAGATTGACTTGAAGATCACCAACATGCGCACCGCTGCGCAGATAGTACTGGCGCACCAGGCCATTGAAATTGATCGGCGCGGAGATCCCTGCGTAGGCCTGATAATCCCGCACTTCCGGGACCTGGCGAAGGTATTGACCGAGTTCACCGAGCACCTGCGTGGTACGCTCCAGCGCTGTTCCTTCCGGCATATCGACCAGGATCTGGAATTCGGATTTATTGTCGAAGGGCAGCATTTTCAACACCACCCATTTCGCACCCGCCAGCCCCAGCGACAACAGGATCAGCACCAATATCACCAACGCCAGTCGACGCCGGCGTGGCGCGCCCGCTGCACCGCCCAGGAAAGGCCCCACGCGGCGTTGAAAGAAACCCAGCAATCGTGGCGAGACGCCATCATCATGGCCGGGAGACGGTGCATGCACCTTGATAAGTTTGAAGGTCAACCAGGGCGTGAACACGAAGGCCACCGCGAGCGAGATCAGCATACCGATACTGGCGTTGATAGGAATCGGACTCATGTATGGCCCCATCAGACCGCTGACGAAAGCCATCGGTAACAGGGCCGCGATCACGGTAAAGGTGGCGAGGATGGTCGGACCGCCAACCTCATCGACTGCCCGCGGGATGGCGTCGACCAGACTGCGTCCGCCTATTTGCATATGCCGGTGAATGTTCTCCACCACCACAATGGCATCGTCGACCAGGATTCCAATCGAGAAAATCAGTGCGAACAGCGAGACACGATTGAGCGTAAAACCCCAGGCCCAGGACGCGAACAGGGTGATAGCCAGGGTGATGAGCACCGCCAGGCCGACAATGATGGCTTCACACCAGCCCAGCGCAACCAGCACCAGCAACACTACCAACGCCGTAGCGAAGGCAAGTTTGGATATCAGTGTGCGCGCCTTGTCGTTGGCCGTCTCACCGTAGTCACGCGTGATCGTGACGTTCACACCGTCCGGTATAAAGGTGCCACGCAATTCATCCAGGCGCTGTACCACTTGCGTAGCGATGCCGACCGCATTGGAGCCGGGTTTTTTGCCGACGGCGATGGTCACCGCCGGAACTTCGCCCTGGACCTGCTGATCCCGGGGTAACGCGGGGCCCGTGCCGTGCCATACATAACGTTCCGGCGTCGCCGCGCCGAAACGTATCTCGGCCAAATCCTGCAGGTATACCGGCATGTCGTTACGTACCGCAATCACTAGCTGACCAACGTCCTCTACACTGCTCAGGAAGTCGCCGGCGCGTACCAGAATTTCCTGATTAGCGTTCACCAGCGCGCCGGTATCACGCACCTGATTCGCACCGGTCAAGGCCGTACGCAATTCATCCAGCGAGACATTCGCACCAGCAAGCTTCTGCGCATCCAACAACACATGCACGACCCGGTCGGGACCGCCGAGGGTGTAGATTTCCCGCGTGCCGGGATTGCGTTTGAGTTCCGCTTCGATGGCATGCGCGACCTGCTGCAGCTCCAGTGCGCCCTTCTCTGGGTCCTGTGTCCACAGTGTCGCAGTAACAATGGGGACATCATCGATACCCTTGGGTTTGATGATCGGCGTGAGCGTACCGAGATTCGGCGGTAGCCAGTCCTGATTGGAGAACACGGCGTTGTACAGTCGCACAATGGCCTGAGTGCGATCTTCGCCGACTTCGTATTCAACGGTGAGTACAGCCATGCCCGGCCGTGAAACGGAATAGATGTGCTTGACGCCTTCGATCTCTGATAGCACTTGTTCGGCCGGCGTGGTGACCAGATGCTCAACCTCGACCGCCGTAGCACCAGGAAAGGGTACGAACACATTCGCGAAGGTGACATTGATCTGCGGCTCCTCCTCGCGCGGCGTGATCGCCACCGCGAACAATCCCAGCAGAAAACCGACCAACGCCAGCAGCGGTGTGATCTGCGACTGCAGGAATTTGCGTGCGATGGCGCCAGAGAAGCCGAGACGTTCGCTCATTGACCGGCGCCCGTGCTCTGCTGTTTGAGCAGACTGCCGGCCTGGATCGGGTCCAAGGCCACCGACTCTCCCGCGACGAGACCGGACAAGATTGGCGTCAGGCCATCAGTCAATGCACGACCGGCACGTACTTGCCGAAACTGGACTCCATCATCCGACCCGACAACATACACAGCAGTGACTTCACTGCGTTGCACCAGCGCCCGCGTGGGTATCAGCAACTGTTCAACATCACCGGTTGCGAAACCCACCTTGACCAGCATGCCGGGATAGAGCCCCTTGCCACCGGAAGTAATGTTCACACGCACACGGAAACTGTGTGCGTTGGGATCAGCATACGGGAATACTGTGATCTTATCGCTGGCGATAGGCGCGAGGCCGTCGGCATAGACCGTTGCTGCATGCAGTTCACGCACTCGGCTGATATAACGCTGCGGTACGGACGCAACGGCACGGAGTGCTTCCAGCGAGATACCCGTCATCAGCGCCTGTCCTGGCGTAGCCATTTCACCTGGCTCGACATGCCGTTCCACCACAATACCGGCATAGGGTGAACGCACAATCGCGTGCTCCAATTGCTCGCGTGTCTCGGCCAGCCGCGCCGCGGCGCTTTCATTGCGCGCCTGGGCGGCCTTCAGTTCGGCATTGGCCTTATCCATTGCCGCCTTGGCAACCAGCTTCTTGGCATAGATGCTTGCTATCCGAGCCTGCTCGGTTTGTGCCTCGCGCAAACGCGCCTGCGCCTCTTCGAGCCCGGCCTGAGCCTGCTGCACTCGCGCCTCCTGCTCGGTCGCACGGAATTTCAGCAGCACTGCGCCGCGCTCGACGTAATCGTCAACGTCGAACAGAATTTCCTCAATACGTCCGGAAGTCTGCGCGGATACTGTCGCGCGATTAACTGCTTCAATGACGGCCTCGAAACGCTGCTCATCCGGAATCCGTTCCAACCTTGCAGGCTGGGTTTCCAGCTCACCGGCCAGCGCAGAGACACAACCGGTCAGGATCAGCAGCGGCAACAACCCATTCAAACGCAACCCAGGCATTGATGATCTCCCGGCAGATGAACAGCTTTCGAGCACGTTGCTGTATGTAACACAGCCTGCTCGAATTCAATATAAGGGACGTCTGAGTATGTGCAATGCCTGTAGAAATGACAAACCCGCCATACGGCGGGTCTGTTGATGTAGCTCAAGATACAGCTGAGAAGATTACATACGGAAGCGCGTCATCAACCCCTGCAGCTGCGACGACAGTCGTGCCAGCTCGTCAGAGGCGGACGCGGTCTGCTGCGCGCCTGCGGCGGTCTGGTCTGCGACATGGCGGATGTTGCTGACGTTGGAATTGATCTCCGCAGCCACTGCGCTCTGCTCTTCGGAGGCACTGGCAATCTGCGTATTCATATCGTTGATCTGTGCTACCGCACCGGCGATTTCACCAAAAGACTCGGCGGCCTTCTCAACCTGGTCCGAGCTGTCCTTGGCCATGCCACGCGCTTCATGCATCACCCGAACCGCATCGCCTGCGCCGACCTGCAGGCGTTCGATCAACTGTTGAATTTCCTGCGTGGACTGCTGGGTACGGCTGGCCAGGGTACGCACTTCGTCTGCCACCACCGCGAAACCGCGCCCCTGCTCACCGGCGCGCGCCGCCTCGATGGCCGCATTCAAGGCCAGCAGATTGGTCTGTTCGGCAATGCCGCGGATCACGTCCAGCACCATGCCGATGTTTACAGATTCATTCTCGAGTTTCTGGATCACGCCAGAGGCGCGTTCCATTTCGTTGACCAGGTTGTCGATGCCGCCCAAGGCTTCCGTTGCGACCAACGCGCCCTTCTTGGCATCTTTATCTGCCTGCTGTGCCGACTGCGCGGCCAAAGCGGCATTATGGGCAACTTCCTGCACCGTGGCGGTCATTTCATTCATGGCCGTCGCGACATGCTCGATTTCACTTTGCTGATGCTGTACGCCGCGGCTAGCTTCGTCGGTGACGGCTGACATTTCTTCCGCTGCGGAGGCCAGCTGCGTGGTTGCGCCACTGATCTCACCGATCACATTCCGCAGGTTTTCGGACATGCGGTTGAAGCTGGAGACGATTTCACCGATGAGGTCATCGCTTTCCATGGCGCAGTGATGGGAGACATCATTTTTACTGATGGCATTGGCCACTTCTGAAATACGTTTCAGACGTGACAGCAGAATCATGTTGACCAGCCAATAGTTCGTGACACCCAACATAGCTCCTGCCACCAGGCACCCGCCAACAAACCAGCTCAACATGCCGGGTTTGAAATCGACAAAAATCTGGGCAAAGACCGGGAACAACCCACCCATGACAAGTCCAAATGCCAGGCTGGCTATAAGCAGATTGCGCAAGATACTCGGTTTCATGTAATCACCTAAGATACGTACAACGTCACAAGACCCAGGCCCATCGGAATAGCTGTCAACTCTCTGTTGCCGCCAAGCTTGGCGGCAACCGTGACAATTCTCCGTCACCCAACCGTTTCAATCGAAGATAAAGCAAGAGCCGTACCAGCCAACTCAACTCAGGCCAAGCGTGCACCCGCATGATCCAAGGCACTGGCGATCTCTTCGAGATCTTCCAGGGACTGCTTCATGGCCACGCCACGCGCACCACGAGTGGCAATCATGCCGTGAATAGACTGCACGGCCGCGTGCTGCTGCTCAGTAGCGCTGGCGATTTGATTGTTCATGCCCTCGATACTCGTCACAGCTCCACCGATCTCTGCCAGAGAGACGCAGGCATTCTCGATAAGTTCTTCAACGACGGCGGCCTGACTGGTTCCTTCATTCATGACCTCAACCACGCCGTGCGCTTCTCCCTGCAGACGCTCGATCATTTGCTGAATCTCTTGGGTAGAACGTTGAGTACGGCTGGCCAATGTGCGAACTTCATCCGCCACGACGGCAAAGCCGCGCCCCTGCTCACCGGCACGAGCGGCCTCAATGGCAGCATTGAGTGCCAATAGGTTGGTCTGTTCGGCGATACCACGGATGACATCCAACACCGCACCGATGTTCTGCGACTCCTTGCCGAGACGGGCTACAGCCTCGCTGGCTCGACCCATGTGGTCACCCAGACTGGACATGGCACCCATGGCTTCGGTCATGGTGACCTTGCCAGTATTTGATTCTTTGGAGGCTTGATGTGTGGAATCTGCGGCGGCGGCAGCACTTTGAGCTACCTCTTGCACAGCCAGCACCAACTCATTCACGGCGATTTCCGCTTCGCTGGTACCATTTGCCGTGGATTCCAGCGCAGAGCGGCTACGCTCAGACACCGCGCGGATCTGTTCCGCAAGGTCGCCCATGACCGGCACCAAGGATTCAATAGACTGACGCTGAGTACGTAGTGATTCGGACACATGGCTGAAGGCCTCCGCGGCATCGGGTGAGACACCGCCACCCACCATGGTGTTCAGGTCCCCATGTGCCAGACGTTGCATCGCCTCTACCAGCGCAGCCTGTTTCTGCATCGAGGCTTTCGCCATGACCCAGCCGGCCACAGCCAAGACGGCTCCGATTGCGAGTCCATAGCCTGCCGCCATACCCTGCATGAGCCCGAGGAAAGCCCCGTCCATGACTCCCAGTGCGACCATGACGGCCGCAACTATCAAGCCAGCCAGCACCAGTTTGGATTTTCCCGCTGCCATT
>Ga0180009_10008010_pt1 | contig 10605 bp, 9 predicted proteins | sample OS_PC_MetaG_FD_123537 | JGI IMG/M metagenome (GOLD analysis project Ga0180009, IMG submission 123537) | Groundwater microbial communities from the Aspo Hard Rock Laboratory (HRL) deep subsurface site, Sweden - OS_PC_MetaG | ecosystem: Environmental > Aquatic > Deep subsurface > Groundwater... | reverse complement strand
GGAAGAACCGCTTGGGTGTCGTCTTCACAAGCTCCCGACGATCGCCTCGGACGAAAACGGCACCGGCACCCCGCCCGTGCCCAAGGAAGTCGCTGCGGTGTTGCCGGATCAGAAGTGTGAGGAGCCCGGGTGTTTCCGCTGGCTCTACCTTGGAGCTCACGTTGATCAAGGACCAGGGATCTTCGAAGTGGCAGCCGTGTGGATTCACCCGCCAGAGGGAGACGACCCAGCGTGCTCCGCGCCGTTCGACGGATTTCACGGCGTCTTCTTCCGCAGCGGACGAGACGCAGCGTGGCGTGAGCTGCCGGGCACCCAGGACGTTCGCGCGCTGATGTACGACGAGCGCGGACTGCACGCTGTTCTCACCGATTCGCACGGCATCCTCGGCCTGTTCAAGACCGTAGGTGATGACTTGCCCGTCAAGTCGTCGGAGCGACGCTACATGTCGTGGAACGAGGAGAATCGGAGTCAGGTCGAAGAACTCGAACCGTCGTGTCTGTGACGCGACATCGGCTGGGAGGGCATGAGATGGGTAAGAAGAATTCGACGGTCGAGAACCGCGTTTATCTGTTCAAAGACTTGGCTGCGGCGTGGTTGGCGTCGTGGGGCGATCAGCTCAGCGCGCCGGACGAAGACGTGCGGCAACGCGCTCGTGATGCCCTTGCGGAGCTCGCATACGCTTCATGCGTGCTGTCGGACACGGACGGGGTGGATGCGAAGGCGGTGGCAAAGCTGGTCCGAAAGGGGGCGTGATTCTCGTCAGGATCGCGGCACCAATCCGTTGGTAGGGCCCGTACTGGTCGCGGGCGCCTCATAGAGGCGCCGATTGGTTAATCGGAGCCGCGCTTGTTCTTCCCGGAGAGCGTCTCCGTTGCGAACTCGCCACCGATCAGCGAATAGCTTCCCGCTCTCCGCGACCCGTCTTCCCGTTCATCTTCCGGATGGGACGAAGGCGACGGGGGCTTCGATGGTTCGCTTCCGGAGCTGGTCGCTTGGTCCTTGCGCACCGACGCGCGCGCCGAACGTTTGGCCTGCCGTTTCTTGTTGCTGATCCCACGTCCACGACGCTCAGGTTCGCTCTCTGCGGCAACGAGGACGCCGGGGCGTTCGAGGCGATCCTGTTCAACCGCTGACTCCAGGTCACGCTCACGATCTGACTTGAGTCGCTCCAGCTCGTCGCGCGCCGCTTCGAGTTCAGACTTCAGCGTCTCGAGCTCCTGATGGCCTCCGTCCTCCGCCTTGGTCTCGCCTGAAGACAGGACGTCATCGAGCATTGGACTGGACGCGCGCGCCTCCAGCATGCCGACGGCATCGAATGTGCTGTCCGTATCCTCTAGATCGAACGGCACGGACGGCCGAGCGTCCTCCAACTCCTTCAGGGTCTGCGTCAGGCGCACGTTTTCGGCGTTGAGCCGATCGCAATCGGTCAACAGCTGATCGACGCCAGCTCTCGCCTCGTCGAGCTCGGCCTGGACCCGCTCGAGATCCCGCCGCAGCTCCTCGCGCTCTTCCGCAGCGACATCGCCACCGCCCGATCGCAATGCCTCGAGCTCGGTCTCCAGCTCGGCCGCCTTCTTCGCTTCTTCGCGCGCCGCTTCCAGCTCAAGGCGGAGCGCCTCCAACGCCGCCTGTGCAACGTCGCGCTCGGTCTGCGCCTGCTTCAACGAGTCGTCGTCAACACCCTTCGCACGAAGCGCCTCGAGCTCCTGCTTGGCCTGCGCGAGTTGCTCGTCGTAGTCGTCCACCAGGTTGGCGATGAACTCTTCCTGCTGTTGCTCGAGAACTTCGATCCTCTCCTTGGATTCCGCGCGCACCGCCGCGAGCGCCTCTCGCTGCGCGGTCGCCTCTTTCCACGCCTGTTCGAGAGCCTCTCGCTCTTGCTGTTCGGTCGAGGCGAGGGTCTCTTGTTCCTTCGCGCTGGCCTTGAGTTTCGTTTCCAGATGCTCGATTCGGCTCTTGAGCTCGCGGATCTGTTTGATCCGCTCGTCATCCGTCGCGTTCCATCTCTCCTCCGCGCCGGCGCGCTCCTCTTTGATGGCCTCGAATCCGCCTTCGAGATCGGCGATCTTTCGCTCGTTCTCAGCCTTCTCCAGTCCCATCTCCGTCATGCTCTCGAGCACTTCATCGAGCTGGTCGGCCGCCTTCTTCCGCGCTGCTTCCGCCTTGGCCACCTTGGCGTCCGCTTCCTGAACACGCTGTTCCCGTGCCTTGCCCTCCGCCTCGAGCCGCTTGTGCTCTCTTCGAATCGCGGCCAGTTGGTCCTCGAGCGCGGAAACCTCTTCACGCACCACCACCAGGCTCACCTCGGACTTGTCCAGCTTGCCCTGCAGCTCCTTGTTCTGCCGCTCCAGCACCCTGACGCGTTCGTCCGCCTCCGCCGACCCCTTCCGTAGAGCACGCGCCCCTTCAAGCAACACCGTACGCGCGTCCGCCTCGCGTTGCTCGAGCGCACCGAGCTCCTCGAGTAGGGCGGACAGCGCCTCCTGCTGCTTCGTCAGCTGCGCGCGGGCCGCCTCCAGCACCGACGCCTCCCCTTGCTGCTTTTCTTCGAGTCCCTCGATGACTCGATTCCAAGTGTCCTCGCGGTCGACTTCGGAGGCGTCGTTGGGACGACCGTCGGACCGGTTTTCAGGCGCTCGCTTCGTCATGGTTGTGTACCAAAAACTATCGTCATTGCCGCGTCGATGCGAAGGAAACCGACAGCCCGCCACGACACGCACCATGCGCCCTACCGCCCCACAAAGGATGCCAAGACCCCGAGCACCGTCCACCGGTTGACGTCGGTTCCAGCCCGATGCGAACCTGTTCGCCTCAACCCGCGACCACGGGATCGGGGAACCATGTCGTTTGCCTTTGCCATCACGGAAACCATGCGCGGCGTCCACCACTTCGTGGACCCAGCTCGAGGCCCCGCCGTCGACCGACCCTTTCACTTTCGAATCAACTGGGGCGCCCCAATCCGCTCGTCGCTCAATCCCTTGTCCGGCCGATTCATGAGGTACGAGGCGGAAGGAGAGCTGTTCGCCGACGGCCTCACACCGCAACCCGTTTCCTGCCGCGGTGCGTTGGCGATCGACTACTTCGGCGAGCACACGATTTCCTACGAGCTGGACTTCGAGGCCGATGGGTCACCGTGGCACTTCGTCGGCCACAAGACGGACGTCCGGTTGCTACGTCCACTTCAGCTGATCAAGACGCATACCACCTGTTACGGAACGATCACCGACGACGCGGGAACCATCGTGTCGAGGTCGGTGGTGCACTTTCCGCCGGAGTCAACCCTCCCCTTCTTGCGCAGCTTCCGGCTGCGCTGGCGGTAGGCTCGGCCTCAGGTTCCCGCGGCATCCAGAATCATCTGCACCAACATATCGCGAGGATCGGAAGATGCTATGCGGCGCGTAATGACGCTGTAGGACACCTTCGGCACGCCACCGAACGGCACGCCCACGAACCCGCGCGGCACGGGACAGAAGTCGTTTACGACGGTGATGCCGAGACCGTAGCGAGCGAATTGAATCATGACCTCCCACCCAGTGGCCTCGACGGCGACGGTCCATCGGGCGCCCGCGGTCGCCAGCGCTTGGGCGAGCATCAAACGGTGCGGGCTCGCTTCCGGCGCGACAACGATGGTCTCCCCGTCGAGGTCGCTTGCGGTGAGATGACGACGTCGGGCCAATCGATGTCCTCGCGGGAGCATCACCCGTTGGCCAACGCTGCGGAGCTCCTGGCACTGGAGGTCGCCGGGCACGGCGTGGAGGACGGCGACGCCTACGTCCGCGCGGGCGTCGCGCACTGCGTCGACGGTTTCCGGTCCGGACATGGCCAGCAAACGCAGTGGCCATCGCTTCTTCGGGTAGCGCTTGATGGCTGGACCGAGCAGATACAGGAAGGCGCCCTGACCGGATGCGAGAACGACGGGGCCACATGGTGTCTCCCCTCGCAACTCGGCCAGAACGTCGCGCCCGCGCACCTGGACCTCGCGCCCGAACGCGGCGAGCTTTCGCCCCTCGGCGGTGATGACAAGCGCGCGTCCTTTCCTTCTGTACAGCGCAGCGCCGACTTCATCCGACAGCTTGCGTATCTGTCCATGAAGCGCCGGCTGGGTGATGTGAAGAGCCTCGGCGGCGCGGGTGAAGTTGAGGTAATCGGCGAAGACCACAAAGGAAAAGAGCCTGTCGTAGTTCATTGAAACAACTATAACCTCATGTGATATCTCATCACAAATGGCAAGTTCTCGGTGATAGTTCGGTGTCGTAGCTTCAGGACGAGAGGCACGACATGCAAGATCTTCTGAAGAACGAACGATTCAATGCAGCCTACGAGAGGCTCGCCGCCGTTTCGCTGAATCCACGGCGACACACCGCGAAAGACGCGCGTGCGCACTCCGAGGCGGTGGCGACGATGGCCATTCGGCTGGGGGCCGCGAACTCGTGCACAGCAACGCAGTTGGAGCTTCTGGAGAACCTCGGCCGTGCGCACGACATCGGCAAAATCACCGGGACAGCCAGGCCGGAACGATCCCTGGAGGTACTGGCGGCGTGCCAGATCAGCCACCCCACGCTCCTGGCGCTCGTGAAGTGGCATGACACCAGCCTCCCCTGGTATCACGCGGCGCAGCGAGGCCAAGCGCCGTCGGACAAAGCTTGGCGTAGGCTCCAGCGGGAGGTCGACCTCCGGCTTCTATGCATGTTCATGGTGGCCGATCGCGTGGACGCTCCAGGTGGGTGGCGACGCAACGCTCCAACGACGTGGTTCATCTCGGAGGTTCAATCGCGTGGGCTCGTTGCGGAGATTGAGCTCGATGTCGACGGTCATCCAAGCGAGGTTTGCGCCGGGGCCGCCCTCGTCACTGGAGCCGGCGGATTGGCGCGCGTACTGGTGACCCGAACCCGAGCGAACGGATTCGAGCTTCCCAAGGGAGGGATCGAGTGGGACGAGTTGCCCGCCGAGGCAGCAATCCGTGAGCTCCAGGAGGAATCTGGCATCGACGGTGAATTCGAAGCCGGCAATGCGATTGGGCAGCTGGACTACCTTGTAGACCACGGTCGTGGTCGTCACTTGAAACGGGTCCACTACTATCGCGTGTATTGCGCGGGAAAGCCGACCTTCGCGCCGCTGCCCAGGAGAACCCACGAGCGCATGTGGTTGGGACAGGAGGAGGCTCGACGGATCCCTTTGGTGAACGAGGGGCTGCGCGAGATGCTTCGTTCCGCGCTATCTAGCCCCCTGGAATCGAACTTCGTTTCAAATCGGTAGCGCGTCGTCATGCGGCGTCGCGTGTCCGATGTCCGTTCCGACGGCAGAAGAGCGAAGAGCAGAAAACCACAGAACACACAGAGATCGCAGAATGGGTTGTTTTTCGCTTCGACATCCTTCTGTGCGTTCTGTGTCCTCTGTGGTTACTCTCCTGCTCTGGCTGATACGTGCTCCGCGGGACTCGGAACGAACTTCGCTGAACTAGCGCGGGTTTCGGTCGGATGGAAAGATCTGGTGGTAGGGGCGGGTCACTGACCCGCCCGCGGTTGCCGCGCATTTGCGAGCGGGCGGGTTTTGAACCCGCCCCTACAGCGGATTGGCCGTATTCCACGCGATGGAAAGACGCTGTAGCCGGCCAACGTCGCAGCACTGCAACGTAGTCACCATTGCGACAATGCGGAGCGCGGCAGGCCGTGTTTCCTCGCACGCCAAGCGTCATACTTGAACCATGACGTGAACGACGGCGACAGCCGGAGGGCGTTCGGTCGCGTCCACATCGAGCAGCACGTCGACGTGGAGCCCGGGCGCGTGGAAAGGAGGACTTCATGCAATCGCGGCGAGTGAACCCCTCCCTCCTGATCGCGCTGGCGTGCCTGATGCTCATCGGCTGCGTCGAGTGGGGCAAGGAGCTCCTACGAAAAGCACTCGGGTCGGCCCCAGCGCGAACGGAGTGTTCAGAGCCGATCCCGCCCGGGGCCCGTCGAGCCGCTTCGCGAGATGACATCGTCAATGCCCTGGTGCCCCCAAGCGCGAAGCGAGGGCCGCGCGTCATCGCAACAATCGATGAGGTGGTCGAGGCCTGCCCTTCGTTTGCTGAGCGCATGAAGCAGTGGCACGAACAACAAGCGAGCGCCCGGCTGGCATCACGCGCCAGTGACGTCTGGTCGACGCCTTGGACACCCGCAGATCCCTGGCCGCAGGAACCACTGCTGGGCGCCGACGTTTGCCTGACGGAGGTCACGCTTCACGTGGATACCGGCAGCGGAATCGTCGAGATCAAGCTGGGTGAGCCGACCATGGCGAACGGTTGTGTCTACGGCTACCTGGAATCCGGCACCTGCCTCCGCGAATGACGCTGCGAGGAACTCAGAGCATCCGTGCGACCTGGTAGCCCGCCTGGGTCGCGTCCCAAACCTGTCCGGGTTTGGCAGCATCGCCCGCGACGTGGACCGACAAGCCTCGCCTTCGAAGCGCCTCGGAAAGCGCATCAACAGATCGGTTGCCCACGGCCACGATGAAGGTGTCGAAGGTACCCAAGCTCTTCGCCTCGGCTTGTTCCTCGCGTTGGGCGAACACTTCGCTTCGCTCGACCCGCACGACGCGTGTGCTCTTGTGGATCGTCACCGGTAGCTTGCCGAGCCGCATCATCGTCAGCTTGCGCGTGACTGGCTCCATGTCCCGCGCGATCTCGTCGAGCATCTCCACCACGACGGTGGTCACGCCTCGCTCGGCGAGATACTCGGCGACCTCGATGCCGACGAGTCCACCACCAACAACCAGCGCCCGCTCACCGAGCTCGGCGTGGCCCGTGAGGACGTCGATACCGGTCAGCGCATCGGCAAGGCCTGGCACCGGAATCTTCGCCGCTTCGGACCCCGTCGCGACCACCACCTCGTCCGGGGAGAGCGAAGCCACGAAGTCCGCATCGGCGGACACTCCGGTGCGGATATCGACTCCTTCGGCTTTGGCGCGACGAATGAGCGCCGCGTGTGTCCGTTCCATGGCCGACTTGCCGGGCGCCAGTGACGAGACCGCGAACTGTCCGCCGAGACTTCCTTTGTCCAGAAGCGTCACGCGGTGCCCTCGCCGTCTTGACGTGATCGCCGCCTGAAGTCCAGCTGGACCACCACCAACGACCACGACGTGTTTTTCGGCAGCCGCCTCGACGACGGGCTCGCCCTCGTGGCCCACTTCCGGATTGACGATGCAGCCGATCGGCCCGCCGGACTTCACCCGCGCGAGACATCCTTGCAGGCACGATCCACAGAGTTGGATTTCGTCCTCTCGGCCTGTGCGCATCTTGTTGGGGAAGTCGGGATCGGCAAGCAACGGGCGCCCCAACGCGACAGCGTCGACGCCTCCGGCGAGCACTTCGCGGATCCGATCCGGCCGCCCCATCCGTCCCGCCACGATTACGCGCAGGCCGGTCGCTGCGCGCAGCTTGTTCGCCAACGCTTCGTTGACTCCTTCCGGCAAGCTCATGTGCTGGTAGTACCAGGGAGGCGAATCGCAGGCGGAGCCGGTCACGACGTGAACGCCTGCCGCGCCCCATTCGCCGGCTCGCTTCGCCAGTGCCACCGCATCCTCGAGCCCGAGGCCCCCTTCCACACGCTCATCAGCGGAGACGCGCGCCGTCCAGATCATGCCATCACCGAGATTGGCCTGCACCGCCTCGGCCACCTCCTGAACGAAGCGCCAACGTCCTTGCTCACCGCCGTAGTCATCCTCGCGATGGTTCGTGCGAAGCGACAGGAACTGGGCCACGAGGTAGCCGAGGCCGAACTGGACCTCCACACCATCGAACCCAGCTTCCGACGCTCGCCGTACGGCCTGACCGAACGACGCGACGAGCGCCTGAATTCGCGGCACGGACAGCATCTCTGGTGTCGCGCCGGTGGAAGGACAGGCAACCGCCGACGGTGCCTCCGGGGCTTGGCCCATGGCTTTGGGGTTCGCCGCACGCCCCGCATGGTTGATATGGGCAAAGACCTTGCCGCCTACGGCGTGGACCGCCTCCACAATCAGCTTCAGCCCCTCGACCTTGACGTCCTCGTCGATGCCGAGCTGCTTCGGATGCTCCTTGCCGCGCGGGTCGACGAACAGCGGTTCGGTGATCACCAACCCCACGCCGCCGGCGGCGCGCCTGCGGTAGTAGTCGGCGTGCCGGGCCGTCGCTCGACCGTCGGGCCCCCCCAACGCGGTCTTGACGGGTGCGAGCATCAGTCGGTTCGGAAGCACGAGTGTGCCGAGCGTCAGCGGCTCGAAGGGGAGATTGGGCATGACCAGAATCCTACACGTCTGAGCATCGAGGGACGCCAAGGATTCAGCTTGTTTTTGAGGGATGCAGCAGTGCTACGTGCTGCACCCGCGCATCGCGCCCACCCATCCGAAGTAGCGACGGACCCGATTCCGATATGCACGGTAGGAATCACCGTAATGGTTCTCCAGGAAGCGCTCTTCGTTGCGTATCTGACGATGAAAGCCAGCCAACGCAACGACCGCGACCGCAGCGGGAATCCATCGCCCCGACATGAGGGCTGCGCCAACGAGGAACAGATCCATCGCCAGAAAAATGGGGTTACGGGACAACGCGAACACGCCCGAGGTCACCAACGCCCCCGGCGATCCATGGTCCACGCCCACACGCCATGATCTTCCGAAAGACACGAGGGCCCAGGCGAACAGACCAACGCCGGCAGCGGCGAGGGGGGCCCCTACCCACCGTGTCCACGTTGTCGAAAAAAGCATGGGATCGATGGACGGGCCGCCGGGCCAAGCGTGAAGGATGACATCGGCGACCCACAGCGGAAACGCCAGGAGAAAGACGACTTCCACCGCTTTCTCGGCGGCGGGTTTGCCTCGAATCATGGTCACGACCCGGATGCCGTCGCGCACGTACAGTTGAATCGTGCGCCCAATGAACAGCGCGAGAAAGGCGGTCAGCGAAGCGAGCGAAAACAGGTCGAAGTAGGTATCCACGGGCGTCTCCCCTGGTTGTAGGTGGCCGATTGGCTCGACTTCCCTTAATGTGAGCATTCCCTCACATTCGTCACCTCGCATTCGAGCAACGCCCTATGCCCGCCGACCGCAAGCTCAAACCCCGAAAAACACCGCGCCAACAGCGCGCTCGCCAAACCCTCGCTGCGATCCTCGAAGCCGCGGCTCAGGTTTTCGAGCGAGAGGGATACGCTCGAACCACCACGGATCGAATCGCCGCACGAGCCGGGGTATCCATCGGGTCGCTCTATCAATACTTCCCCAACAAGGACGCCATCGTCGTGGCCCTCGCAAAGCTGCATGTCGACGCGGGCTTGGCCAGGGTCGACGCCCTGCTTGCCGGGGCTTCCGGCGGGGATGCGCTCGAGTCCGTCGATATCGACGTTCTGCTGCGGGTGCTCGTCCACGAGCTCATCGCGATGCATCGTGACCACCCGAGGCTGCACCGGCTGTTGTTCGTGGAGGCGCCGATCTCCGAAGAACAGCACGCCAGGCTCGAGGCGTTGGAGAACGAGCTCATCGTGCGTATCGCGTCGTTGTTGCGGGCGCACCCGCAGGTGGGCGTGCGAGCTCCCGAGCTTGCGGCCTGGATGCTGGTGCACGTCACCCAGGACCTCGTTCACGACTTCGTCGTCCACCCGCCTCTGGTCGAGCATACCGAAGCGATGTTCGTCGACCACTTGACGGGGTTGCTTTCAGCCTATGTACGTAGCGATTCGGGTGAAGGACGAGACGACGGCACCACGAATCAAGAAAAGGGTCGATCCCCGCCCCCAAAACCGCGCCGCCTGTCGTAGCATCCGGCCACCGAATCACGCCCCTTCCCCTCTGGAGGTTTCAGTGCGCCCCATTCACTTGGCGTTCGTCGTCCCGTTGCTGCCCCTGTTCTGCTCTTCCCAGCCCACGAGCACCCAAGCCGCGGAGAAGGAACCGTTCAACGTGCGGCAGCTCGTCGAGCTGCAACGCGCGTCTCAACCGGCGCTGTCTCCCGATGGGCGAACGATCGTGTTCGTGCTTCGAAGCACGGACATGGATGCCAACAAGGGCCTGACCGATCTTTGGCTGATGAATTCGAACGGCAAGGGTCTTCGAAGGCTCACCAGCCACACCGCTGGCGACTGGGCTCCGCAATGGATGTCCGACAAGACCGTGGGCTTCCTGTCCACGCGCTCCGGCTCGTCGCAGGTCCACGCAATCGAGATCGACGGCGGCGAAGCGCGGCAGGTGACGGACTTGCCGGTGGACGTGGACACGTTCCGCACGTCGCCGGACGGCACGGTCATGGTCTTCAGCGCGCGGGTGTACCCGGATTGCGACAAGATCGCGTGCACGGTGGAGCGCGACAAGGAGAACGAGAAGCGCAAGACCACCGGCAAGCTGTACAACAAGCTCTTCGTTCGCCGCTGGGACACCTGGGAGAACGGCAAGCGCAACCACCTGTTCGCGATGCGCACCACGGGGGGGGAGCCGCTCGACTTGATGAAGGGACTCGACGCGGACTGCCCGCTGCTGCCCTTCGGAGGGGTTGAGGACTACTACGTTGCGCCCAACGGCAAGACCGTGGCGCTGTCGATGAAGAAGCCCATGGGCAGCATGGAGGCCTGGTCGACGAACGAGGACATCTGGTTGGTC
>Ga0180009_10008009_pt1 | contig 10606 bp, 9 predicted proteins | sample OS_PC_MetaG_FD_123537 | JGI IMG/M metagenome (GOLD analysis project Ga0180009, IMG submission 123537) | Groundwater microbial communities from the Aspo Hard Rock Laboratory (HRL) deep subsurface site, Sweden - OS_PC_MetaG | ecosystem: Environmental > Aquatic > Deep subsurface > Groundwater... | reverse complement strand
ATAAAAAGAACCCCTTTTTGGGGAACATCCGGGCGGCTGGCCCGCCTTGTGAGGTGTCACCATCGCATCCCCCAATTCCAAGCAGAACGGGAAGTACGAACGGATCCTGGAAGCCGCCGTGCGGGTTTTCGCCCAGGAGGGGTACTCCGGGTCCACCGTGAGTCAGATCGCCCGGGAGGCAGGCGTCGCGGACGGGACCATCTACCTGTACTTCAAGAATAAGGAGGACATCCTCGCCTCCTTCGTGCGCCAGCATTCCCAGGAGTTCTTCGACAGGGTGGAGGATTCCCTGGCCCGGGAAAAGAATGCCATCGACAAGCTCCACGCGCTGGTTCGCCTGCATTTCGCCGCCAGCCGGCTGGACCGGCACAAGGCCCTGGTGTACCAGGTGGAGATGCGCCAGAGCTCCCGGCTCATGAAAGCGGAAATCCGGGACGCCCTGAAGAGGTATCTCGATCTCGTGGGCGCCATCCTGGAGGAGGGCCAGCAGGAAGGCCTCATCCGCCAGGACCTCTACGTGGGCCTGGTGAAGCGCATGATCTTCGCCTCGGTGGACGAGGTCATCACCGCCTGGGTCATCTCCGGCGGCAAGTACGACCTGGCCGCCCTGGCCGATCCCCTGGTGGACCTCTTCCTGGACGGCGTGCGGGCACAGGCGAAGTAAGGCATCCCGGATGCGGGCCGCCAGCCCGGACCCTTTATACACACACCTGTCCGGCCCTGCCCCTCCTTTCACATCCTCACAAATTCATTGCGTTTTCTTCGTCCGGTTGTTAACTTTTCCCATGTCCCAACCAGGAAAAAATCATCGTGGGAACACCCCGGAAGAGGGCTCCATGCCCAGGAAAATCCTGATCATCGATGATGAGCCGGACATTTGCGCCTACCTTGCCGCGGCCCTTGAGGACGCCGGTTACTCTGCCTGTGCCCTCAAAGAGGAAAAACCCACCCTCGCCTCCATCGCCAGGGAAAAACCGGACCTGGTCATACTGGACATCATGATGCCCGGCCGGTCCGGGCTCTCCATCTACAGGGAAATGCGATCGGCCCCGGGCCTTGCCGGGGTTCCCATCATCCTGGTTTCCGGAATCCAGAACGCGCGCGGCCTCGTGGAGGCGGAGAAGAAGCGGCTGGACAAGGACCCGGAAAAGGGTCCGCCGGAAATCTTCGTGGAAAAGCCCATCCTCCTTCCCCATCTCCTTTCGCTCGTGGAATCCTTTTTGAGGTGAAACCAAAAATGCGCGACCGGATCATCGACCTGAAGCAGTGGATCGAGGAAAACCTGTTCAGCGCCATGCCCATGAGCATCGCCGTCATCGACAGGGACTTCAACCTGGTGCTCGCCAATCCCGCGTTCGAGGAAAAATTCGGCGACTGGCAAGGCCGCAAGTGCTTTTCCGTGTACAAGGACCGGGACGCCCTCTGCCCGCACTGCAAGGGGGGAGAGGCTTTCAAGGACGGCCTGCCCAGGGTGAACGAAGAGGAGGGTTTTGACCGGCACGGCCTCCTCACGCGCTACATCAAGCACACCATTCCCTTCAGGGAGAAGGACGGGAGCATTCCCTTTCTCCTGGAAATTTCCACGGACATCACCGAGACCGAGCGCATCCGGCAGGAACACCAGCTCCTCTTCGACCAGGTTCCCTGCAACATCCTGATCCTGGACCGGGACCTGCGCATCGTTCGCGGGAACCGGCGGTTCTCCGAGACCTTCGGCGAACTGGACGGCCGTTACTGCTTCGAGGCGTTCAAGAGGATCGACCAGGAGTGCGTGGACTGCCCGGCCCGCCAGACCCTTTCCGACGGAAGGGTCCACCAGGCCCATTCCGTGGTCCTGGACAAGGCGGGCAAACAGGTGCACCTCCAGGTGACCACGGCGCCCCTGGGCCTGGAAAAGGACTTCCAGCACGTCATGGAAATGGCCGTGGACGTGACCCATACCCTGAAGCTCGAGGAGAGTCTCCAGGCGGCCCTGGCCATGAGCCATGCCATGATCGCCACGTCGCTGGACGCGCACATGGTGGTGGACGGGGCCGGGCGCGTGAAGATCTTCAACCCGGCGGCACGGAACCTCTTCAACGTCCCTCCCGGCCATCCCATGACCGGAGAGGAGCTTTCCTCCATGCTCCCGGAGGACTTCATGTCCATGGTGGCCCGGGCCACGGCGCCCGTTTCCCTCTCCGACACGTTCATTTCCACCACGGACGACGAGAAGATCCCCGTGCGCCTGGTGGGCATGCGCCTGATTGGCGGGACCAGGGACATGGGCATGGCGTTCACCGCCCAGGATCTGAGGCCCTACAAGAAACTGGAGGCCGAAAAGCTTACGGCCGAGCGCCTGGCTGCGGTGGGGCAGACCGTGGCGGGCCTCGCTCATGGGGTGAAAAACCTCATCATGGCCCTGGAGGGGGGGCTGTACATGCTGAACTCCGGCCTCAAGGCCGGGAAAGCGGATCGCATGGCCCAGGGGATGGACATGCTCACGAGGAACACGGAGCGGATCAGCGTCTTCATCAAGGAGTTCCTGAGTTTTTCCAAGGGAAGGTCCATCCGGGTCAAGCCGGTGGACCCCGTGGGCATCGCCCTGGAGTTGGTGGATCTTTACAAGGCCAGGGCGGGTGAGCTGGATATCGAGCTGACTCACGAGAAAACGGGCGAGGTGCTTCCTGCGGACCTGGACGCGGAGGCCATGCACGAGTGCCTCACCAACCTGATGGCCAACGCCATCGACGCCTGCCGCATGAGCGACAAGAAAGACCCCTGTCATGTGACCATGAATACCTATGAAAAGGACGGGGCCCTGGTTTTCGAGGTGTCGGACGACGGATGCGGCATGGACTACGAGATCAAGAAAAAGGTGTTCACCAACTTTTTCACCACCAAGGGCTCCGGCGGCACGGGCCTGGGCCTCCTCACCACGAAAAAGATCATCCAGGAGCACGGGGGGAGGATCGAGATGGAATCCGAGCTGGGAGAAGGCACGATCTTCCGGATCATCCTGCCCAGGGATCGGCTGCCCAAACCCGAGGGCAGGTCCTAGGAAAACGCCAAGTGGAGAAAAACAGCCTCATACTGTTCCTGGCCGAGGGCGGGAACAACCTGGAGCTCATGGCTCTGGGTCTTGCCCGGAAAATATCCGGTCCGGATATCGGGATCATCGCCGCCACCATGAAGCCGCCCGGGATCAACCCCCTGGCCCGGGAGGTCATGGCCGAGGCGGGCGTGGACATCGCGGGTCTTGACCAAAGCCAAAATACCCTCCTGGACATTGTGCCTTTCTTCTTTGACCTGGCCGTGACCCTGGGCCGGTTCGATCCGGGATGCCTCCCTGCCCTGCCGGGGATGCCGCCCGTTCTCCATTGGGAAACCCCCGACCCGCCCGCCAACGCGCCCGAGGCCGTGATCCGCGGGGAACTCGCAAAGGCCAGGGACCTGATCCGGGACAAGGTGGAGACGCTTTTTTCCTCCGGCATGCCGGAAGCCCTTTCCGTGACCAGGCGAAACCTCGAACTGATCCTGGACAACCTCCTGGACGGCGTCATGGCCCACACCCGGAACCGACGCATCTTTTTCTTCAACCAGGCCGCAGAACGCATCACGGGCTACAAGCGGGAGGACATCCTGGGGAAAGACTGCCACGAAGTGTTTCCCGGCAGGTTCTGCGGCGGGGAATGCGAATTCTGCGGCACCTCCCTGCAGGCCTGCGTGAAGGGCGTCGCGCAAAGGGATGTCGCGTTCCTTACGCCGGGGAAAATCAGGCGGATGCTCAGGATGTCCGTCATGCCCCTTTCCGACTCCCAGGCAAGGACCCAGGGCGCGGTGATCTCCTTCAAGGACGAGACCGAGCTGATCCGGTTGAAGGACCGGGTGGGGCATCGCCACAGCCTGGGCGGGCTGGTGGGAAAAGACCCCCTGACCCTGGAGCTTTTCGAGACCATCCAGGAGGTGGCCGTGGTCTCGGCGCCCGTGCTCATCGAGGGCGAGTCCGGGACGGGGAAGGAACTGGTGGCCAACGCCATCCACGAGTTGTCCGCCAGGAAAGGCAAGCCTTTCGTGGCCGTGGACTGCGGGGCCCTTCCCGAGGGGATCCTGGAAAGTGAGCTCTTCGGCCATGTGCGCGGGGCCTTTTCCGGGGCCGTGGCCCACAAGAAGGGGCGGTTCGAGCTGGCCCATGGCGGGACCCTCTTTCTCGACGAGGTGGCGGAGATGTCCCTGGGCATCCAGGCAAAGATCTTGCGCGCCATCCAGGAGCAACAGTTCTTTCGGGTGGGGGGGGAGGCGCCCATTCAGGTGGACGTGCGCGTGCTCTCCGCCACCAACCGGAACCTGAAGAAAATGGTGGAGACGAGGAGGTTCCGGCGGGACCTCTACTACCGGCTGTGCGTAGTGCCCGTGTTCGTGCCGCCCTTGCGGGAGAGGCGGCTGGACATCCCCATGCTCATCGATCATTTTTCGGAGCTGGTGGCTGCGGAAATCCGCCGCCCGGTCCTGGATGTCGCCAACGAGGTTCTGGACCGCCTGACCCGTTACCCCTGGCCGGGCAACGTGCGGGAGCTGCACAACGCTGTCGAGTACGCCTACGTCAAAGCCAGGGAAGGGCTGATCGAGCTCCGCCACCTGCCGCCTGAAATAAGGGACTTCGTGTCCAAGACCCATTCCCGCCCGGGCCCGGAACCCCGCCTGAGCCTTTCCGACATCCTTTCCGCCACGGAAAAGGCCCGGGGCAACCGCAAGAAAGCCGCGCAAATCCTGGGCGTCAGCCGCGCCACCCTCTACAGGTACATCAAGCAGCATGGGATACACTGAACAGGTGTCTCATGTCTCAAACGTGCCTCATGATACACATCCAAGACACCTGGCCTTCCTCCGGATTCTTTTAATCACATAAAATCATAGCCTTATGATCTATCCGCTGCGCGGCGTTCCCCTGTTACACCCCTTCCAGAATCATCGCATCTTGCCGGCGTCAATAAGTTAACCACCTAAAAATAAAAGAAAAACACCATGCGGCACGGTATGTGCTTTATTCCATGGTGGATCACGATCAAAGGAGCTCACATGCCGGACGAAAATCTCAGCCGGGTCATCGACCTTTGTTACCAGATGCTGGAGCTGGCCGATCACGGAGACAAGCTACGCCGGGACGCGGGTTCGGGCGTGGTGTACGCCGCATTGCGCGATGCGGCCTACAAGGTGCGCAAGCTGGCCAAAAAGGAACAGGCCCGGCAGGGGATGGAGCCGGGGCTGGAAACGGACCAACGGGAAAGAGGGAGCCTATGAGTGGAACCAAGACAATCCTTGTGGTGGAGGATGAACAGGATGTCCAGACCTACCTGGCGGCCCTGTTCGAGGACAACGGGTACCGCACCATCCGGGCGGGAGACGGAGTCAAGGCCCTGGAACTGGCCAGGACCGAAAAGCCGGACCTCATCACCCTGGACATGGCCATGCCCGAGCAGTCCGGGGTGCGCACTTTCCGGCAGTACAAGGCGGACCCGGAGCTGTCCAGGATCCCGGTGGTCATCATCACGGGCGTGGGGGAGGACATGCAGACCTTTTTCGCCAAGCTCAAGGGTTTCTCCAAGCCCGAAGGGTTCATGGCCAAACCCGTGGACCCGGGGAAACTTCTGAAAATGGTGGAAGCCCTCCTGGCTGCCTGAGCCTTTCCGCCTGCATTTACGCGCCCACAAGGAGACCTTGAAATGAGCGTTATCCCGTACCTTCTCACTTGCCTGGCCTTGGCGGTTTTCATCGTGTCCGTGGCGGCCCGGATCAAAAGATACCTGAACAAACCCCTCCACGTCCGGTGGGAACTCTACCCCGTGGCGCACGATGCGGAGCGGGCTTCCTACGGCGGCTCCTACCTGGAAGACGTGGACTGGTGGAAGAAACCCAGGAAAAAATCCATGATGGGGGAGCTTTCGTTCATGGTCCCGGAAATACTTCTGCTCCGGGGTGTCTGGGAAAATAACCGGAGCCTATGGTACAGGAGCTACCCGTTCCACCTGGGCCTCTATCTCACGGCAGCCTTCATGGGCCTGGTGTTTTTGGGCGGGGTGCTGGAGCTTTTCGGATTCAACCTGGGGTCCGGGTCTGTCATCGGCTCCATAATCATTGCACTCACCAACGTCATCGGCCCGGCCGGGTTCCTTTTGGCTATCTGCGGGGCTGTGGCGCTTTTCCACAGGCGGATCTCCGATTCATCGCTCCGCGAATATTCCTCCTTCGGGCATTTCTTCAGCCTGGCGCTCTTCATCGTGGTCATGGCAACGGCCATCGCCACGTGGCTTTTCGCGGACCCGGGTTTCGCCATGGCCCGGAGCTTCGCCGCCGGCCTGGTCGGCATGAAGTGGTCCCCCATCCCAAGCCACCTGTTCACCGCCCAGATCGTTCTCGGAGCCATCCTGCTCGCCTATATTCCCATTACCCACATGTCCCATTTCTTCATGAAATACTTCCTGTGGCACGACATCCGCTGGGGGGACGAGCCCAACATCGACAAGCCGGCCACGGACCGAAAAATCGGCGAGGTGCTCAATTACCCGGTCACCTGGAGCGCCCCGCACATCGCCATTTCCGGCAAGAAAACCTGGGCCGAGATCGCCACCCACAACCCCATGGCTGAGACGGAAAACACGAAGGAGTGAGACATGGCCAACTCCCCTATACATTTCAAGGATTTCGGCAAGGATACTATCCAGTTCCGGCACATCTCTCCCGATGACCTGTCCCCCCTTCCCGGGGACTTTGAAAATAAGCCGTGGACCCCACTCTCGGAAGAGGTGAAGGAAAAATACGCGGCCATCCTTGATGACACCTGCATCCTGCCCATTCCAATGCCAAAAACAAAAGAGGAAGAGGAGGAACTGGTCAACAAGTTCATCAGCGGAATGCGGAAGCTCTTCCAGAGGGAGAACAACTGGACCTTCCTGGCCATGCTGGAAACCACCATGGAGCACTGCGCCAAATGCCAGACCTGCTCCGAGTCCTGCCATCTGTACGAAGCCACGGGCGGCGACGAGATGTACCGCCCCAACTTCCGCACGGAGATTTTTCGGCGCATCTACCAGAAATACGTGAAGAAAGACCCTTTGGCCCGCTGGCGCCATGGCGACATTGATCTCAACTGGCGCACCGTCGCCAGGCTGGGGGAACTGGCCTACCGGTGCAACATCTGCCGCCGCTGCGCCCAGGCCTGCCCCATAGGCGTGGACAACGCCCTTGTGGCCCGCGAGATCCGGAAAATTTTTTCCCAGGAGATGGGCATCGCATGCCCGGAGCTCCATGAAAAAGGCTCCATGCTCCAGTTGAAGACCGGGTCCTCCACCCAGATGACCGGCATGGTGGTCAAGGACAACATGGACTTCATCGATGAGGACTTCTCCGAGGAAACCGGCTTTTCCTTCAAGACCCCATGGGACGTGGAGGGGGCGGACATCCTGCTGATCCACAACGCGGGCGAGATCATGGCCTGGCCCGAGAACATCGCGGCCTTCCACATCATCTTCGAGGCGGCGGGGCTTTCCTGGACCCTCTCCTCGGAGCTGGCCGGGTACGACTCCATCAACTACGGCGTGTTCTACGACGACGTGCAGTTCGCCAGGACCGCCATCCTGCAGGCCCAGGCCGCCAAGAAGCTTGGGGTGAAAAAAATCGTCATAGCCGAGTGCGGGCACGCCCACAAGGCGCTCACCGTCATCGCGGACCGGGTCCTGCCAGAGCCCCTGAAGGTGCCCAGGGAGTCCTACCTCCCCCTCCTCAGGGACATCGTGCTCTCGGGAAAGATCGAGTTCGATCCATCGAGGAACGACTTTCCCGTGACTCTCCACGACCCCTGCAACATGACCCGGCTCATGGGCATCATCCGCCCCCAGCGGGAGATCGTGAAGGCCCTGTGCCCCCAGTTCCGGGAAATGACCCCCCACGGGGCCTTCAACTACTGCTGCGGCGGCGGGAGCGGGTACGCCATCATGCACCGGAACAACATCGAGGAATGGAGAATGAAGGTCGCGGGAAGGAAGAAGCTCTCCCAGATCCTCGGTGCATTCTCCGACTGCCGGGGGCCGGAAGCCAAGAAGTACGTGGCAGCCCCCTGCTCCAACTGCAAGGGCCAGATCCGAGACATGATCAAGAACTACGGTCTCATGGAAAATGAGACTTTGGCCTACGGAGGAATCGTTGAACTCGTGGTGAACGCCATGAAGGCCGTGAACCCCGGTTTCATCAAGTGGGAAGAGTACGGATAAGGGGGTGCCCCTTGGCAAAGGCGGAAGAAAAAAAGGTCCTGGTCGTGGACGACGAGCCGGACGTGCGCAGCTTTCTGGCCGCCTGCATCGAGGACGCGGGCTTTATCGTGGATACGGCCATGGACGGGGTGGAGGCCCTGGAGAAGGTTCACAAGTCCCCTCCGGACCTCATCACCCTGGACATGGTCATGCCCAGGAAATCGGGCATCCGGTTCATGCGCGAACTCCGGGCCGACCCGGAGCTTTGTTCGATTCCGGTGATCATCATCACGGCCCACGCGCGTGACGAGTTCGGGAGTGAGGATATCCGGGAGCTTTCCGCGTTCACGGCCCGCATGAAGCCCAAGTACGTGATGGAAAAACCCATCACGCCTCCGAGGCTGGTGGAGGCCATCGCGGATATCCTGGGTGTTGAAACGCCTGCAAGGGCCGAGGGGCCGGTCAGGGAAAAGGTGTCCGGCCTTCTTTTCGGGGCCGACACCAATACCCTGGCCAGGGTCCTTGAGATCCTCGAAAAAAAAGGCTGATCCCTTTCCCATGCCACCCATACCCGCAGCGAAAAGGCATGGGAAAGGGGCCGGGCAAGGGGCGCAATCATGATGGCCTTGCAAGAAGCCTGAAATTCACCCCGTCCGTCATTCCCGCGATGCGTGTTCCCGTGAAAGATGGGAGCCGGAATCCAGTTATTTCAGAGCGTTAAAAAAGCCTGGAGCCCGGCCTTTGTCTCCGGGGCATGGGCGGAAGACCTATCCTTTTTCCCGGATGCCGCCGCTGGCATCTCACCTGCGGCCTTGGGGGAGGAGGTCACGGCTTCCCCCGAGCGGCCAACCGTTTGCCCCGTCCCTGCCTGAGCCATTCAACCAGGTGGAAAAACACCCGGCCCACGAGATGGCATCGGGATTTTGCGTCCGGATAAAATCAGCCACCGTGCCGGCAACTCCGGCCGGAAATCCGCCAACAAGTCCCCCTGAACCGCTCAAGGCCCACATCATGGAACTGATCGAGGGACCTTGCCGAGACTTCAACTTCGTAAGTGTTCAGGGGATCTCCACCCAAGATCACCAATCCAGGCGAGGTCTGTGGGTTGATTCGTGGCAAGCGCTCAGAGAGCATCACATTTGCAATATACTGAAATCAATTGATATTTTATATTGACCAAAAAAGGAGGATGAATTCACACCGACTGATTTCAGGCGCATCCGACTAAAGCGTATATCGCCCCCGATTTCTTTGGATTCAAGTTGACAACCACCCCCCACCCCCCTAAACTTCCCCCGAAAACGCCGGAGTGGTGAAACTGGTAGACGCGCTGGACTCAAAATCCAGTGGGGGCAACTCCGTGTCGGTTCGATTCCGACCTCCGGCACCAAAAAAATTCCCAATAATCAAGGGGTTTTGGCGATTTGGCCAAAACCCCTTATTATTTAGCCCTATTCAATTTTAGCCGTTTTTAGCCCATTTTAGTGGTCTCTGTGGCAGAAATTTGGCAGAAATTTCCGCCCCTCCAAACCGGACCCCCTGCCCCCACCAGGCTCCCAAGTGGCGGCCACCTGGTTCCATGCTTTCGGGTCGCCCCTGCCCACCCCTTTCGATTTCTGCCAAATTTCTGCCAGTGGAGGGGCTTTCGTGTCGGCGGTGGGCGATTGGTTCCTTGGGGTGAACTCCTGGCGGCTGGCCGCCAAAGGAAAATTTTGAAAGGCTGATTCAAAAAAAACATTGACGCCGATTAGCGGAAAGCTGTATGTATGCGTTCAGGATAAAAATTTCGGGAAGGATTGAGGATGCGCCTTTTTAAAAGTTCGGAAATCGCCGAAAAAATGGGAATCTCCCAGCCGAAGGTAAGGCGGTGGGCCCGCGAGTTCCTTCCTTCTGATCCATTGGCAAGCCTGCGCTCTGGGTACACACGAAAGCATAACGTTGATGAGGCTTTCAGAATATTACTTGGTGGGTGCTTGGTATCTTTTACAGATTTTGTTAAGGCGAAATTAATTTTATCAGAAATCGAACCATGGTTATTAAAAAGGCATTTCTTGCCATTTGAAGGGGGGATAAAAAAAAGAAGTGATGAAAATGATATGCCAGATAAATGGGTAATTAAAATTTATGAAATTAATAAAATTGATTTTTGCTATGAAGCAATTGGCTATTGGCATGTTTATAATTGTAATGAAATAAGTGATGATAGATTTCCTGGATGCAGTATTTATAATCAAAAGATTATAAGGGAATGGTTTGATAATAAAAATTATAATATATATAATTTTATTGGTGGAACAAATTTTGATTTAGAAATTAGCGGCATTGCAGCACAATTTGAGGCTTGTATGGGCCTGTATTCAGAAGAAGAAAAAAGGGTCATT
>Ga0180009_10008008_pt1 | contig 10608 bp, 7 predicted proteins | sample OS_PC_MetaG_FD_123537 | JGI IMG/M metagenome (GOLD analysis project Ga0180009, IMG submission 123537) | Groundwater microbial communities from the Aspo Hard Rock Laboratory (HRL) deep subsurface site, Sweden - OS_PC_MetaG | ecosystem: Environmental > Aquatic > Deep subsurface > Groundwater... | reverse complement strand
CGGGCAGCAAAAAGCTCAGTGGTCAGAGATAAAACGGCGGGCCGCCACCCTCACTACCTGGCAATTCCATCGACAGGACGCATTGGATAAACTTAAAGAGACATCTATAAGCCAGGATATATGGAGGGATGAAGGAGGCGTTATTAACAAAGGCCCATTCCCTCCGCCAAAAACCGAGGTAAGGGTACAGAAGATATCAAGAAACGATGACACAGGTGAAGCCACACTTAAAATCACTCCTGTGCATGGAGATATTGTATATTACGAGACAGGCGAAACAGAACCCACAACATCGTCAATGAAGCTTGATTCATTCAATAATTTTAAAATCAGTGAACTCAAATGCAAATTCTTATGTATTGATTCAATTGGCAAACATGAAAAAGGCAATTCAGTACTGTGGGCAAACACAATTACCCTCAAGCATCGGGTATTCCAGCAAGGCAGCGACTGGATGGTTGAACTTAAGGCCAGCCCTAATGCGGATATCCGGTACACAACAGACGGATCCGACCCCAAAACAATGGGGGGTTCATATAGTGCGCCTTTTCCGGTACCTGAATCAAGTCCATTTGTATTAGCTATTGCCAGGCGAGATGGTGTATCTTCTTTTCAGGAAAAGATAAATGTTAATGATTACAGAAAGAAGACTGTTAAGCTGGACCCATCAAAAAAGGCGGTATGGAAGCGAAGACACACCAATCTGACAACAAGAGATGCCTATGCGTTTATTGAAAGGCTTAAAAAATTTGAAGGTAAAGCATATGGTGTCACAATAGATATACAATCCAATAAAAAAGATCAGGATATCAGTTATACAGCCGCAGGCGGTTTCGCGCTTTCCGGAGAACAATTTGAAAATATTGTTAAGCAGCTCCAGGCAGTTATGTCTGGCAGCCAGATTTTTTTAAACATCGAATGGCTGGAATTTGACAAAGCTCAGCTTCTGCTTGACTGGATTGCCGATGATAGAAGCAGTCTGTCTCCCGGGGAAGTCAACCAATAAGTAATGTAATGACCACGTTAAGCTATAATTAAGTCAATTATGACGAAAAAAAAACAGAACATACTCGGTTTTGGTTATAATCCTGATCTCACGGACCATTATTTTCTGGTTACAATTCCGGACTCCCGGGCAAAAAGCGCTGAGGTTATGATTTCCGAGCATTTTGAGTGGCAAAAACCCGAAAAAGGCAAAGAAATCTATACATCGTTAAGTAATGAAAATGCCCATATTAAAGTGATCCTGAAGCGCTTCATGTGGGACGATATTGCCGAAGAAACAAAGGCGGAATTCAACCGTCGCCTTCGGACTTACGGCATTGAACCAGGCACATGGAAAAAGAAGGGTCAGATCCACCTGGAACGAACTCTTGGCAAGGAACTCGTACTGCTTGCCTGGGCTATTGAAGAATGCGACCCTGTGCTGATCAGTACGGCTGTCCGCAACTGGCTTGGACTTGCCCCTGAAGAACGGTGGTGGCTTTATACCATGACTAATGCCTCCACCGGTCATGCGCTTAATGATCGCAACAAAGGGTGGAGAAAAGCGATTCGATTTGCATTAACGGAAAATCCAGTTTCCGACCAGGCACTGCTGAAACGTAGAGAAGAATTTCAGAAGTCACTTTTCAGCGGAATATTCAGATAAGGAACATCTATGAGCGATCGGGTTTTTATTGAAGATCAGTTTCCTGTGTCAAGAATTTCAAAGGAGAGTTATAAGGAAAGAAAGGCAGGTTCAAGCCAGACGTTGACAGGTCTTGGCAAGTGGTGGGGACGAAAACCGTTAATTCTTATCAGAGCATCTATAATCGGAATGCTCATGCCTGTGTCTGATGACCCAAAAAAAGATCAGGATATTTTTTTAAAGATTCTAACCATGGATAACGACGGCCTGTGGCTGCGCCGGTCAAAATCCATTCCTGCCAAAGTTATTCAGGCCAACCTTTCAGAAGAAGAATGGAATAAACTTATAACTGATCAAGAAAGCAATTTAAAACATACCTGGTCAACAGAGCTTAGTTCAAAAGAAAAAGAACAGGTTCTTCGTAAAGTGTTTGATAAGCTTTCATATGATGACAAGCTTACATACTGCGACCGGCCTGAACAGATAGAAGGACCAAGTGAAGATGCGTGGCAAGAGATAAACGCACATCTTGGGACAGATGCAAAAAACCTTCAGGAATTGGTTGCAGAGCTTGGGCAAAGAAGATTCGGCCATACACCAAAAGTCGGCGACTGTTTTTGCGGGGGAGGTTCCATTCCATTTGAGGCTGCGCGGCTCGGATGTGAGGCGTTCGGCTCTGATCTTAATCCGGTTGCGGCCATGCTTACATGGGCTTCCATCCATCTGATAGGCGGCGGAGAAAAAATACAGAAACAGGTTCAGGAGGCTCAAAAAAAAGCATACGAGGCTGCTGACAAACAGATCACAAAGTGGGAGATTGAACACAACGACAAAGGCTGGCGCGCGGATGCATACCTTTACTGTGTTGAAGCCAGATGCCCTGCAACAGGTTTGATGCTGCCGCTTGCCCCTTCCTGGATTATCAGCGAAAAATACAATGTATGCGCTGTGCTTAAAAGAAATGATGCTGAAAAAAAATATGACATAGAAATAATAACGGACGCAGATAAAGAGACCATGGCCAACGCAAAACAAGGAACAGTTCGCAACAGCAGGATGGTCTGCCCTGAGACAGATGAGGAATTTTCCATCTCAGGGATTCGTGGAGACCGGAATATAGACGGCAAAACCCTATACGGCCTGAGACTCTGGGAAAATGACGATCTTGTGCCCAGACCGGACGATGTGTTTCAGGAGCGGCTTTACTGCGTAAGATGGGTGGAGACGTATCTTGAGAAAAACAGGCAGGGCAAGCTCGTTGAAAAGACAAGAAGGCATTACTGCTCTGTAACAGAAGATGATATAAAACGTGAGAAGCAGGTGCTGAAACTTTTGCAGGAGCGGTTTAGTGAGTGGCAGGAGAAGGGGTATATACCGAGTCGGAAGATTGAGCCTGGATACAATACAGATCAACCCATCAGAGAACGCGGCTGGACTCACTGGCATCATCTTTTTAATCCGAGGCAGTTGTTGATAAATGGACTGCATTGTTTTTATTCAGTAAATAACAAAAATGATAGCATCAAGTTAATTTTGGGTTTGTTATCTGTAGGGGCTTGTGCGGACTGGAATGCAAAATTATCAAGATGGGACGCTTCAAAGAATAAATCAAATGGGATCGGTGCTGTAGTACAAGTTTTTTACAATCAGGCTCTAAATACTTTATACAACTATCCAGTTAGAGGGAATTTGCCGTTGAAGGAGTATTTATGTAGGAACTTTAATAATATATCAGAATGTTTTCATAGCATTATTGATGTTATAGATGCCCGCCAGATAAATAGATTGAATGATTTATGGATTACTGATCCACCTTATGCTGATGCCATAAATTATCATGAACTAACAGATTATTTCCTTTGCTGGTATGAAAAGCATATTCCAACGGCTTTTCCTGAATGGTATACGGATACAAAGAAAGCTTTAGCTGTTCGTGGTTCAGGTGCAAATTTTAAACGCGCAATGGTAGAAATTTATAGTAACCTTACAAATCATATGTCACAAAATGGGATTCAGATGGTGCAGTTTACCCACCAAGATTCATCTGTATGGGCAGATCTCGCAATGATTTTGTGGGCAGCGGGGCTTAAAGTAACTGCTGCATGGACAATATCTACCGAAACAACAATTGGGATAAAAAAAGGCAACTATGTTCAGGGGACAGTACTCCTTATCCTTCGCAAACGTCTTTCAGGCAAAATGGCCTTTCTTGACGAAATTTACCCTGAAATCGAAGACGAGGTTCGACAACAGCTTGATTACATGACGGAACTGGATGACAAGGATGATCCCAATTTTGCGGATACCGATTACCAGCTTGCGGCTTACGCGGCTGCTTTAAGAGTATTGACGCAGTATGGTGATATTGAAGGCCGGGATATTCTGCATGAGCTTTTCAGGCAGCGGAAGTCCGGCGAAAAAACAGCGTTTGAAAAGGTCATTGACCGGGCTGTAGAAATTGCATCTGACCATCTTGTGCCCGCAGGAATCGACCGACAGTACTGGAAAATCGTTTCAGCGCCGGAAAGGCTCTATTTGAAAGGGCTGGAGCTGGAAAAACATATGGAGGCAAGATCAGGGGCATATCAGGAACTGGCCAGGGGTTTTGGTGTCCGTGATTATACGTTTATGTTTGCCGGCACAAAGGCCAATGCAGTTAGATTTAAAACAGGAACGGAGTTTAAAAAATCCGGTTTAGGCGGAACAGGTTTTTCCGGGTCACCTACCAGAAATATGCTTTTCGCCATACATGAAACCGTTCGCACGGAAGATGCCCGCGAAGGGTTGAACTGGCTGCATACTGAGGTCAAAGAATACTGGAACCTGCGCAAATCGATTATCGCAATGCTGAAATATTTATCAAAATTGAATCATATCCCCCATATGACCCATTGGGAAAAAGATGCAGACGCAGCCTTGCGTCTTGCCGGAGCAGTAGAAAACGACCATGGAGGCAGGCTGTAAAAATCAAGCGTTTATAAAACGATCAAGAAGGTATTTTTTCAATGAAACTTGATGAACTCATCCTGCTTGTTAAACAGGGTGAAAGTGAAAACCTTGAGTTTAAAAAAACAACCGGTCAGCGGACGGCTGCGGCAAAAACGGTCTGTGCATTTTTAAATGGTCATGGCGGTTATGTGCTTTTTGGTGTATCAGATGCCGGTGAAATTCCAGGACAGAAAATCAGCAGCAAAACCCTGGAAGATCTCGCCCGTGAATTTAAAAAGATAGATCCTCCGATTTCTCCTGAAATCAGCAGTGTTCAACTGGAAAACGGGAACTCTGTTATTATAGTTGCCGTCAAAAAAGGTGATGGGCCATACACATACGACGGCAGACCCTATGAACGGACAGGCGCTGTAACACAAATTATGGCAAGGGAGACCTATGAAAGGCGTTTGCTTGAAAGAATGCACCCAACTAATAGGTGGGAAAACCAGCCCGCAAGCAAAAGCATAACTATTTCCGACCTGGATGAAGAAGAAATCCAAACGCTTCTTGCCAATGCAGTCCGGATCGGCCGCCTCAAAAAAACGAAACATACGGATACTGAATCGATTTTACAAGGACTTGGCCTGATCAAGAACGGCAGACTTTTAAATACAGCAGTAGTTTTATTTGGTCAGGATGTGTGGTCGGATTACCCTCAATGTGAAATCCGTATGGCAAGATTCCGTGGCACTTCCCGCCTTCCCGACTTCAGTGATAACAGGCAATACAATGGAAATGCATTTTCCTTGTTGAGACGGGCCGAAAGCTTCCTGATGGATCATGTTCCTATTGCGGGCCGCGTTATTCCCGGTAAAATGATCAGGGAAGATAACCCTTGGTATCCGCCTTCCGCAACCCGTGAAGCTCTTGCCAACGCCATTTGTCACAGAGATTATTCTGAACCGGGTGGGGCGGTTTCTCTGGCAATGTATGATGACAGGCTGGAAATCATAAACCCCGACAAATTTCATTTTGGCATCACACCGGAAAAACTGAAAGGCCCCCATGAGTCGAAACCCTGGAACCCTTTAATAGCCAATGCATTTTACCGTGCAGGTGTTATTGAGCGCTGGGGTAGCGGTACCACAAATATTATAAGCTGGTGTGAAGACAATGGAAACCCGATTCCTGAATGGGAGGAACGGGCTGGATCAGTTGTGGTTACATTTTTCCCAATATCAGAACCTGATACCACGCAAGTCACCATGGAAGTCACCATGGAAGTCACCATGGAAGTCGCAATGCTTCTTCCATTCTGTTTGCAACCGGTTAACAGACGAATATTGCAGGAAAAACTTGGATTTCGCAATGCAGATCATTTCAGAAAAGCTTATATTTTACCGGCCATTAAAGGTGGCTGGATTGAGATGACAATTCCTGATAAACCTAAAAGCCGTTTGCAAAAATACATACTTACCAGCAAAGGCAGAAAGTGGCTGGAAGAAAACCCGGAGAAAGAATCATGATAAGGCGTTTTTCATCACGCCTCCAGAAACTCGATGTATCCTTTATCAATGAACGATTGAAAGGTGCTGTTTCCTACGACCGTATTGCCGGATACTTTCGTTCATCCATGCTGGAGGTTGCCGGGGAAAAACTTGAGGAGATAGGCGGTAATGTCCGTGTCGTCTGTAATTCCGATATTGAGCCTGAAGATGCAAAAACAGCCAAAGCAGCGCAGCAGGCGTTGCGCAGATCATGGTGTGATGGAAATCCTGAAAAACTTGGCGAGCCTTCAAAAGATCGTTTCAGCCGTTTATATCAGTTTATCAAAAGCGGTAAACTTGAAATCAGGGTTCTTCCTGATAAGGCTTTTGGGCTGATCCATGGTAAGGCCGGCATTATCCAATATAATGACGGAAGTCAAACCTGTTTTATGGGAAGTACCAACGAAAGCCTTTCTGCCTGGAAACTGAATTACGAATTAGTATGGGAAGATGATTCCATCGAAGCGGTAAAGTGGGCGCAGGATGAATTTGATGCCTTGTGGTTTCACCCACTGGCCATTTCCTTAAGTGATTTTGTTATCAGCGATATTAAACGTCTTGCCCATAGAAGCGAAATATCCATAGATTCCTGGAAGGATAATCCTGAAAGCGACCCCGCTTCCGGTGTAATCGAAACACCTGTTTACCGCAGAGAATACGGGCTTTGGGCACATCAGAAATACTTTATAAAACTTGCCTATGACGCTCATCTGAATGAAGGGGCAAGATTTGTCCTGGCAGATCAGGTCGGGCTGGGGAAAACTGTTCAGCTCGCATTAAGCGCCATGCTAATGGCATTACATGGTGAAAAGCCTGTTCTAATAATTGCTCCGAAACAACTTTTGATTCAATGGCAGGATGAATTGCGAAACCTTCTGGGAATACCTTCTGCAGTATGGAATGGAAAAGACTGGATGGACGAGCAGGGCATTATCCATCCTTCAAGAGGAATTGAATCCATAAAAAAATGTCCGCGCAAGATCGGTATTATATCCCAGGGACTTATAACATCCGGTTCTGAAATTATAGAATACCTGAAATCTATGAAATTTGAATGCATTGTCATTGATGAAGCACACCGGGCAAGGCGCAGGAAAATAAGTGATCAAAGCGTTTTTGAACGGGCTGATCCGAACAATCTTATGCGCTTTTTATGGGAAATGGGTCCGAGGACAAAAAGCATGCTTCTGGCCACTGCAACACCTGTTCAGCTCCACCCGATTGAAGCATGGGATCTTTTAAAAATTCTTGCGGAGGGCAATGATCAGGTATTAGGCACTCAATGGTCGGAATGGCAAAAACCGCATAAAGCAATACCCGTTGTCATAGGAGATTCCGAAATGCCCGATGAACTCGGAGAAGCCTGGCGATGGATCAGAAACCCCATGCCTCCGGAAGTCGAAGGCATTGTTTTCAGGAACCTTAGAAGAAATTTAGGGCTGAAGGGCAAAGACTTTGTTGCTGATGGCGACAGCCTTGATTTTTTGAGACCCACTGAAATTACACGTCTAAGAAGTGTAATTCCGGGATTTGGACGAGAACATAATCCGTTTATTCGACATATTGTAAGAAGAACACGGGATTTCCTTGAGCAGACCATTGATCCATCAACAGGAGAACCCTATCTCAAACCGGTTAAAGTAAAGTTGTTTGGCGAAGACAGCATTGATTCGCTGCTTTTGCCACCATACCTTCAGGACGCCTATAAAGCCGCTGAAAAGTTTTGTTCTCTTCTCGGACAAAGAGTAAAAGGGGCTGGTTTCCTAAAAACACTTTTATTAAGAAGAATAGGCAGCACTATATATGCCGGACAACAGACAACAGAAAAAATGTTGCATGAATGGGGAAATCAATCCCGTATTATAGATCCATCGCTCTTTGAAGAAAATGATGATCAGCAGATTGTTTCAACAGGAATGAGCGACATGAAAAAACTGACCGAAGGCGAACGATCACAATTAGAACGTTGTATTAAAGCGCTTGAGAGCAATCAGGAACGCGATCCAAAATATCAGAAGGTTGTAGAATATATAGTTGACAGGAACTGGCTTGAATTCGGATGCATTGTGTTCTCACAATACTTTGACTCTATCTGGTGGCTGGCAAACCAGCTTTCCGGTGATTTCCCTGATGAACCGATTGGCATTTATGCGGGAGGTAATAATTCCGGTATTATCCTGTCCGGTGAGTATAAAAGAGTGTCAAGGGATGATCTGAAAGAAAAAGTTCGACAAGGGCAGTTGCGCCTCCTGCTTGGAACAGATGCAGCCAGCGAAGGATTGAACCTCCAGAGGTTAGGGACTCTTATTAATCTTGACTTGCCTTGGAATCCAACTCGTCTTGAGCAGAGAAAAGGGCGTATTCAACGAATAGGCCAGATACGTGATGAAGTGTATGTTTATAACATGAGATATCGCGGCTCTGTTGAAGATCGCGTTCACGAGTTACTATCAGATCGTTTAGAGGATATTTATGATCTCTTTGGACAAATTCCAGACGTATTAGAGGATGTTTGGATAGATGTCGCCAATGGCGAAATAGAAAATGCAAAGAAGTTGATAGCCTCGGTTAAACCGAAACACCCCTTTGATGAAAGATACAACCAGATAACCGAAATAGACTGGGATTCATGTTCGAATGTTCTCAATGCTGATGAGAAAAGAAAAATTCTATTAAATGAATGGTAGCCAGCGTCCTTTGGTTTGGGGGTTATATATTCCCTACGGCCAATTTAACCAGATGCCAGAAAAGAAGTCCTAAAGCGCCTCTTGAAACTAAACCACGAAATCCACGAACAGGAAGTGAAAGCCGGCCTGCACGCAAAAGGAAAAACCAAAAAGAAACAAAAAGCCGATGCACCAGAACAGATGAAGTTGTTTTAAAAAACACACATTCAAAATTATAAGAAAATCAACATTTACTCGTCAAGTGGTTTTAAATTTGATATTAGACGGAAACTATATACTAACTGGTTCGATGACGGAGAAGAAGATGATCGACACTGACATTCGTGAACTCGTTAGCCTTGGGGAGACCGAAGGCGTCGAGTTCAAGGTTGGAACCGTGAGTCCCGCCATGCTCGCGCGGGTTGTCTCTGCGTTCGCAAATACCTCCGGTGGCAAGATCCTTGTGGGGGTCGATGAGAGACACGGGATTGTCGGGTGTGATCGAGATCGCTTCCGTCGTGTGTTTGAAGCCACCCAGAGACAGATCAAAGGCTCTGTGGACATGGTCCTCGACTTCGTGTCTATTGATGGCAAGGAGGTTGGTATAGTCTTCGTAGAGGGCTCAGATGATGTAGTCATGTCCAGGGATGGCATCTTTGCCCGCCGAGGTACTGCTGATTTGGCCATGACGCCTGCCGACATACGAAAACGAATCTCCCCTGAGCCGTCTTCTATCAATAGACTGATAGAGTTCGTATCCGAACAGACGAAGCGTATTGGAGAACTGCAGGAAGAGATCTCGAAAAGCAACAGGTGGCAAGCTAAGGCAATCGACTACTTGATAGGCGGCCTCGTCGGAGCCATTCTCGGATTGATACTCACATTGGCTCTGACATAGGAATCGAACAAGTTGGTTTGGTTGAGGAGCGAAACCCAACAATAATGACCGCACAGATATAATGTTGGGTTGCTATGCGATACCGACGTACACGAACCAAAGGCGGAACAAATGCCGTTGAGGAACGGAATGGAAATGAGTTTTTAGAGGGGGTAAGGAACGATTATGAACCAGGAAAATGTTGCGATCATGAAAGAGTTAAAGGAGAGATTGCAAAGGAGATTTAGCTTTATCTCGAAGGTAATACTGTTTGGTTCTCAGGCCACAGGCCAAGCAGTTGAATTTTCGGACTACGATATCCTTATCATAGTAAGTTGTCCCATTTCCTGGCGGCAGCGAAGGGAAATTGTAGATGAAGTTTATGTTTCCGACCTCAAGTATAACATCTTGACAGATGTAAAAGTTATTTCCGAACCGGAGCTGAAAAGTTTGAAGGGAAAACAGCCTTTTGTCCAACATGCTCTGCAAGAAGGGGTGGCGGCATGAAAGATGATGAGAAAAATGCGCTAATTGAACATAGAATTGCAAGAGCAACGAATACCATTGAAGAAATTTCATTTTTGATCAAGAACAAAAAGTTTCTTCTGGCAGTTAATAGAATATACTATGGCATGTTCTATATACTATCAGCGCTTTCCTTAAAATATGACTTTTCTACCTCAAAGCACCAACAACTGATTGGTTGGTTCAACAAGGAATTCATTTCCACCGGTGAGATTGACCGAAAATATGGCAGGATACTGCACAATGCTTATAACAATCGATCTACAGGAGATTATGATGATTTTGCAGAGTTTGACGAGGAGGATGTCAAGAAGTCCTTCGATGAAATGAAGGACTTTATCAGAACAATCAGAGCATTGCTGTAAGCCTCTTAAGGGTGGGGCTTGGTGTTACCATCTTGATTAGCACATTAGTGGAAGTAGAACGCCCTCT
>Ga0180009_10008007_pt1 | contig 10608 bp, 9 predicted proteins | sample OS_PC_MetaG_FD_123537 | JGI IMG/M metagenome (GOLD analysis project Ga0180009, IMG submission 123537) | Groundwater microbial communities from the Aspo Hard Rock Laboratory (HRL) deep subsurface site, Sweden - OS_PC_MetaG | ecosystem: Environmental > Aquatic > Deep subsurface > Groundwater... | reverse complement strand
TCAAAAAATGAAGCTTGTTAAAAGCTTATATTCAAAAAATATTAAAACGGTTCCCACCCGCCACGGGTATGGCGATGGAATAGTTTTGGCCGGAGAAAAAAATAAAGATATTGTTGTTTTGTGTTGCGATCTTACAGAATCAACGCGCAATCATCTTTTTAAGCAAAAATTCCCGGATAGATTTATTGAGGCGGGAATAGCGGAGCAAAATATGGCCGCAATGGCCGCCGGAATGGCGACATGTTGCAAGATTCCTTTTATTGCTTCTTATGCAATGTTTAATCCCGGCAGAAATTGGGAGCAGATAAGAACAGCCCTTTGCTATAATGAAACAAATGTAAAAGTTATTGGCGCGCATGCCGGGGTCTCTGTCGGTCCGGATGGTTCTACGCATCAGGCAACAGAAGATATTGCTCTTGTGCGCGTTATGCCTACTATGATTGTAGTTGCTCCTTGCGATTATGAAGAGGCAAAAAAAGCAACTTTGGAAATAGCAAAAATCGTTGGACCATGTTATCTGCGCTTAGGCAGAGAAGCGACGCCTGTTATGACAACAAAAAATACGCCTTTTAAAATCGGAAAGGCGGAAATTTTTCGCCACGGAAAAGACGCGACAATTGTCGCTTGCGGTCCATTAGTTTATGAGGCATTAAAGGCGGCAAAAGAATTGGAAAAAGAAAAAATAAGCGCGCAAGTTATAAACAATCACACAATTAAGCCATTAGATGAAAAAACATTATTGCAGGCCGCGCGGGATACCGGTGCCTTTGTAACAGTGGAAGAACATCAAAAAAATGGGGGAATGGGAAGCGCAGTTTGCGAACTGCTTGCAGAAAATTATCCGATTCCCGTAGAGCGCGTGGGAGTAGATGACAGATTTGGCGAATCGGGCGAGCCGGAAGAATTATTAGAAAAATTTGGCCTTACCGCGCCATACATTATTAAAGCAGTAAAGAAAGTTTTGCGCCGCAAAACTTAAAATCCTAAATTCGAAATCCTAAATCCTAAACAAATTCAAATGACCAAAATACAAAATTCAAAATGTTTTATTTTAAAAATTTGAATTTAGAATTTTGAGATTGTTTAGGGTTTAGAATTTAGTGCTTAGAATTTTATTTTTGATTTATGCTCAATAAATTTAAATTTGATATTGTCTCAATCGGCGATGCAACGCTTGATACATTTTTGAAATTGGAAGACGCGGTTATTATTCCGTCAGGCGAAGAACATAATCCGATGCTTTGCTTGGCATATGCCGATAAAATTCCGATTGAGCATTTTGAACAGAAAATCGCCGGCAATGCCGCGAATAATGCCGTTGGTTCTGTGCGGCTTGGAATGAAAGCGGCTTTTTACAGCATAGTTGGCGATGATGACAGCGGAAAAGAAATAGTCCAAGCAATAAAAAAAGAAAAAGTATCAACAAAATATTTAAAAGTTGATAAAAAAGCAGTCACAAATTATACGGTTGTCTTAAATTATAATGGCGAACGCACCCAGCTTATATATCGCGTAGACCGCCAGTATGATTTGCCGAAACTTGATAAGGCAAAATGGGTTTATTATACGGCAGTTGGGAAAAATCACGTCACTTTGGAACGCGATATTGTGGAGTATGTTAAAAAAACCGGCGCGCAATTAGCTTTTAATCCGGGTGCGTATCAATTGAAGCGCGGAGCAAAAGCATTATCAGCGGTTTTAAAAGTTACAAAAGTTTTATTTGTGAATAAAGAAGAGGCATATAAATTGGTGGGCAGGTTTGAGAATATGAAAGATTTGGTTGAAGAACTTCGAACATTAGGTCCGCGAATTACTGTTGTTACAGACGGCTCAAAAGGCGCTTGCAGTTGTGATGAAAAAAGATGCTATAAAATGGGAGTGTTCCCCGTAAAAGTAACGGAAATGACAGGCGCGGGCGACGCGTTTGCTACCGGCTTTGTTGCCGCGCTTCATTATGGGAAAGGAGTGGATGAGGCCTTGCGCTGGGGAACGGCGAATTCAACATCGGTTATCACCAGCATCGGTCCGCAAGAAGGGCTTCTCTCTAAAGCGGGAATAGAAAAATTATTGAAAAAATATCCAAAAATAAAGCCAAAGAAAATATAACCACAGATTTTTAATACACAGATAACACAGATATGCGCTCACCTCGCTTCGCGCTATTATTAATATGTTAACAACTTTAAAACAGGTTTTACAAAAAGCTGACAAAGATGGCTATGCTGTGCCTGCTTTTAATATAAATAATATGGAAATTTTGCAGGCAATAATACGCGGAGCCGTAAAATTAAAATCGCCTGTAATAATTCAGACCTCGGAAGGCGCGATAAAATATGCGGGAATGGATTATTTATTTGCAATGGTTTCTGTCGCGGCAAAGGCAAGCGTGCCAGTCGTTTTTCATCTTGATCACGGAAAAGATTTTAAAATTATAAAGCAGGCGATAGAGGGCGGATATACCTCGGTAATGATAGACGCATCAATATTTCCGTATGAACAAAATATAAAAAAGACAAAGGAGGTTGTGGAATTGGCGCGTAGAAAAGGTGTTAGCGTTGAAGCCGAGATTGGCGCGATAGAAGGAGTTGAGGATTTGGTTTCTGTAAGCGAAAAGGAAGCGTTTTTTACAGATCCCGAACAAGCAAAAGATTTTGTAAAGAAAACCGGATGCGATGCTTTGGCGATTTCTATTGGAACAGCGCATGGGCCTTGCAAATTTAAAGGAAAACCGAAGCTTGATTTCAAACGTCTCCGGGAAATAAAAAAATTAGTAAAAATTCCGCTGGTTTTGCATGGAGCGAGCCAAGTAGACCAAAAGTATGTGCGAAAAGCAAAAAAATATGGCGCAAAACTTGCAAACGCGCGGGGTTTAAGCGACGTTTTGCTAAAAAATGCGATAAAATTAGGAATTAGAAAAGTAAATACCGATACTGATTTGCGTTTGGCGTTTAATGCGGCGATTCGCGAGACAGTTGCAAAAGATAAGAGCGCGTATGATCCGAGGAAATTATTGGGACCGGCGCGGGACGAGATACAAAAAGCGGTAGAACATAGAATAATTGTCTGCGGGAGTAAAAATAAAGCATAAATAATTATGGTATATAGAAAACCAACCTGTTGAATATGGTGAGAGTCATCACTATTGGCTCGGCTACTTTAGATGTATATCTGAAGAGCGGGGCGTTTAAAGAAATAAAATCGGAAAAATTTTTAACCGGCATTGGAGAATGTCTGGCTTTGGGTTCTAAAAATGAAGTCCAGGAAGTTTTTGTTGATACCGGAGGTGGAGCGACAAATTGCGCAGCCACTTTTGCCAATTTAGGAATAAAAGTTTCCGCAATGACAAGAATAGGAAACGATTTATTCGGCGGTGAGGTTGAGCGTGTCCTAAAATCAAGAAAAATAGGAACAGACCTTTTGCAAAAAGATAAAAAATTACAGACCTCTTATTCTACGCTTTTGCTTTTAGGAACCGGTCAGCGAAGTATTTTGGTTTATCGCGGAGCAAGCAATGCCTTGGATTTTTTGCCGAAATCGCAAAAGCCGGATTGGTTTTATATAACATCTCTTGGCGGAAACACAAAGCTTCTTGGAAAAATTTTATCTTACGCTAAAAAAAATAAAATAAAAGCAATGTATAATCCCGGCGGGGGAGAGTTGAGGCAGGGCCTTTTTAAACTTAAAAAATATTTTCGTGGACTTGAAGTATTAAATCTGAATCGCGAAGAAGCGTCGGAGCTTTGCAATACAAAATATGAGAATATGAATATAATGATAAAAAAATTAAATGGATTGGCGCCATATGTTGTTATAACCGACGGACCGAGCGGAGCATTTTGCCTTCATAATAAAGAACTGTGGTTTGCGCCAAGTTTAGGAACAAAACCGATAAATACAACCGGCGCTGGCGATGCATTTGGTTCGGGATTTTGCGCCGGATTGATGCTGTCCGCCCAAGGCGGATCTGCCTCGGGCAGAAAAAATAATCTTGATTATGCCTTGCGATTGGGGATTTTAAACTCCGACGGCGTGATAAAAAAAATGGGAGCAAAAAACGGATTGCTGGAAAAATTGCCCGGCAAAAAACAATTAGATAAAGTAAAAATTAAACAGGAGCGGATTAAGAAGTGAGTAGTGAGTAGAAATATAAATAAAAAATCCCGGCTATTCGTCGGGATTTTTTAGAGTAGTTGCGAAATAACACTTTCTACTGCAACTTGAAATTTTGGCTGCCATTCGGTCGCGAGCTCATGGCCGAACGGCAAATTATTCAGAGCTCGTCGACGTATACTCTGTATACGTCTCCTCGCTCTTCATAATTTTCGCTCAAAATTTCTGCGTTTCGTAACGAAAAGTTATTCCACAACTACTCTATTTTTATTTGTTCGCGAAGCGCCCTGAACAAAGGGTTGACTTTTCTGGCCACTTCTTTTAATATCATTTCCGCTAAACCGATTCTGGTATTTTTTATTCCCATTGACATGGGTCTGCTTTTTTCCAGAGAAGCGGACTTAGCGGAAATCAAGAGAAGCTTTAACCTTTCAATTATTTGTCTGGTCTCATCCAGAGAATGGGGGTCTGTTATCAAATTATCTATTACGCCCCGAGAACTTAATTGAAAGATAATTTGAAATTTTTTATCATCAACTTCATAAATCAATATAGTGGCGCCATAACCAACGGGCTGGACAACAATTGGCCGCATGCTTAAAATTTTTTCTTGGGTTTTTTCACAGTCGTCAAAATCAAATGTGCGGACACAAAGCCTTTTTTTGAACGGAAAGGTTATGTGCTCGCACACACCCTCTATTTCATGTTCTTCGCACAGAGGACACTTCATCATTTTAGTTCTCCTTGTTTTGCGGTATAATGTAAAGGAACATAAATTAATACTAATATAAAAATTAAAAAAAGTCAATTATGAAAAATATGAAAAAAACACATATAACCCGCCGGATTTCGAAAGCGGGATTAAAACTTTTGAAAAAGAATAAAATTAGTTTTTTTGCGAAACACGCAAAATGGTTTTTATTTGCAATATCTTTTATTGCTATTCTTGGTTTAGCCTGTTTGATAGTTGGGGTGACGCCGCAAAAAATAGCGCAGGGCGAAACTAAAACGGGTTCTGTTGCGCGTCTTGTTGTTCAGGGTATTAAAAATGGCATTCAACTGGCTTCTTCCGATTCATCTAAAGCTTTTTATCCAAATTTGTCTGAGGGTGTCGGAGTTTATGTGTTTAGCAAAAATGGCGCCCCCTGCAAGGACTACGGAAATACCACGCGCTCAAAAACTTTTGGTTTTAGGTGTCAAACCTTAAACGCAATTTGGCGCGGACTTTGGACAAAAAAAATCGATGTTGCCGGTTACAGTAAGTTGCGGATAGAGGCCTCTTTGGGGGTAAACAATTATTCAAAAAATTATTTTCCTGAATGTGGCGGCAGGGGTGTAGACCGCGACAATGTTGTTGATCTAATTGTCCTTTCTTCCGACCCCGAACCTAAATTGGATGCGGAATGCAATCATCATGTAGAGGAAGATATGTGGCACCGCTGTTTAATAATCAATAAAGATGTTTCCGCCATAACACATTGCGGTGTTCCGCAATGCAGTTCAGTCAGAAGCTGCGATATGGAGATTGACGTTTCAGGATTAGAAGATGTGTATATGCTTTTTGCGCTTTATGATGACTGGTTTGCGGATATTGAGGGGACTTTGTCTAATATGAAAATCACGCTAACAAAATAATCAATGACTTCTATGAAGAAAAAAATTTATGTTACCCGCCAGATTCCCGAAGCCGGGATAAAGATGTTAAAAGCAAGAAAAGATTTTGATGTGAAAGTAAGTCCTTATGATAGTGTGCTTTCCGCTCGGGAAATTGTAAAAGATGCTAAAGGGTGCGACGCGCTTTTATGCCTTTTGACCGATCGAATTGATGGAAAAATTTTGGATGGAATCGGTAAGCAATTAAAAATTGTCGCCAATTATGCGGTCGGTTTTAATAATATAAATCTGGAAGACGCGAAAAAGCGGGGCGTGATGGTTACGAATACGCCCGGAAAATTAATCAGCAAGTCGGTTGCCGAACATACCTTCGCTTTAATGATGGGTTTAGCAAAGCGAATGGTTGAGGCGGACAAATTTATGCGGACCGGAAAATACAAGGGCTGGGGACCTTTGTTGCTTTTGGGGAGCGATGTTCATGATAAAACACTTGGCATTGTCGGGCTGGGAAATATTGGGACAGAGGTTGTGCATAGGGCCGTAAACGGTTTTGGAATGAGGGTTATATATACCGATCTTAAGCGAAATAGAGAATTTGAAAAAAAGTATAAAGCAAAATATGCAACATTGCCGGAACTTTTGAAAAATTCCGATTTTGTCACCTTGCACGTTCCGCTTTTAAAAGCAACGCATCATTTAATGGGCGCAAAGCAATTTAAGATGATGAAAAAGAGCGCTTTTTTAATAAATACTTCACGCGGTCCGGTTGTTGATGAGGGGGCTTTGGTAAAAGCGCTAAAGGCAAAAGAGCTGGCAGGCGTTGGTTTGGATGTGTATGAATGCGAACCAAAACTGGGATGCACGGTATTTGATCGGAATTTTTTGAGAAATGCCCAAAACGTAATTATTACTCCGCATATTGCTTCCGCATCATTTGAAACCCGAAGCGAGATGTCGGAAATCGCCGCTCGGAATATCATCGCCGCCCTCTCGGGTAAAAAACCGCCGAATTTAGTATAACTACAGATTTTTAATCACACAGATAACACAGATATGGCGGCTTCGCTAAGCGGAGCCGCCTATTTAAATATCCGCGGTAATCCGCTGGCAATCCGCGGAAATCTCTTCTTGACAGATTCTCATCTTTTTGCTAAGCTATGGACATAATAGAACATTCCACAAAAGGAGGGTGAAATGATTTGGTTTTGGATTGCTTTGGGGCTTGTAGGATTATTGTTTTATATTAGTATTGGCTATTGTTCTTATAGATTTTTGCATAGCGATGAAACAGATAAGGACTTTGATATTTTATTAGCTGGAATTCTTTGGCCTCTTGGTTGGTTCCTTTTGCTTGTTATGCTGCCAAGTTTTATTATCAAGGAAAAGAAATATTATAAAAAACTATTATTTCTTCCAAACTTATTGCAATATTTTAGAAAGCGAAAGGAAAGAAAGCGCCAGGCAAAAGAGCAAAAGCTTTCTGAAGCGCATGAAGCAAATCCATTGCAGACAGAGTTAAATAGGTATCAGGAATTGCAAAGCAAGATTCCGGAAACGCGCGAAACGCTTCGCGATTTGGAAATTGAATTTCAGGAGCTGGGAGCCAAGCTTGAGCTTGACGGCGGCTATCGCCAGCCGGACGCGATCCGCCTTGCGCGAGAGCAAGAATAATATAAAAATAACCTCCGAATCATCGGAGGATTTTTTTATGTTTTAATTATTTTTTCTTTTTATAATCTTTTATAACAATCTTTTTGGTGCGGTCATCAATCTGAAATTCCAGCTTTTGTCTTTCTCTCCAGCCAAATCGTTTGACGATATATTTGGGAATAACTATAGAATAGCTATACTGCCCGACTTTTGTGAGTTTTCTTATTATTTTTTCTTCCATAAAAGCACGCGCAAGATAGTCCTTACTATAGTCCTTACTATGCTCCTTACTATAGTAAGGACTATCTTGCGGAGTTAATTTTTAATTTACTATGATATTATATCATTATATTAGCTGTTGACAAAAAAGCGATTTTATGCTATTATGGCTTTATGGCTCTACGGCTTTATAGCTTTCAGGGGCCCTTAGCTCACCTGGTAGAGCGCCGCGTTTGCAACGCGGAGGCAGCCGGTTCGATCCCGGCAGGGTCCATTCTAAAAAACACCAATTTTTCTGGTGTTTTTTAGTTAGATTTAGATAATATTTCTAATTCAAAAAAGATTTTTTCTATGGCCCTATCGCACTCAATCCCGCATACAAAGTTCCATCTGCTCCGATTGCCGGAGAAGTGCCACTGATGCCGTCTATTTTCCATTTTATTGAACCATCGCTAATATCCAATGCGAACAATCCTAAATTTGTTGCAATATAAACTGTTCCATCGTCGCCAATTGTTGCAGAAGAATTATACACACTTCCTATTTGGTCGTTTTTCCACTTTTCCGTTCCATCCAGATTTAAGGCATATAGCCCCGTTGAATCATCTACTATTATTATATTATTTTTTGAAACAGACGGTTTTAATCTAGGGTAAAGACGGTTATACCATTTTAAGGAGCCGTCATCAGGATTAACTGCTTCTAAACCAAGATAAACTGATTTAAAATAAATTGTTCCGTCAGGACCGACTACGGGCGATGTGCCAGGACGATAAAACTTTTTCCATTTTAGATTCCCATTTGGTAGAATCGCATAGAGCAAGTCATTGTAAGAATAGGTATAGATAGAAGAACTGTAAATTGTTCCGTCAGGACCTATGGCAGTATGTGCTATTCCACTGAAACTTTCTATCTCGTAGCGCCATTTTAGTGTACCGTCAGAATTTATAGCATAAAGATAATCCGGCTTATTATCCACGGAGGGATATGTGGTTGTAAAATATATACCCCCTTCTTCATCAACTACCGGAGTGCCCACCCAATGCCCTGTATCAAGCTCATATTTCCATTTTTCTGTTCCGTCGGGATTGATGGCAAAAAGTATGCCTGCGCTTGAACCAATATAGATGGTCCCACCATCAGAAATTGTTGGCGCTGAAAGATGCGCGCCAAGAGGATTGCCATTATTAGAGAATATCCATTTTACTGTCCCATTCGTATTAAACGCATAGAGTTTTCCCTCGGTTTCATTTCCTATATATATTGTTCCGTTTTGTCCTACAACTGGCACTATGCCGAAATATGGAGAACCCCATGCTGAAGTGGCAGTATATTTCCATTTTATATTATTGGTGGTAGGACCGTTATATATGCTTTGCCCTGAACGAGTGCCATCATAGCCAAGAGTGGACCATGGAGCTTTGGCATTTACTTGGATTTCATAGCAATCGGAAGTATTATAATTACAATCAGAGGCGCAAGCTAATGATCCTGCATAAGTTGCGCCCATTACGCTCTCGCAAGTCGCTCCGCCAAGCTCTGTGCTATCGCATTGTTCCGTGCCATTTATTATTCCATCACCACAATATTGCGGTTCTAATAATTTTAACGATTCGTAGGCATTGATGATTGGGATTTTCACTCCATCAGGACCTTCGGCATATTTTCCGCCTGCTACCGCGCCATCTATTATTAATTGTTTAACTTCTGCCGCAGTCAAGGTCTTACCTAATTCTTCCGCTCTGGACCAAATTAGCCCTGCAAGCCCAGAAACAAAGGGTGCAGCCATGGATGTGCCGGACATATTGCCATAAGAATTATTTGGAAGGGTGCTGAAAATATCAACGCCAGGAGCAACTACTGTAACATCACCATAATTTGAAAAATTTGCTAAGTTGCCATTTTGGTCTATAGCGGCAACGCTGATAACGTTATTATAACTTAGGGATAAATGAGCAGGTGAAAAAAACAAAAAACTGTCTTTTTCATTTCCAGCAGCAAAAACAAACAAAACATCATTTTGTTGATTAATTTTATCTATTATGAAATGCCATGTTTTAATTTGGTCTTTTAAAAATCTGGTATCTTGTGAGTAAATACCAGCGCTATAATTAATAATTTTAGCCCCCTCACTTACTGCCTCTTCTATTCCGATTAGGATCAATGGGGGAGAAAGACGCGTTTCGTATCTTCCATCGACCTCCTTAAAAAAACCCACACCATAAACTAACATACTTGCATCCCAAGTTACACCGCTAATTCCTTTATTGTTGTTTCCTTTTGCGCCTATAATTCCTGCAACATGATTGCCATGTTCAAAAATCCACCACGTACTTCGGCCGACTAAACTAATATTATCTTTTAAATCTTCATGCTCTCTATCAAAACCTGTATCAATAATGCCCGTTTTAATTAACGAGCTTCCTATTGTTTTATCCCAAGCAGACGGCAATTTTATAAATTCCTGCCCCCAATTATTGCCTTGAGAATTTTGTTCATCCCAGCTATCCCATAATAAATCGTTTGGCTTGGTTATGGCTTTTAAACTGGTCACACCCAATATGAATAAACCAAATATCAGCCCAAAAAATATGGTTATAACCATTGTTTTACTTAAATATTTTTTCATAAAATCATTTTTAAGTATATTTAAAAAATCTATCCTCTAACTATTTACTGGGGGCAGGTAGTGGGGGGGCTGGAAACTGAACTTTTTTGATATCCTGCATTTCTTTTAATTGTTCTACCACCTTATTTATATTTATTTTTTGGAAATTTTTCCATTTGGGAACTTTTATTGAAAAATATCCCAAAAATGCTTCAGGAATTATTTTTCCTCCCGTCTGATTTGTAATCTGATTGAAAACATCTTGTTGATTAACATTTTCTTCCAAATACACCGCCACCTCATAATATCCAGAGGTGTATTTATAGACTCCCCAAACCGATATACCAATTACACAAACAACTATTATTAGGATTACGATATTTTTTGATAATATATTTTTGTTCATA
>Ga0180009_10008006_pt1 | contig 10609 bp, 8 predicted proteins | sample OS_PC_MetaG_FD_123537 | JGI IMG/M metagenome (GOLD analysis project Ga0180009, IMG submission 123537) | Groundwater microbial communities from the Aspo Hard Rock Laboratory (HRL) deep subsurface site, Sweden - OS_PC_MetaG | ecosystem: Environmental > Aquatic > Deep subsurface > Groundwater... | reverse complement strand
AGCTTTAATTCCTGTAAAACCTCACCGTTGGTAACTCCAATTGATGACACTTCTTTTTTAGAGCAATATTTAAGTTATCCGAATCATTAAATGCACGTGCCGTCAATATTTTTCTGCTTGATAATGTACGTCGCGGATATATCGCTCTCGTATTGATACGAATTCGCTTTTGGTGAGAGGATTCATTGCGAAAGCCCGATTGTTTTTACGATATGATCAACCCACAAGATATAGGTTGGCCGGAATGCCATCGAAACTTGCAATTCCATTAACGGATCGGAATTTTACTGTCAATAGATTTAAGAAGGCAACATTCTGATTTTAACGGATTCCGTAAAAAAGGCCATGATCAACAGGAAATACCATATCAAGAGAAAGCGGATGAGCATCCTGGCCGAGGGCTGGAATAACGTTATGGAGAAAATATAAGTGTGTCGTGAAATAGAAACCCGGTCCGGCGGGTTCCATCGCACAGACCGGGTTGGGAATAATTATGATTCGGCCGTCGCTTTTTCATCCACCATTTTGATGGCGTTCTTGGGACAGATGTCGATGCAGGTGTGGCAACCCTGGCAGAGTTCGGCGCTGATCTCGGCTGCCGCACCCATCAGAAAGATGGCATTGCATTGACCCACCTCCACGCAGAGCCCGCAGGCGTTGCATTTCTTCGGATCCACCTGGGCATAGCCAGCCCATACCGTCAGATCAGCAGCAGTAGCGATTTCCTTCAGAAGCAGATCCCGCATGTCCCTCGCCGTATTGAATCCCATTTTTTCCATGTAGTCCTTGATGGATTTCATCCATTCTTCCAAGAAACCGAACCCGCTGATCATGGTCTTGGTGCAAACACCGACGGCATCGGCGCCGCACATCATCATTTGAACGGCATCCTGCCATCCGGCAATTCCACCGGTTCCGATGATATGCGGTTCCGGTCCCACCAAATTACGGATTTCATAAACATCCCGCAAAGAAAGCGGCAGGACCCAGGGGCCGCACAGACAGCCCATGGTGTTCTCCCCCTGAAGCGGCCATATGGATTTTTTATAGTTCCAGATATCAACCGGTGGGATGCCCAGTCGGATGGCCACATCGCATACCGCATTCGCTCCGGCTTCATAGGCGGCCTTTGCAACCTGTGCGATCCCTCCCCCTTCCGGTGTGATTTTTGCGATGATCGGAAGATCGGTGACCTCCCGAGTGGTCTTTACTACGTCTCGAACGGCATCCGGATCCTGCCCCAAGCTAGCGCCCGAGGACGGTCGTTTTTCATCACTCCCCTGGCTGTGAATATCCACGTTGAAGGACATGTTGGGGCAGCAAAAGTTCAGTTCGAGAATATCAGCCCCGGCGGCTTCAAAGCCCTTGGCGCTTTTCGCCCATCCCTCCAGCCCTTCCTCGACATAAGAATAATTGGCAAAGATGACCATGTCTTTGACTTTTTTCTTGGCTGATTCCAACAGACGAAGGCCGGCTTCATAATCGAGACGGTATTCCGCTGTGAAGGTGTGAAGCCTCTCCTTTTTCAACCAGCGGTATCGAGGCGGGTAGTTAATGTACGGATAGGGGTTGAACGCCTGCTTAATGGAGGCAGCGCCCCAACCGCATTTTTCGGCAAGCTCCATCTGGTCCACCCGTTTGACGGTGGGACCGGCAGAGACGATAAACGGGTTTCTCAATTCCACGTTACCGATCTTTACCGGCAGATAAAATAGATCATCTTTCATGGTGTCCTCTGATGTTGGTATTCAAAAAATCATGATGGGTCATTGTTGAATGATTCATTCAAGGGAAATCCTTCGCTCTTCCTCACCGGCATAAGGTAGTCTTTTTTTTTATCTTTGGCGAACGCGTATTTTGAATCCGTCCCGGAAGCGTATTAATCTTTTCCTATTCCTCTGACACGGCTTCGGAAGAAGATGAGGGAAACGCGAGGGCTTCGGTCAACACGTACGCTGCCTGGAGATAGGATGTCGGGCAGAGCGGAAAACATTCTTTGCAGTTCCAGCACTCCTTGGCGGCAATTTCAGGAATGAAACTGATCTCTTTCCTTATGCCTCTGTCAATAAATCCCACAGCGTCCTTCTTCTTGACTTCAGCACAGTATCTGACACACAGACCGCAATGAATGCAAAATGAGGCCTCTTTTTCAAAACGGTCTCTGTCTGCGCCGTATGTCTTGGCCAAATTCTGCAAATCCGGGGAATCCGGGGCATGCGCCAGCAACAGCTCCAGGATCATTTTGCGGATTCGATCCACCTTTTCAGTTCTGGTTCTTACCACCAGATTTTCTGCTACCGGGTAAATGCAGGACACAACGAGCCGGGTCCAGCCGCGAACGTCTACTTCAACGATGCAGATTCGGCACCCCCCGAAGGGTTCCAGTTTTTCGTGGTGGCAGAGTGTGGGAATGGTTATCCCCTCACTTCGGGCTGCCTCCAGGACGGTCATCCCTTCCCTTGCCTTGACTTCTTTTCCATCGATCTGTAAACGGATTTCACTCATTTTTCTTTGCTCTTTCTGACTATGGTTCTTTCTGCTTCAGGGATAGGCGCCGGAACAGGCTCGCCGGAAATTTTCTTCACCGCACCAAAGCGAGGGGGGCAGACTTCAAAGCAGGTTCCGCAATTTGTGCATTTCTCCTGGTCGATTACATGGATCTGGTTCTTTTCTCCGACAATCGCGTCAGCCGGGCACTTCCTTGCGCAAATCATACAGGCCGTGCACTTATCCGGATCGATATGGTATGCGATGAGTTCCTTGCAGGACAAAGCCGGGCACCGCTTCTCCTTTATGTGTGCCTCATACTCATCTCTGAAGTAGCGCAGCGTACTGAGAAACGGGTTCGGGGCACTCATGCCCAACGCACACAGGGAGGCTTCAACAGCTGTTTCGGATAGCTCCTCCAGAAGTTCGATGTCGCCCGCTTTTCCCTCTCCCTGGGTGATATTCGTAAGAATTTTGGCCATCTGCCTCAAACCCTCACGGCACGGGACACATTTGCCGCAAGATTCATCGGTGAGGAAGTCGATAAAATACCTGGCGACATCGACCATGCATGTATCTTCATCCATTACGATCATCCCGCCGGAGCCCATCATTGAGCCGGCCTTTGCGAGTTCATCAAAGCCGACTTCCAAATCCAGCATTTCCTCAGGGATACATCCACCGGACGGTCCCCCGGTCTGCACGGCTTTGAACGCCTTGCCGCCGGGGATGCCGCCGCCTATCTTGTAGATAATGTCTTTCAGAGTAATGCCCATGGGTACTTCCACAAGGCCGGTATTGGTTATCTTACCGACCAGGGAGAAAATCTTTGTGCCCTTGCTCCCTTCCGTTCCGAATTGCGTAAACCAGTCAGCGCCTTTATTGATGATAAGCGGCACATTCGCCCATGTCTCGACATTGTTCAGCACGCTGGGCCTGTTCCAGAGGCCCTTGATGTTGGAACGGATATACTTCGGCCTGGGCTCTCCCACCCGACCTTCCAATGCCGTCATCAGAGCCGTCGATTCACCACAGACGAAAGCGCCGGCCCCTTTATGCACGGTAACCATAAAATCAAAGCCTGAGCCGAGGATATTTTCCCCGAGAAGATCATATTCCTCAGCCTGCTTGATCGCATGGGTCACATTCTCAACGGCCAGGGGGTATTCCTGTCGAACGTAAATATAGCCTTCGTGGGAGCCGATGGCATAGCCTCCGATGATCAGCCCCTCTAAGATTGAATGCGGGTTTCCTTCAAGGAGGGCCCTATCCATAAATGCCCCGGGATCCCCCTCATCGGCGTTGACGATCACATACTTTGGTTCGTCAGGGGCATTACGAGACCCTTCCCACTTTCTTCCTGCGGGAAAGCCGCCGCCGCCCCTTCCCCTCAGGTTGGATTTTTTGACTTCCTCCAGTACTTCCTCTGCGGTCATTTGGGAAAGTGCTTTGGCCAATGCGGAATAACCGCCAAGAGCCATATAGTCATCGATGTTCTTCGGATCGATTTTAATATTGTTGCCGATTAAGTGTCGCTCTTGATTCTTATAAAAGGGGATTTCGGATTCCTGGGTTGCTTTTTCGCCGGTGGTCGGATCAACATAGAGCAGGCGGTTGACGACCTTCTTCTCCTTTATGGTCTGCGAGACAATTTCGGGAACGTCATCCGGCCCGACCTGGAGATAACATATCTCCTCGGGATAAATCACCACCACGGGTCCTCTCTCACAAAATCCGGGACACCCGGTTCCTTTGGTATCCACATCCGTCTTAAGGCCCTGTTTTTCAATTTCGGCGTTAAAGGCGGCGATGACGTCGCTTGCGCCGGAGGCAAGACAACCGGCGCCCGCACATATTGAAATACAGGGCGTATTCGGGTCTCTTTTGGATAATAGATCTTTTCTGAAATTCTCGAGTGCTTCAGGCGAATTCAACCGCGCCATAATTTTCCCCTACTCATAGTTTTTTAACACGCCTGCTGTCTCGGCCGGTGACATCTTACCGTGAGTCTTCCCATCGACTTCGATCACCGGTCCCAAAGCACAGCAGCCGAGACAGTTAACCGTTTCCAGACTGAACTTCAAATCCATGTCCGTTTCACCGGGTTTAATTCCGGTCAGATCCTGCACCGTGTCAAGGACACGCGTCGCACCCCGAACATGACAGGCAGTCCCCATACAGATATGAACTTCATGGCGTCCTTTGGGAACCAGACTGAAGGCTTTGTAAAAGGTGGCGATATGCTGTATCCGACTTAAAGGAACCTGTAATTTCTCGCTGACCCGCTGCACTGCTTCCTTGGGAAGCCAATGATATTCGCTCTGGATCTCCAGCAATACTTGAATGAGTGAACTGGCTTCGCCCCGATGTTTGTCAATAATCTGATCGACTCTATCCATATCCATAACCGCTTTCCTGATCTTTTCCCTTCCCCCGATGCAGGCCTTCGGCCGCAACCAAAACAGTATTAAGATTTGAGTTGTCAGGTTTCAGTGTTCAGGTGTCAGGAATAGGCTACACGTAACACTGACACCTGAAACCTGACACCTTAAAAGTTCGGCCTCAATAAAACATCTTCGCATATTGCGAAGAAGATACAAACAAAGACTTTAATCCACTTCCTACTCTTTCACCTTATGCCAGAGCGTAGCACTTACTGGTTACATCGTACCTGACCAATCCATGCCGCGATGAACGATTCATGTGTCTTGATACTTCAGACGGATTCAGGCCCAATTTCTCTGAGATCTCGACCGTTGAAAGGGGTTTTTCCCTAAGGAGCAACATGATTTGGCTTATTGCCAATTTATTCAAAAATAATTCATGAAATAACGCGTTTACCTCGTCACTTTCGAAAAATGCCGCATACGCTTCTTCTGATTTGGAAGGTACTCTCAGCCTTTCTCTTTCCACGAGTTTCATGTAGGGGACTAATTTTCTGACCGCTTCAAGTTTGAACCTCAATTCTTTTTTGTCTATTCCTTCGCCCCTGCCAAGTGGTCCCAACGCCTTCACCTTCCGGGTAAAATCATTTGTAACTTCGGCCAAGAGGTTACCTTCAGCACCGGACATAAATTCGATCCTTAACCTTTCCGGGTTCAGGCCGATATAATCCATTATTTTTCTACAAAGATGCACATTGCTTAATGCATCGTAATTTCCATGAGTAATATAATTACATTCACCTAACCGGCAGCCGCCAATAAACACGCCGTCCTGCCCATTCAAGAAGGCTCTGAGCATAAATTCCAGGTCGACTCTACCGGAACACATGACGCGAATAAGCCTGATTTCACTTGTATATTGTAGTCTGGAAACTCCAGCCAGGTCAGCAGCACCGTATGCTCACCAATGGCAGACAAAACCTAATATACTGGGTTTGAATTCAAATTCTGTGCTCATTCGATCAATTCTCCTCTGCGAGTCATCCCGGTTTTGTTGATTCTATGAAAAAGTTTAAAGTGCCTAAAGTGATCTAAAGTGCCTAAAGTTAAGGTATTCTATCAATTTTTATATATTGACCGCGCTAAAAGCGCGTTCCACAATTTTAGCTCACTTTAGGCACTTTGAATTTCAAACTTTAAATGTCAACTTATGCAGGATTGTTGTCCGGATAAATATACGTTACCTTATTTACGAATTAGAGCACTAAGCATCTCCAACTGCTGCATCAATTTGTTGTATTATCTCTTCCTCTGTAACCGCCGCATCAATCTGGCCACAGAGCGCTTCATCGGTAAAGTGCTTCAGCACAATCGCATGTGTTGGACATTTTGCGCTGCAGACTCCGTCTCCTTTACAGAGAATAGGATTCACCCATGCTTTTCTGCCTTTTGGTGTATCAATAAATTCTATGGCATCATATGTACACGCCGTGATACATGCCCCGCACGATACGCAATCGTTCTCTTTTACCTTGCAAACAGACCCGGAGGCGGTGACGGTATCGTGTGAGAGAAGCGTTAATACCCGGCCGGCAGCCCCATAAGCCTGGTTAATCGTTTCCTGTATATGCTTGGGATAGTGAGCCGTTCCGCACAGATAAACACCATCTGTAGCAAACTCGACAGGTTTTAATTTAACATGGGCTTCTTTAAAGAAATCATCCGGACTCAATGTTACCTTGAATAATCCGGATACTTCATGGGTTGACGTGGAGGGAATAATAGCGGCAGCCAAAGAAAGAACATCGGCATCGATTTCAAGCCGTTGACCTAAAATGGAATCCGGTACGGTTACCCGTAAAATTTCTTTACCACCCTCTTTGGCAGCTTCCACCCCGGGCTTGTCATCCGGCTCATAACGGATGAACTTGACATCTTTATCCGACGCCTCACGGTAATAATCCTCTCTGAACCCATACGTTCTCATGTCCCGAAAGAGAATGTAGATATTCATCTTGGGATTTATCTCTTTTAATTTCAATGCGTTCTTTATAGCATGACTGCAACAAACCCTGCTGCAGTAATTTCTGTCCTCATTTCTGCAGCCTACGCATTGGATCATCACCAGACTCTCGGCATTAATTACCGTTTCTTCTCCTTTGGCGATCTGCTCTCCCAACTCAATATGGGTGAACACCTTATCGTTTTCTCCATAAAGGTATTCGGTAGGTTCATATACGTCGGCACCTATAGCGAGTACGGATGCACCATGTTTTATCTCTTTGACCCTGCCTTCAGTTTCCACGGTCGTAGTAAAATTTCCCAGATAACCGGAAACTTTCGTGATGGTGGCTTCATGAGATACGTGTATCAAGGGGTTGTTATAAACCGCGCGTATCACGTCATCCAAATAGGCGCAGACATCCATCCCTTCGATGGTGGTGTGAAGTCGCCGTGCCATTCCTCCCAAGTCTTTATCCTTTTCAACCAGGTGGACCTCATGTCCCTGGTTGGCTATGGAGAGCGCACAGGTCATGCCGGCTATACCGCCACCAACCACCAAGGCCGTCTTGTCTACCGGCAGATCAAATTCCTGTAATGGCTCCAAATAGCGTGCCCGTGCTACCGACATCCGGATGATATCCTTTGCCTTTAGGGTGGCCTCCTCCTTTTGCTTGGAATGGACCCAGGAGCAATGTTCTCTGATATTCGCCATTTCACAGTAATATTGATTGAGTCCCGCCTCCCGAAGGGTGTCCCGGAATAATGGTTCAAGGGTCCTCGGAGAGCAGGCAGCAATAACCACTCGATTGAGCCCTTTTTCCTCCGCCAGGTCGGTTATTTCCTTGGCAGAATTCGTTGCACATGAAAACAGCTGTTCCTGAGCGTAGACAACATTGGGTAGGGATAAGGCATATTCGACTGTGGAAGGAACATTTACGACACTTCCGATATTCGCCCCGCAATGACACACAAAGACGCCGATTTTTGGCTCCTCTTTGGAGACATCCCTTTCCGGCGGATATATCCTTTCTTTGGCCAGCTTCCCCCGCCGGTAGTCAAGGAGTTCACCACATTGGGAGCCGGCCCCGCTGGCTGTATAAACCGACTCCGGGATATCCGTAGGACCCTGGAAAGCTCCGCTTACAAAGATTCCGGGCCTGTTGGTCTTCATCGGATTGGAATGAATGGCTTTACTGAATCCGTGTGAATTCAGCTCGATTCCGAACTGATCTGCCAGCCCCCTCGCATCAGCAGGAGGATTCAATCCAACGGACAATACCACCATGTCGAATTCTTCCTCTTTTACGCCATCGTCTGAAGTCGCATATTTTATAACGACATTCCTGCTTTCCGGGATCTCTCTATCTATTGATACGTAGCTTCTGATAAATCGAACCCCGGGAAGTTGCTCCGCTCTTTGGAAGTATCGTTCGAAATCCTTGCCATGGGAACGAATATCGTTATGAAATATCGTACACTCTGCCTCTGCGTTATGATCCTTTGTCAAAATTACCTGTTTCTGGGTATAGGTGCAGCATACACCTGAACAATAGCTGTTCTCGCCCGGGGTAACCCGTCTGGAACCAACGCATTGAACCCAGGCTATTTTTTGGGGATGCGTTTTGTCGGAAGGGCGCAATATCTCGCCATCATACGGCCCGGTGGAGGATAACAACCGCTCAAAGTCGAGACTGGTGACCACGTTTTCCATGGTTCCGTAGCCATATTCATCCTTCGCCGTGGGATCAAACGGCTCAATGCCGGAGGAAAGAATTATCGCTCCGACCTTTACTTCTGCCTTCTCCGCCGTTTGTTTGAAATCTATGGCTTTGTTCTGACATACGGCTTCGCAGATACGGCATTTCTTGTCTTTAAGGTAAAGACAGCTTTCATCAATATAGGTGATAAGTGGAATGGCTTGAGAGAAGTATACATGAACGGCTTTATTCTTCGATATTTCCTGATTAAATTGATCAGGGTATTCCACAGGGCAGTATTTGACACAGGTCGCACAACCCGTGCATCTATCCTCTATGATGTATCTGGGTTTCTTCGTCAGGGTGACCTTGAAGTCTCCTGCTTCCCCTTCTACACCATAGACTTCGGTAAATGTAAGAATCTCTATATTTGGATGCCGGCCGACCTCGACCAGTTTGGGTGAAAGAATTCACATAGAGCAGTCATTGGTGGGAAAGGTCTTGTCGAGCTGGGCCATATGGCCTCCGATGCTCGCCCCCTTCTCGACCAGGTAAACCTTAAAACCGGCAGTGGCAAGATCAAGAGAAGCTTGAATGCCGCTGATCCCTCCCCCGACAACCATTACGTCTCCAAAATTATTGCCTTCGAGACTTGAAGATAATTCTCGGATTACTTCTTTTGGCAATACTTCGTGTTCCACTTTCGATCACCTCATCTATGATAAAGTTTAAAGTGCCTAAAATGATCTAAAGTGCCTAAAGTTAAGGTATTCTATCAATTTTATATTGACCGCGCCAAAAGCGCCCTCCTCAATTTTAGCTCACTTCAAATTTTAAATTTCAAACTTCAGATTATACCGTATGGTTGTCCTGATAAAAATACGTGACCGTATTTGCGAATTAGAGCACTAAGTCACATCATTGACAATTTCCGTAATATCTTTAATCTCCAGGACGTCATCATACTCCAGGTTTAACCGACTTTCTTCAAAATTGGTGATGCAGTACGGGCAGGACGTCACCAGCACCTGAGCCCCGACCTCATTGGCTTGTTTTAACCTGAGGTCGGAAAATCTTTCTTCCATTGGTGTATCCATCCAAATCCTTCCGCCTCCCCCGCCGCAACAGAGACTATTTTTTCGCGAATCAGCCATCTCAATCATTTCCAGGCCGGGTATTTTCTTTAAAATGTCCCGGGGCTCGTCATATATGTCATTGTGTCGGCCCAGGTAGCAGGGGTCGTGATACGTCACTTTCTTTTCATACGCCTTGGTGAGTTCGAGCCTTCCATCATTCATAAGTTCGAGAAAATACTGGGTGGCATGAATCACCTCGAAATTCACCATAAATTCGGGGTACTCGTTTTTAAACGTGTGAAAGCAATGGGGAGAAGAAACAAGAATCTTCCTGACGCCATTGTCGATAAACGTCTTGATGTTTTCCCTGGCCAGGCTTTTGAATACTTTCTCACTGCCTGTCTTGCGGATGCTTTCGCCGCAGCAGCTCTCCTTGTCTCCGAGTATCCCGAAACCGATCCCGGCGCTGTTAAGGATATTGACTGTGGCGGTGGCTACCTTTTTCATTCTGGGGTCATAGCTGAGGTAGCAGCCGACGAAATATAACACGTCCATTCCTTCTGCGAACGGCTTTACAGATAGATCCTTTGCCCAATCCGCCCGCTTTTTCCGTTCTTCCTGCAGGGGATTGCCTTCGGAAATGAGACTCGCTCTTGCAGTGCGGGCAGAGCGGACAGAAGCAGGAAACACCTCATATTCCGAAGCGACCCTGCGCAAGGATACGCCGACTTCTATTTGTTTTACTCCCCTGGGGCAGCGCTGAGGGCATCTTCCGCAGGTGGTACATCGCCATATATCCTCGCCTTCTATCTCGGTCAAACCAAAGGTAGCTTCCCGAATGATCTTGCGAATGCTGAATGGTCTGACCCTGTTCCACGGACAAACCGTATCGCACAATCCGCACTGAAAGCATAATTTAAAGGCTTCTCCACCAGCCTCTTTTATCTCATCGATTACTTCT
>Ga0180009_10008005_pt1 | contig 10610 bp, 7 predicted proteins | sample OS_PC_MetaG_FD_123537 | JGI IMG/M metagenome (GOLD analysis project Ga0180009, IMG submission 123537) | Groundwater microbial communities from the Aspo Hard Rock Laboratory (HRL) deep subsurface site, Sweden - OS_PC_MetaG | ecosystem: Environmental > Aquatic > Deep subsurface > Groundwater... | reverse complement strand
TTCCCTGTTTAATCCGATCATTAAATCCTAACCTTGCAGCCAATTATCCGATGAGTGCACAGAATTCCGATTCCGCTGCCGTTTACGACGAAAGCAAGATAAAGACCTTAAGTTCCCTGGAGCATATCCGTCTCCGGCCCGGCATGTATATTGGCCGGCTCGGCAACGGGAGTCATCCGGACGACGGCATCTATATCCTCCTCAAAGAGGTGGTGGACAATGCCGTGGACGAGTTCATCATGGGGGTTGGCAAACGGATCAACGTTGATATCGGGTCCGACGGCGTGGTCAAGGTTCGGGATTTCGGTCGCGGCATTCCTCTGGGCAAGCTGGTTGAATGCGTGAGTGTGATCAATACCGGAGCCAAGTACAACACCGAGGTTTTTCAATTTTCCGTTGGCTTAAACGGGGTGGGAACCAAGGCGGTCAACGCCTTGTCGGATCAATTTGAGGTAACCTCATTCCGGGACGGTAAGTTTGCCAGAGCAACCTTTACCAACGGCGAGTTGGTCGCAGAAGAGCAGGGCGATACCAACGAAAAGAACGGTACTCTGGTGTCTTTTCATCCGGACCCCAACGCCTTTGAAGGCTATTACTACATGCGGGAGTTCGTTCGCAAGCGCTTCTGGCGTTATGCTTACCTCAACGCGGGGCTCAAAATATATTATGAAGGCGAGTGCTTTCATTCTGCCAATGGGCTTCTCGACCTGCTGGACAAGGAGATCGCCGACACCCAGCTCTACGCACCCATCCATGCCAAGGATTCAACCCTGGAATTTGCCTTTTCCCATACGGACGGGTACGGCGAGACCTATTTTTCCTTTGTAAACGGCACTTATACCAACGAAGGCGGCACCCATCTTTCCGCTTTTCGGGAAGGGATCCTCAAGGGGGTCAACGATTTTTCCGGTAAGAAATTTTCCGGGGAAGATGTGCGGGAAGGCGTGGTGGGCGCTATTGCCGTAAAGGTGAAAGATCCCATCTTTGAATCCCAGACCAAAAACAAGCTCGGCAATACCGATGTCCGAGGCGATATCGTCAATAAGGTCAAGGATTTTGTCTGTGATTTCTTCTATAAAAACACTGAATTGGCCGAGATCATCATCGACAAGATCCAGCAGAGCGCCAAGATCAGGAAAGAACTCCAGCATGTGCGCAAAGAGGCCAAGGCCAAGGCCAAAAAAGTCGCTTTAAAGATTCCTCAGCTCAAGGATTGCAAGTATCATCCCAGTGCGGACAAGCCCTCCGGCCCGGACCGCCAGAACATGCTCTTTCTCACCGAGGGCCAGTCCGCTTCCGGTTCCATTGTCAGCTCCCGCGATCCCATGACCCAGGCGGTTTTTTCCCTCAAGGGCAAGCCGATGAATGTCTACGGCCAACCCCTGACTCTGCTGTACAAAAATGACGAGATGTACAACATGATGCGGGCCCTCGACATAGAGGATTCGGTGGAAACCCTCCGGTACGACAAGGTGATCCTGGCCACGGATGCCGATGTGGATGGATTGCACATCAGGAATCTGCTGCTCACCTATTTTCTGCATTTTTTCGAGTCCCTGGTCAAACGCGGCCATGTGTACATCCTTGAAACCCCCATTTTTCGGGTGCGTACCAAGGTTGAAACAATCTACTGCTATTCGGACAAAGAGCGGGAGGCGGCGGAAAAGAAACTGGGCGGAACGGGCAAGAGCAAAAAGGCGGTGGAGATCACCCGTTTCAAGGGGCTTGGCGAGATTTCCCCCAAAGAATTCAAGCAGTTTATCGGAGAGGACATGCGGTTGCAGCAGGTGAACATTGACACCTTGAGCGAGGTTCCCAAGCTGCTTTCATTTTACATGGGAAAAAACACCCCTGAGCGGAAAGACTATATCATGGATCATCTGGTGGTCGTGTAATCATGGATACTTCCCATTACGGCGAACTGCACAAGCTTTTTGACACCAACTTTCTCGACTACACCTCCTACGTTATTCGGGAGCGGGCCATTCCCGACGTTGCCGACGGCTTGAAACCGGTACAGCGTCGTATCCTCCAGACCCTGTTCAACATGGATGACGGTCGCTTTCATAAGGTTGCCAATGTGGTGGGCGACTGCATGAAGCTGCATCCCCATGGCGATGCTTCCATCTTTTCCGCTCTGGTCAATCTGGCCAACAAAGGTTATCTCATCGATCGTCAGGGCAACTTCGGCAACATCTTTACCGGTGATCAGGCCTCTGCTGCCCGTTACATCGAATGCCGCCTCTCTCCTCTGGCCCGGGAAACCCTGTTTAATAAGGATCTCACCGAGTTTGCCGAGTCCTATGACGGCAGAATGATGGAGCCTGTCTCGCTTCCGGCCAAGATCCCCCTGCTTTTGATGCAGGGGGCCGAAGGTATTGCAGTCGGCATGGCCACCAAGATCATGCCCCATAACTTCTGCGAGTTGCTGGAGGCCCAGAAGAATATTCTTCGGGATGAACCGTTTTCCCTGTATCCGGACTTCCTCCTTGGCGGAACCCTCGATGTTTCCGGCTATGAAGACGGCAACGGCCGTTTGCGATGCCGGGCCCGTATCGAGGAGAAAAACGAAAAGACCATCACCATCAAGGATATTCCCTACGGCACCACCACCCAGTCTCTGATCGAGAGTGTGGAAAAGGCAGCGAGGGGAAACAAGCTCAAGATTTTAAGCATCAACGATTACACCGCGGAAGATGTGGAAATCGAAATCAAGCTGGTGCGCGGAATCTATGCGGCAGACACTATCAAGGCGCTCTATGCCTTTACCGACTGCGAGGTGCCTATCAGTCCGAACCTGACGGTAATTGTGAACAACAATCCGGCCGTGCTCACAGTGAGCGAGGTGCTGCGTCACAATACCGAAAAGTTGGTCCGCGACCTAGAGAAGGAACTGACCATCGAGCATGGCCGGCTCAAAGAAAAGCTCCATGCTCATCTGCTGGAGCAGATTTTCATCGAAGAAAGGCTCTACAAACAGATCGAAGAGTGTAAAACCTACAAGGCAGTGGTCGACACCATTGATGCGGCCCTGGTGCCCTATAAAGACAAGCTGGTCCGGGAAGTGACCCACGATGATATCGAGCGACTGCTGGAGATCAGAATCAAGCGTATCTCCCGCTACGACCTGGACAAGAAGAAAAAGGATATCAAGGAAGTCCGGGATAACATCAAGGCGGTTGAAAAATATTTGTTGGATATGGTCGGTTACACCATCAATTATATCGATGACATTCTGACCCGCTATGGCCATCTCTATCCGCGGCGCACTAAAATCGCCACTTTTGGCGAGGTGGAGGTGCGCAAAGTCGCTCTTTCCAATTTGACCATGGGATACGACAGCGAGACAGGCTTTCTCGGCCATCAGGTCAAGGCCAAGCCCGAGGATTCCTTCCCCTGCTCCGAATACGACAAGCTGCTGCTCATTTATCAGAACGGTATGTATAAGGTGATCAACGTGATCGACAAGCTCTTTGTCGGCCATGATGTGGCCTGGTTCGGCAAGGTCGAGGAAAAGCGTATTTTCAATATTCTTTATCGCGAAGGCACTAAGAATCTCTGCTATGTCAAGCGGTTCCAGAGTCCGAAATTTATTCTGGAAAAAGAATACCACCTTTTCCCGGTACACAAAAATTCCACCATCCTTTTCCTGAATACAGGCGAAGGGGGCAGGGTGCGCGTGCATCTCGCACCGTCAAAACGGGCTCGCCACAACTATGAAGACTGCAGCTTCAGCGAAGTCTTGATCAAAGGTGCTGCCGCTCTTGGGAAAAGGGTTTCCACTCGCCCGGTACGACGCATCGCTGAGCTGCCTTCTGAGAAGGAACCGGCCGCATTGACGGAGGTGCAGCCGACTCTTTTCCCGTCAAAAGAAGAGGTTGGCGCTCCGCAGGCTACAAATAAGTCATCTGACAACCCGGAGCCATCCGAAGATGCAATTTCGGAACCCCATGATTAGCCAGGAATACATATGTTAGAGCGTACCCTTTGTATTGCAAGGCTCTATGCTCTGACAAAATTTCCATGATATTTTCTTCCGTTCTCAACTGCTTCTTTTTGAGCTGTTTTTTTACCTCCGCTGTCACGCTCTCAATTTTTCCCTGAAAATCTATTATTTCAATGGAATGCTGATTTTCCACTCCTTTTTTTTGTCTGGCTCCAAGATCCCTGTTTTAAAAAAGCCAAAAATAAATCTTCGAGATAAAAAAATAAGGGAGAAAAAGGCTGGATATTGTTGGTTAATCCTTGGCATTTAGGTATTGTTTTAAATACTACGCTGAAACTATCTGTTGTGCTTTTTGTTTTTTAGTATACAACCTAAAGTATAGTCTGGAGTCGGTTGGGGCTTCCGTCGGGATGTTTTGCTTGCCTTTTGAGAAGGCACCTGTTATCTTCGCGCACCTCTTCGGAACAAGAAGAAGGGATCAACGGCAACGGTCATGGAAAAGCTTTTGTTTTCATGTCGTGAGTTTGCACAGGTGGAGGATATATGGACTACCTTGCATCAAACCGTCCCCTGGACGAAACCCTAGAGCAGGACAAAGTTGTGGCAGTGAAACACGATGAAACCCCGATATATTTCGGCAAGAAACGCATTGATTCCGGGATGGTGCGGATGGTATCCGGCTTGTCTCTGGTCATGCTTTTTTTTCTTGTCGCCCTGTTGACCCAGCCTTCTTCGGTCTTTATCCGTTTTCCTCAAAATTACCATACCGTTCCCACCATTGAAGTCCGTTCCGCCGAGGATTTGCTGAGGCAGCTCAAAGCGAACAATTTGTGGGAAGTGCAGGCGTTTTCAGAGGTGCCCGCAGTCTTGGTCAGCAAGTTTCCCGGAGATATGCCGACTCTTGACGCGCCCACCCAGAAGAAGGCATTCCTCCATGTTCTTCTTCCTGCGGCGATGATCGCCCTGTCAGAAGTACAAGCGGAGCGAGTAGCCTTTGAGAAAATCCTGGCAAAATTTGCACAGCCTCCCAAGCATCTGGTTTTCAATCTTAATTCGCCGGATTATGCACAACTTGCAGGGTTGACCCAGAATGAGGTGTATTTGCTGCAGAACCTCTGTCGAAAATACCGGGCCAACGAAGTAGCCGATCTGCGTCGGCGCATCAGCCCAGTGCCGGTGAGTCTGATCATGGGCCAAGGCGCTCTGGAGTCTGGATGGGGCGGCTCACGTTTTGCCCTGGAAGGAAACAACCTTTTCGGCATCTGGACCTGGAACAAAAAGGGGATAATCCCCTCCGATCGCGAGGAAGGCAAGGCACATTCGGTTGCTGCGTATGCTTCCCTGCTTGAGTCCGTTCGCGCCTATGTCCTGATGATCAACCGGGTTCCTGCATACAACGATCTCCGGAATATCAGGGAAGAAACCATGGATTCCCTTGCGCTGGCCAATGGGCTGCAGCGGTATTCCGAGCGAGGAAGCGACTACGTTGCCGACCTGTCCCATCTCATCAGAAGCAATGATCTGCAGAATTATGATCAGTGCATTCTTGCCGAAAATGGCGGCATGCAGGGCAGGATACGGGTTGCTAGTCTGGCTAATCTTCGGTGAAATCTGTGTACGGGCTTCGGCCGTGTAGCTTTTTTCTCCCGATTGGCCGTATCCTGGTTCTGTGTGCCTTGTTATTGACGCAAAGCTCCACTCAAGCGTCGGCAGCTCCCGACAAAATCTCCCCGCCTGAAAAAACCTCCGTCCAATCGGGCAATCTCACCATCTTCATCTACCATCATTTTGGCGATAAGCGCTATCCTACCACCAATGTGGCGATGGATAGCTTTATTGCACAGATGCGCTATCTCGCCGACAACAAATACCGTGTTATCTCCCTTGCGGAAGCGGTGCGGATTGTGCGTGAAAAACGTCCGATTCTTGAAAAAACTGCCGTCATCACCATTGATGACGGCTACAAAACCATCTACAGCGAAGCGTGGCCGGTTTTGAAATCCCTGGGCTTTCCATTTACGGTTTTTCTTTATGCCGAAGGAATTGAAAAGGGTTACAGCAACTATCTTACCTGGAAACAGATTCTGGAAATGCAGGAAGCCGGGGTCGATTTCCAGGATCACAGCTATTCGCATTATCGGCTGGCCGATTGGCCCAAGGGAATGGGCGAACAGGAGTACCGCCAGTGGATCAGGACGGATCTCGCCCGCGGTTCGGCTGTGTTGCAGGAAAGACTTGGCCGAAAGCCGCGATTTTTCGCTATTCCCTACGGCGAATATAACTCCATTGTCATGGATGAAGCAAAGGCTACTGGTTATGAGGCGATTTTCAGCCAGGATCCCGGCTCGGTAAGCAGCGACACAAGTGTTTTCTGCGTCCCCAGAGAACCCATCCTCGGGAAGGAATGGGCAAGCCTTGCCCATTTTGCTTCAGTTCTGAGCAGAGTTGATCTGCCCATTACCGAAATGACCCCATCCGCAGCTCCCCATAACAATGCAATACCCCCGATCATTGGGGCGCGGATACTGCATCCGGATCGCTATGTTCAATCGAGTTTCGGCATCTATGTGAGCGAGTTGGGTTGGCAGCAAGCTTCCTTTGACAATGGTTTCGTTTCCGTCAAGAACAACCACCCCCTTACTCGACGCCTTAATCGGATTATGATCAGCGCGAGGGAAAAAAATACCGGACGGCTTGCGGTGCGCGTCTGGCTGGTGGTTCAGCCGGAATCATCAGCGAAAAAAAATATCCGCTGAACTGATTGCCCTCTGGCCTGTTCAAATGTTTTTTGCGTAGTTCTCCTTTTTCTCCCTAACACCTACAGTAACCGGTATTTTTTCCGTATTGTGCCGTTGTCTATTTGTGGACTATAGTCTCCTGTTCCAACAGTCCAACCTGGGAGATCAAAAGTGATACATACACCTGAAAAAAGTGCCGGCTGTGAATTTCTCAACGTGTGTGATTTTTTCAGCGAAATCATGGCAAGCGTTCCCCAGTTTTCTTCGAAAATACAGTTCAAATACTGTTTTGGCGATTTCCGCATCTGCGCCAGATACACCTATGCCAAAACACATGGGAATGCAACCATTCCTGAAGACCTTTTCCCTAACGCTTCGTATTTCTAAGTTGCTTCCTTTTTTCCGTTTTTTGACCCATTGCCTTTTGTCGGCGTGATATGCTAGCATTATCCATGCTGTAGTGCGTGTCACGGGCTAGAGTCGCAATAAGAACGGAGAGGGGAAATGTTCAAAGAAGAACGCAAATCCTTGCAATTTGACTGGTCACACCTAGGCAACATCGAATGGGGACGGCCCAATCTTGGCTCGCAAACCACTGTTGCCGTATATCGTTTGATGCAATTCACCCTGCGCGATGCGATTATTACCCATACCGATGTGGCAACGACGAACCGGATATTTTATGACGCCGGTTATAGCGCTGGTAGTGCGTTTCATGAGCACCTTCTACAAAACACCGATGATTTTGACGGGTTTATTTCCGAGTTGCAGGAAACATTAAAAACTCTTTCCATCGGCATTCTCAGGGTTGAGTCGTCTGACCTGCTTAAACACCGTTTCGTGCTTACCGTTGCCGAAGACCTTGACTGTTCCGGCCTGCCCATGAACGATGAATCGGTATGCACCTTTGATGAAGGATTTATCGCTGCGTTGTTTTCGGCGCATTTTGGCATGCAATTCAAGGCGAGAGAAACGGATTGCTGGTGCACCGGCGACAGGGTCTGCCGCTTTGAAGTCGTGCCTGCAGATGTGCAATCTTAAAAAAACCTGGGGAGCGCATGGAGCACAAGGATATTGAACGATTGGACAGGATCAGTGCTCACATCCATGCGTTGCTGCACAACGAGCAACCCGGCATTCTCGATCTGACGGGACAACAAGAGGACGAGATCCGTCAAGTAGGTGAATTTGTCAACACCTTGACCGATGCATTATCCGCGTTAACCAATGCCGCCCATCATCTCTCCATCGGCGACATGGATTCTCAAATAATTGCCAAACTTCCAGCCTGTCACCATCTGAAAAACCTTCAGGCAACCCTCCGTCATCTTACCTGGCAGACAGGACAGATTGCCAAGGGGGATTTTTCCCAGCGGGTTGAGTTCTTGGGGGAGTTTTCCCATTCCTTCAACTGGATGGTGGAGCAACTCGATGCTTACAGGCAACGAATTCTTGGACAGAACCAAGAGCTTGAGCGGCTGGCCACCACGGATCCTCTGACCGGAATATACAACCGGCGCTATTTCATGGACTACGCCACCAAGGAGTTTTTACGTTCCCATCGCTATTCACACACATTTTCCGTGATCCAGATGGATATCGATCATTTCAAAAAAATAAATGATACCCATGGCCACGCGGTTGGCGATGAAGTGATTAAAGCCTTTACCGCCAACTGTCTGGAGGTTCTTCGGGAATGCGATGTTTTGGGCCGCATGGGCGGTGAAGAGTTTTCCATTATATTGCCGGAAACCGATCTGGCCGGGGCACTGATAGTCGCGGAACGATTTCGTCAAACCATCGCCGAGCTGAAGGTCTTTGTGGACGACCAGATCATCCACTTCACGGTCAGCATCGGGGTCACCAACCTCCGCCAAGATGACGCCGGCCTTGAGGCTGTTCTGCGAAGGGCGGACGAAGCCCTGTATCTTGCCAAGAACGGCGGGCGAAACAAGGTGGTTTCAACCGGCTAACAGTTAAACGGACCGGATTTTTTGCCAGATGGGCAGGGAAGGGCTGAGTTTCTCAAAACGGCTGTCCTGGCCGATTGCTTCACTGTTTTTGTGGTTGGCAATGAGAATAGCCCCAGTCTTCATGCTGTCTTCAATGAGCTTTTCAAAGCGCAACTGCTGAACGCGTCCGGAAAATGGCCGATAGTAGTAAATAACCTCATACTCTCCATAGCCCTCATAAGTCCAGATGTCCGCCTGGGCGATGCGTTCCTCGCCGATGAGCTTGGCCGCCACCCGAAAGGGATATTCATCCTTCTCAATGCCGTACACGTCAAAGCCGAATTGCTCACCAATGACCAGGACATTGCCGATACCGCAGCCCACGTCGAGCAGGCGGGGCAGGGGTGCTGCCGGATTTTCCCTGTCAAGGCCGAGAAAAGAGCTGACAAAGCCGAGCTGGTCAAAGATCTGCCGGGTATCCATGGCAACAAAGGGGTATTCGCAGTCGGTATCATTGCGCGTTTCCCGGGCTGCGTCACGACTGTAAAATCCGACAAAACGGTTGATGACGTTAAAGAAAATATCTTCGCGTTCTTCTTGCATGGGGTCCTGATAATTAAATGGTCGGTGAAGTGTTTCTGTCCTGTTTGATGGGAGTATAGCGCGATCGGCCATTATTGGGGAGATATATATGATCTGCGGATCACAGGAGATGCGTAGCCTTGTTTTTCGGAAGGAATATGGAGGATGCATCCGGGGTCAGTCTGTCGCGCAGCATAGCGCCAAACGCCTCTGCCTGAACCGGCGGGCTGAACAGGTACCCCTGAATTTCCGTGCAGTTGCGTCTTTGTAAAAACTCGAGTTGTTCAACGGTCTCCACTCCTTCCGCCACCATTTCCATCCCCAGGCTGTTGGCCAGGGTAAGTATGGTCATGGCGATGGCGACGCTGCTCGGTTCGTCAGGCAGATCTTTTACAAAAGACCGGTCCATCTTGATGGTGTCGAAAGGCAATTTACGTAGATAGTGCAACGAGGAGTAACCGGTTCCGAAATCGTCCAACGCCAGGCGTATCCCCAGGGCCTTAAATTCCAGCAACAGGGCGATGGCTGTCTGTTCGTTGACCATGACCGCACTTTCCGTGATTTCCAACTCCAGCCGGTCAGGAGGAAAATTCGTTTCTCGCAAAATGGTGACCACGCTTGAAAGGAGATCTTTCTGCATGAACTGCCTGGGGGAAAGATTCACTGACAAGGTAAGGCGATCATCATGTTCCCGCAGCCATGCACCAGCGGCCAGACAGGCCTGACGTAACACCTGCTCGCCGATGGAAACGATGAGGCCTGTTTCCTCGGCAAGCGGAATAAAATCAAGCGGAGAAATCAGTCGCCCGTCTACAGTCCGCCACCGAGCCAACGCTTCCATGCCGACGATGCGGCCGGTTGCCAATGACACCTTGGGTTGATAAAAAACCTGGAATTGTTTTTTGTCCAAGGCTTTACGCAGGTTGTTTTCAAGGGAAAGACGACGCACCACCTGAGCGTTCATAGTTTTGGTAAACAACTGGTATTTGTTTTTTCCTTCTTCCTTTGCTCTATACATCGCCAGTTCCGCATTCTTGAGCAGAATGCCCGCATCATTCCCATCTTCTGGGTAAAAGGTGATGCCTATACTGACGGTTATTACGGTTTCATAAATGGACAAATTGAAGGGGAGGGCAAAGGCGGCGATAATTGTCTCCGCCACAGGGATGGCCTCCTGAGCATTGGATATCTGTTCGAGAAGAACAGCAAAATCATCCCCGCCCAAACGAGCTATTGTCGTGTCCTGTGGCAGAGACGCATTGAGTCGTTCGGCCACCTGTTGCAGGAGAAGATCGCCCACTGTATGACCCAGACTGTCGTTAACATGTTTGAAGTTGTCCAGGTCAATGGTTAAAACAGCGACATGTTTCAAGCTCCGCTGGGCATGGTTAA
>Ga0180009_10008004_pt1 | contig 10610 bp, 9 predicted proteins | sample OS_PC_MetaG_FD_123537 | JGI IMG/M metagenome (GOLD analysis project Ga0180009, IMG submission 123537) | Groundwater microbial communities from the Aspo Hard Rock Laboratory (HRL) deep subsurface site, Sweden - OS_PC_MetaG | ecosystem: Environmental > Aquatic > Deep subsurface > Groundwater... | reverse complement strand
TAGCTGATGCTAAGGATAAATTAAGAAAAGATTTTATAAAAAATCATTTATATTGGGTCTGGCGAGCCATTGAGGAGGGTATCGATGTTCGCGGCTATTTTCACTGGTCATTATTGGATAATTTTGAATGGGATAAGGGTTTTGAACCCCGTTTTGGTCTAATTGAGATTGATTATAAAACAATGGAAAGAAAAATTCGTCCCAGCGCTAATTATTATAGCCAAATCTCTAAAAACAACGGTTTTAACTTTTAACTTTTATTATGTGGCTTTTAATTGCCATTTTATCTTATTTCTTTTTTGCCTTAGCTTCTCTACTTGAGCGTTATCTTTTAATTGGTTCTCTGCCTCAGCCAAAAGTTTTTACTTTTTATGTTGGAATTTTGTCATTTCTTTTTTGTTTCGTTCTCATTTTTTTTATTCCGAGCTTACCAGAAATAAATCTTATTCTTTTGGGAATTTTAGCTGGGATAGTTCGAACAACCGGCCTTTTCTTTTTATTTAAAGGAATTTTTGAAATTGAAGTTTCTCGGGTTGTGCCAGCCATGGGAGGACTGGTGCCAATTTTTTCTTTCTTTTTATTTTTTTCATTTTTTCCTGGCGAGGAAATTTTAAATTTATCACAATTCATCGCCTTTATTTTACTGATTTTCGGCTCAGTTTTAATTTCTCTTAAAGAATTTTCTCTCAAATACCTTTCTTTAACTAATTTAAAATATCCGACTCTCGCCGCCCTCTTTTTTGCCTTAACTTTTCTTTTGACAAAAATTGTTTTTCTTGAAACTCCATTTTTAAGCGGACTTTTTCTTCTGATTTTAGGAAGCGGATTGGGAGGGATGTTTTTTTTAATCTTTAAAGAGACCCGGAAATTAATATTTTTTCAGAAACCTGATTTAAAAACAATCAACGTCTTTGTTTTGAGCCAGAGTTTTGGAGGTCTGGGGCTGATTTCCCAACTTTTAGCGGTTTTTTTAGCTCAACCATTTGAAGTTCCTTTGATAAATGCCCTGGAAGGAACAAGATATTTATTTTTATTATTTTTTGTTTTTCTTTTAGCTAATTCAAGGCCCGCTATTTTAAAAGAAGAAATGAAAGGAAGAGTTCTTTTTCAAAAAATCTTAGCAGTTTTACTAATTGGAGTTGGTCTTTTTCTTCTAACCTTTTGATAAATTTTATGAGAAAAATTTTCAAACAAATTTTATTATTATTTTTAATTTTTATTTTGATTTTCGGAAGTTATTTTTTTACCCCCTTAGAAATACCCTTTCTTACCGAGTTTATTGGCAAACCACCGCCGGCCAAAGAGATAACCTGGGGAATCAATTTTTCTCAAAAACAAGCCCAAGATTTAGGGCTCAATTGGCAAAAAACCTATCTTTCTTTACTTGACGATTTAAAAGTGAAAAATTTAAAAATTGCTGCTCATTGGAATTTAGTTGAACCGGAAAAAGACAAATATAATTTTTTTGATTTAGACTGGCAGGTAGAAGAAGCGGAAAAAAAAGGAGCAAAAATTATTTTAGTAATAGGAATGAAAACTCCTCGCTGGCCAGAATGTCATATTCCGGCTTGGGCGAAAAATATATCGAAAGAAGAACAACAAAAAGAAATATTGGAAATGATTGAAAATATTGTCTTGAAATACCGAGGACTGGACTCTCTTTGGGCTTGGCAGGTTGAGAATGAGCCTTTTTTTCCTTTTGGAGAATGTCCCTGGAAAGATAAAAATTTTTTAAAAAAAGAAATAGAGTTAGTAAAATCCCTTGATTTTTTTCAAAGACCAGTGGTAATATCTGATAGTGGGGAAGGTTCTTTTTGGATTCAGGCTGGTCGGCTTGGGGACTTAGTGGGGGTGACAATGTACAGAATAGTCTGGTTTAGAGAAATAGGAGCTTATTTGCCTTATCCTTTCCCCCCAACTTTTTATTGGCAAAAAGCCCAAATTATTAAAAAATTACTTAAGAAAGAAGTAATTTGCATTGAACTTCAGGCCGAACCCTGGGGACCAAAATTACTTTATGATTTACCAATTGAGGAACAAGAAAAGACAATGAATTTAGAACAATTTCAAAAAAATATTGAATTTGCTAAAAAAACCGGTCTTGATAAATTTTATTTATGGGGAGCAGAATGGTGGTACTGGATGAAAGAAAAACAAGGTCAACCAGAAATATGGCAAGAGGCTAAAAAATTATTTATTCAATGAAATTCAGCATTATCATTCCAACTTTAAACGAAGAAGAAGGGATAGCCAAAGTTCTCTGTTCAATTCCAGAAGAAATTAGAAAACAATCAGAGGTTATAGTTGTTGATTCTTCGACCGATTATACTCCCCTAATTGCCAAAAGACTGGGAGCTAGGGTAATTAAAACAAGAAAAGGGAAGGGTAGACAGATGAGGAAGGGAGTTGAGATGAGTCAGGGAGAAATATTGATATTTTTGGACGGCGATGGCACTGATCCAGCCGAATTTATTCCCAAATTAATAAAAGAATTAGAAAAAGCTAATCTTGTTTTGGGTTGTCGAGGCCGAAAAGAATTTAAGGAAGATAACAGAATAATGAGGCAAATCTTTAAAGTCTATAGTGTCTTTATGGGGCCTTTATTTTCTTTAATCGGTTTTAAAACCTCTGATCCCTTGGCTGGCTTCAGAGTAATTCGAAGAAAAGATTGGGATAAGTTAAATTTAAAAAGCAAGGCTTTTGAAATAGAAACAGAAATGAATATCAAGGCGATAAAAGAAGGATTTCTGATCAAAGAAGTAGCCATCCCTCATTTGAAAAGATGTGGAGGCCTTGGAAAAAGCAAATTTGCTTACAATCCAAAACAATGGCTGGTAATATCTAAAATGTTTTTAAAATATTTTAAAGATGAAAGATTAAAAACAAAAATAAAAGATTTTGAGACAAAACTCAAATCAAACTTCGGGATTTAAAATATGGTGATTTAAAATATGGTGAGTATTATTATTCCAACCTTGAATGAAGAAGATTACCTTCCTTTATTGTTAGAATCTATTAAAAAGCAGAATTTTTCTGATTATGAAGTAATTGTAGCTGATGCCGGCTCCAAAGATAAAACAAAAGAAATAGCTAAAAGTTACGGTTGTAAAGTGATTAAAGGCGGTTTGCCCGCCAGGGGAAGAAACGAAGGAGTAAAAGTAGCTAAAAGAGATTTACTTTTATTTTTAGATGCCGATAGTGCCTTACCTAAAGATTTTCTGAAAAAATTTTTAAAAAAATTTAAAGAAAGAAAACTTGATTTAGCGGTTTGTTTTATCCAACCTTTTGGGAAAAATAAAATTGATAGATTTTTATATGATTTTTTTCATAACTATCCAAAATTGGTTTTAGAAAAAGTCCTTCCTAATGGATATATGCCGATTTTAATTAAAAAATCTCTTCATCAAAAAATTAGGGGATTTGACGAAGAAATAAAATTTGCCGAAGACACTATTTATGTTAGAAAAGCCTCAAAGTATGGTAGGTTTGAAGTTCTGAGAGCAATCCAGACCTTTTCTTCTCAGAGAAGATTTCAAAAGGACGGCTGGTTAAGAACTTTTTTAAGATATATTTTAGCTGAGCTTCATATGATTTTTTTCGGCCCGATTAAATCAGATATTTTAAAATCCCAGTTTAATCATTATTTAAAAAACAGAATTGATAACTAGCCACATTTTAAAAAGTTTTAAATTAGATATAGTAAAATATCGTAAAGATGAATAAATATGTCTTTATATGATTTACCAGAATTTAAATTATTGAAAGCCAAACTATTGAAAATAAAAGAGCTATTAAAGATTTGGCTTCTAAGAAATCAGACCTTGGGATTGCTGATTCTTTGTGTTTTTCTTTCCTCCCTATTTGGTTTTTTGGCCGGCGCCGTTTTTAACGCTAAATTTTATTCACTCAATGAAATTCAGCATTATTATTCCAACTTTAAACGAAGAAGAAGGGATAGCCAAAGTTCTCTGTTCAATTCCAGAAGAAATTAGAAAACAATCAGAGGTCATAGTCGTTGATGCCTCTAGTGATCTCACTCCAATAATTGCTGAAAGATTAGGAGCCAAAGTCATAAGAGAAAAAAGAAAAGGAAAAGGGAGACAGATAAGAAAAGGGGTTGAGGCGAGTTCTGGCAAGATTCTGGTATTTTTGGACAGCGATGGCACTCATCCAGCCGAATTTATCCCAAAATTAATAAAAGAATTAGAAAAAGCTAATCTTGTTTTGGGTTGTCAAAGCCGAAAAGAATTTAAGGAAGATGACAGAATAATGAAGCAAATCTTTAAAGTCTATTGTGTCTTTATGGAGCCTTTATTTTCTTTAATCGGTTTTAAAGCCTCTGATCCCTTGGCTGGCTTCAGAGTAATTCGAAGAAAAGATTGGGATAAGTTAAATTTAAAAAGTGATGATTTTGAGATAGAAATAGAAATGAACATCAAGGCAATGAAAGAAGGATTTTTGATCAAAGAAGTAGCCATCCCTCATTTAAAAAGATGTGGAGGCCTTGGAAAAAGTAAATTTACCTCTAATCCCAAACATTGGTTTGCAGTTTCAAAGATATTTTTCAAATACTTCAAAGATGAAAAATTAAAATCAAAAATAAAGGATTGGCAATCGAAATTAAAATCAAAAATAAGAATCTAATATATTCGGTCCGATTAAATCAGATCTAAAAAAGGTAGAACATGAAACTTCTTGATTTTTCAAAATTTAATCTGCCAAAATTGAAAGCCCCGGAAATTAAATTTTTAAGAAATCCAATTTTTACTTTAATTTTGATTATTTTCTTTTCTTCTTTTTTTGGTTTTTTGGCCGGCGCCGTTTTTAACGCTAAATTTTATTGGCTATTAAAAGATTTTTTAAATATTAAAACTTCTCCGCCGATAATTGAAAAACCCATTGTTCCATCGGAGTCAATTTATCTTCCCCAAACTTCTCAGGAAGAAGCAATAATCTCAGTAGTTAATGAAGTTTCGCCAGCCGTAGTCTCAATTATTATTAGCAAAGACCTGCCAGTCCTGGAAGAATATTATATTTCTCCCTTTGAGGAATTCTTTGGCCAACCCTTTTTTGAATTCAAAATTCCTCAATACAGACAAAAAGGAGTTGAAAAAAAAGAAATCGGTGGTGGGACAGGTTTTATTGTCTCCGAAGATGGGATGATTTTGACTAATGCCCATGTTGTTTCAGATAAAGAAGCTGATTATACTATCTTGACCAATGATGGTCAGAAATATCCAGCCAAAATTTTAGCCAGAGATTATCTAAGGGATTTGGCAATAATAAAAATTGAAAAAGGCTACTCTCCAAAATTTCCGGTTGTCAGGCTCGGAAATTCGGATAAATTACAAATTGGCCAGACAGTAATTGCTATTGGCAATGCCTTAGGAGAATTTAGAAATACTGTTTCAGTTGGAGTAATTTCTGGCCTAGGAAGAACTATTACCGCTTCTGGTGGCGGAATGATTGAAACCCTGGAAGATGTCATTCAGACTGATGCCGCTATTAATCGAGGAAATTCTGGCGGTCCACTATTAAATTTAAAAGGTGAGGTCATCGGAGTTAATTTTGCTATAGCTCAGCCGGCCGAAAATATTGGTTTTGCCATTCCAATTAACCAAGCCAAAAAAGATATCGAGCAGGTTAAAACCTTGGGGAAAATTGTCTATCCATTTTTAGGAGTGAGATATCTTTTAATTACCGAAAAGATTCAAAGAGAAAACAATTTACCAGTTTCTTATGGAGCTTGGATTGTCAGAGGAGGTCAAGGAGAAGAGGCAATCTTTCCTGGCTCGGCTGCCCAAAAGGCCGGTTTAAAAGAAAATGACATCATTTTGGAATTTAATGGAGAAAAAATCATCCCGGAAAATTCCCTGGCCAAAATTATTATGAAATATAACCCGGGAGATAAAGTGGTTTTGAAAGTTTTAAGAAATGGCCAAGAGAAAATCTTTGAGGTAGTTTTAGGAGAAAGAAGCGAATAATAAAAAAAGAGATTAAGAGATTAAGAGATTAAGAGATTAAGAGATTAAGAGATTAAGCGATTAAGCGATTAAGCGATTTAACAATTTGACAATTTGAACTCACCTTGCCTTTTTTAAAAATTTATGGTAAAAAGAAACTGATAAAGAAGTCAAACAAAATTTAATAAAAATTATTACTATTATTGATACTTCTAAAATATGAATGGAGCTAATTTCACCCACAAGGCCCAGGAAGTTATACTCCGGGCTCAATCCTTTGCCCAGGAGAAAGGCCAGCAGCAGATTGATGCTCTCCATCTTTTTCTGGCTCTACTTTCCCAAGAGGGAAGCGTGGTCTTAACTTTGCTTCAAAAAATAGGAGTTGACATTGAGAGTTTAAAAAAGAAAACCAAAGCAACCTTAGATAAAATTCCGGTAATTGTTGCCCCCCAGAGCTTTGGTCAGTTTTATTTAACTCAGGATATGGCTAAAGTTTTGGATCGGGCTAGGCAAGAATCAATGAAGATGGCCGATGAATTTATTTCCGTTGAGCATCTCTTTCTGGCTTTACTTAATACCGAGACTAAGGTAAAGGAAATTTTGGATAGGGCTACTTTTTTACAACCGGGCGGCGGGACGACAACTTTGGAATTTGGCAAATTGAATTATGAAACAGTTTTAAAGGAATTGGCTAAAATTAGGGGAGGCCAGAGAATTACTGACCCGGAACCAGAATCAAAATATCAGGTAGTGGAAAAATATGCCCGCAATTTAACTTCCCTGGCCCGGCTGGGAAAACTTGATCCGGTAATTGGCCGGGAAAATGAAATTCGTCGACTAATGCAGGTATTATCTCGAAGAACAAAAAATAATCCCGTTTTAATTGGCGAAGCGGGAGTGGGAAAAACTGCGGTGGTTGAGGGATTGGCCCAGAGAATTGTCAAAAGGGAGGTGCCGGAAAGTCTAAAAGATAAAGAAATTATTGGTCTGGATCTGGGAGCAATAGTGGCCGGAACAAAATATCGAGGAGAATTTGAAGATCGAGTTAAGGCTCTGCTTCGGGAGATAAATCGGGCCGCCGGTCGCTATATTTTATTTATTGATGAACTTCATACTTTAGTCGGAGCCGGCGCCGCCGAGGGAGCAATTGATGCCTCAAATCTTTTAAAACCGGCTTTAGCCCGGGGCGAACTGAGGGCAATTGGCGCCACCACTTTAAAAGAGTATCAAAAATATCTTGAGAGAGATCCGGCTTTGGAGCGGAGGTTTCAGCCAATCTATGTTTCTGAGCCAACAATTGAGGATACCATTTTGATTTTGCGGGGAATAAAAGAAAGATACGAACTTCATCACGGAGTGAGAATCGGGGATTCCGCCTTAAAAGCCGCCGCTGAGCTGGCCGGCCGTTATATCCCCGATCGATTCTTACCAGATAAGGCTGTTGATTTAATGGATGAGGCCATGAGTTCTCTGCGCCTGGAAATTGAATCAGAGCCAGCCGAACTCGATGGGTTGAAAAGGGAAATTCAAAAATTAGAAACAGAAAAAGAAGCTCTCAAAAAAGAAAGAAGCCAGGATTCAAAAAAAAGACTTCGAGTAATTTCTCGAGAACTTGCCGATTTAAAAGAAAAAGCCCAGGCCCTGGAAGCCCGCTGGAAATTGGAAAAAGAAATAATTACTAAAATTAAAAATCTTAGAAAAGAAATCGATGATTTAAAATATCAGGCCGAACTGGCCGGTCAGAAAGCTGATTTACAAAAAGTGGCAGAAATTAAATATGGGAAGATTCCCGAACTTTTGAGAGAAGCCAGAAAAACGGAAAAAAAATTAGTCAAAATCCAAAAAATAAATCAAATTTTAAAAGAAGAGGTGGAAGAGGAAGATGTTGCCCAGGTTGTTTCTCGCTGGACCGGAATTCCCATAACCAGGTTAATAGAAAAAGAGGCTAAAAAATTAGAAAAAATGGAAGAAATTATTTTGAAAAGAGTGGTTGGTCAACTACCGGCCATCAAAGCTGTTTCCAGTGCCATTCGCCGATCAAGGGCGGGAATTTCTGAGGAAAATCGACCCATGGGATCATTTATGTTTTTGGGTCCGACCGGGGTTGGAAAAACCGAGACGGGCCGGGCCTTGGCGGAATTTTTATTCAATGATGAAAAAGCCCTGGTCAGACTGGATATGTCAGAATATATGGAAAAACATACTGTTTCCAAAATGATAGGTTCTCCGCCGGGTTATGTTGGTTATGAAGAAGGAGGTCAGCTGACTGAAAAAATTCGGCGAAGACCCTATAGCGTAATTTTACTTGATGAAATTGAAAAGGCTCATCCCGAAGTTTTTAATATTTTACTCCAGATTTTAGAAGACGGTAGATTAACTGATGCCAAAGGCCGAACCGCCTCTTTTAAAAATACAATTTTGATTATGACTTCAAATATTGGCTCGGAGTATATTGCCAAGATGGGTTCGCTGGGATTTTTGGGAGAAAAGGAGGATTTAGAAAAGCAATCTCTCAAAGAAAAAGTGATGGAGGCTTTAAAGGAGAATTTCCGGCCAGAATTCTTGAATCGAATTGATGAAATTATTATTTTCAATTATCTTGGCAAACCGGAGATTAGAAAAATTGTTGACCTTGAGCTTTCCAAAGTCCAGGATCGACTAAAAAATAAAAAAATTGGAATTAGGGCTTCAGAAAAAACAAAACAGTTTTTGGCTGAAAAAGGCTTTGACCCAAACTTGGGAGCCCGACCTCTCAAAAGAGTGATTCAAAAAGAAGTTCTAGACCCCCTGGCTTTTAAAATTGTGGCTGGTGAAGTTAAAGAAGGGGAGAGGGTTATAGTTGATGTTGAAAATGATAAAATTATTTTCCAGACCTCAGGAGACTACTACCCACCCACCACCCTTCGATCCCAACCCACTCGCCCTAAAAAGGAAAAAGCGGTAGTTTAATAATAGCCATTTTAAATTTTTTAAATGGTAGAGAATGTTTTTAAAATTTTGACTATCTTTATCATCGGGATAGTTGGAGGAATTTTTGCTGATCAAATTTTCTGGCCTTATTTTGTCGAGAGGCCTCTTTTTTATCAATACCGACTTGAGCAAAGTCCAATTTATTTGACCGAAAGAAAAGAAATTATTATTCAGGAAAATGTTGCTCTAAAAAATGGGGTTGAGAAAGTAGAGAAAGTAGTGGTGGGAGTAAAAACCCAGACCAAAGAGGGAAAAATTTTAGAGGGTTCTGGTTTAATTTTAACTTCTGATGGCTTAGTGGTTACTCTGGCTGATTTAGTTCCCCGGGGATCTAAGTTTGCCTTCTTTTGGGAAGGAAAATGGCCAACCTTCCAAATCTTAAAGAGAGATTTAAAAGATAACCTGGCTTTGCTAAAAATTGGAGAGACAAATCTACCCACTGCCAGCTTTGCCAATTTGGAAAAAATAAAATTAGGGGAAAGAGTTTTTTTAGTCGGGGTGGTTTTTGAAAATAAAGTTCCCAAAAAAAATGTCAATGAGGGAATAATTAAAAGTCTTGAGGAAAGTTTTATTGAAACAAACATTTTTGAGAAAGAGAAAATCTCTGGCAGCCCCTTGTTTGATATCGAAGGCAATGTTTTGGGACTAAATACAGTTGATAAAGAAGGAAAAATTACTGCCATTCCTATTTCAAAAATCAGAGAATTCATCGGCTTTTAAAATAACCAACACCCGAGGTTGGTTTTATAAGTATTTTATGATAAGATTGAATAATGCCTTATCGAAGAATATTTTTTGAGAAAAATTTACCGGTTCATATTATTTCCCGAACAGTAGAAAGAATAAAAATTTTTAAACAAAAAGAAGATTGCTATAGATTTATTTTTCATTTCCAAGCCTCTAACATTGGAAGACGCAATCATAATCTTCGGGGGAAAGATATAGTGAAAGCTGGTCAAGCTTTACTACAAGGAGAGAAAATTCCTCAAAAGTTTATAATTAAAGAACATCCTCCCTTTGTTTATCTTTTAGATTTTTCATTTGTGATAAATCATTATCATTTCTATTTATTACCAAACATCGAGAACTCTGTGCCTCTCCTTATGCAAAAATTAAATAACGGATTTGCTAAATATTTTAATTTAAAACACAACCGAAAAGATGCTTTATTTGGTAGCCGTTATAAAAGTATTTTAGTTAAAAAAGAATTTCAATCAGATGCTGTAAGTCGTTATGTGAGTATAATTAACCCTTTAGACGTTTTCCAATCCGGTTGGAGAGAAAGGGGTTTAGAGAGTTGGGAAAGTGCTTTTGAATTTTTAGAAAATTATCAATTTTCAAGCTTTCCCGACAAAATCGGCAAAAGAAATGCCAAGATATTAGCGCCAAAAGAGATTTTAGATAGATATTCTTTTGTAGGAGGGAGCGAAAGTAGAAAGGAATATCAGAAATTTGTAGAAGAATTCTTAAAACAAAAATCAGACCCCTTTTTCTTAGAATAACCTTTCTAACCAACCTCGGGTGTTGGTTAAATAGATAAATAAAAATAATTTAAGTAACATCGGGTGTTGCTTATGGAGTTTTTCACAATGGAGTTTTTCACAGGTTTGGTGGTTGCTTTTTATTTAAGGAGTTTGTAAAATTTAAAACATGAACAAAAAAATTATTATTCCTCTA